>ENA-OPEC01001742-OPEC01001742.1-human-gut-metagenome-genome-assembly--contig:-NODE-1742-length-13794-cov-4.366839_pt1 | contig 13794 bp, 14 predicted proteins | sample MGYA00241622_ERZ501507 | MGnify/ENA primary metagenome ERZ501507 (study PRJEB25962, sample SAMEA2042582) | human gut metagenome | biome: human gut; feature: human-associated habitat; material: faeces... | reverse complement strand
GCTCGCCACACCGAAAATGTTCTGCTCCGGGTGCAGGACGCGCGTGAAACCTTGCAGCTCGCCAACAGCTACATGGGGGAGCTGGGCAAGGGCATCCATGAGCTGACCACCATCAAGCTGTCTGACCGCAAGGTGCAGGAGTTCATCAATGAGTTCTTCCCTGTCACCGAAGATCTGACCGATGGCCAGCGGAAGAACAACCTGCGCTTGCAGGAAGATTTGAAAGCTCGCTATTATAACGCACCCGATCTGGAATGGGTTGGAAAGAATGGCTGGCGGTTTGTGAATGCAGTTTCGGATTTTGCCACCCATGCAGATCCCATCCGCAAGACCCGGAACTACAACGAAAATCTGTTTCTGCGCACCGCAGAGGGCAATCCGATGATCGACAAAGCCTACAAGATGGTGCTGGGTGCAGCATAAAGGAGGACTTATGAACGATGTAAGCAATCGGGCTGTCCGGAAATTTTCTGAGTTCCTGAACATCATCGAAGCCGATTTTCCAAAGCCTACTTGCACCACGGCATACGAGATTACGATGAAAAGCACCATTGTCAGTGCCTTGATTACGCTGGATAACGAAAAGCAGATGGACGAGCGTTTCTGGAACCATCTCCGGGTGCAGCGGAATATTCTGGATTTCCTGTATGCCCTCTGGCTGGATGATGACCGTACCTTGGTAGACGAGTTTTCCACCATTATCAAAGACTTAGTGGAATATGATTTCTCTATCGCAGAAGAGCAGATGAAAGAGAGGTTGAACATTGCATGAAAAGGCTTGTATCTACATTGAATTTGGCCAAAGAAGATTGGCTCCGCTAATTTGCTCCTTTTTGTCTGTCGTTCGGTCGTTCATACGGATATGGAACGCTTTGTGCTAAAAATATTATACGATATATACAATTATGAGTCAAGCACCCAGACAATAAAATCGTAAGTACACACTACGATTTATCTAAGGAGGCTGAACCATGGAACGAGAGAAGCCCACATTTGATATCCTAGGCCGTATTGAGCGGGAACGCCTTTCCCGTGGCTGGTCTGAGTATGCCCTCGCAGAAAATTCTGGCCTGACACAATCTACCATCTCAACATGGCGGAGAAGAAATCTCCAACCCAATGTAGCTTCTCTTGAGAAAATCTGCTCCGGCCTTGGTATCTCGCTTTCCCAGTTCTTTCAGGAGGAAGACTCTGTTTACTTAACCTCCGACCAGAAGGAACTTCTTGATCTCTGGGCTAAACTCTCTCCTGCTCAAAGAACTGCGGTCTCTCAAATGCTGCGTTCCTTCCTATATATAAAGGAAGAGGAATAAATTTTTCCGCTCGTGAGCCGCTTGTGTCAAAAGCGAATTTCCGCGAGCACCCTCTCACGGCACACCCATTTTCAGAATGGGTGTGCTATAGGGGCGCTTGCAAAAATTCACTTTCGACACGCGCGTCTCACTCACGGACTATGTTTTTGTAGCTTCTTATCGAACGATATCATCGCCATACAATGCAGCTTCTCTTGACTGTCTCATTTGGATATTATTTTGAAGCATCTCGTCAAACTCAGATTTCCATTGATTTGTTACCGTTACAAGCATATTCCACTCAGATTTCCATTGAATATGAAACATATTCTGTGTTTGAAACGATACTGCACAAACTGCAAAATGAATATGTACATTAAATCTATCCGCATGAATTCCATAGGCTGTAATATAACCGTTCTTCGCATAGATACTTGCTATTCTTTCTGCTAGAGATACTACATCCTGTGGCAAAATACAATCTGTTGCTGCGAAGGAAACAATGCGGTGTTTTGCAAACTGCGGAATACCTTTATGTCTTCTCCTGACTTCAAAAAGCATCAGATAATAAACTGAACTCGGATCACACAAATATTCATTGGGAATCATCGCTGGCTGACAACCTGCTAAGGTATTTGTTATAGTATTCGCTCTTTGACTATCTTCTGCTGTTTTATCTAATCTAAGAATATAATGCAGTAACCGTTTTAAATCTTCCAAAGTTTCATACTTCTCATTTTTGAGTTCGATATAACACATATCTATGAACCTCCTCTTTTATCCCTTCCAGATCTTTTTCACTCGCATAATATCCAATATTAGATATAATTTCATCAACAAGGTCTGCATCTATTTTGGTAAAATAGATTGCGCTCTTAAATACTTCTGTTGCATTTTTACCAGTTTCATCCATTCTCTGTTGTAGATGAATTTTATCTTCATCTGTCAATCGTATACTAAAGATATTTCCCATTATAAGCACCTTCTTTCTATTCATATATTTCATAAAGATAAATTAATATCATTGAAAATATAGATGAGAATTTATAGAATAAAATATTATTTATGACGGCATCCGCCTCCCCCTCCTAGCAAGAATAGCCAAATGTATATACACTACACATTCGGCTGCTCTTGTGCGACTGTTTGTACTACAACTATTCCATTCAGCCGCTTTATCCTAATGTTAGTGTCATTAATAAAGATTAACTTTCACCTTCCTTCTGCTCTATACATTATTTAGCATTAACATTGGATTACCCGTATGTACATCACTCCATCAAGCACTACTTTCAGGCAATAGAAAACCCACATGGAACATCATCCATGTGGGCTTTTTCATGTTACCACCCAACTGATTTCAGGTGGGATTCTTGTATAATATATTCCTGTACCGCTCTCTTAGGAATCCTCCAAGATCGGCCGATCCTCATGGCCTTTATCTTTCCAGACTTCAAAAGCTTATAGGTAGTGTTCATACCGCATCCCAGCATATCAGCGACTTCTTCTGGAGTGATCAGAGTGTCATAGCAATCAAACATAACGGTAAATCCTCCTTTTGTGAGTTACTATAATGTTGCCGAAGGTCAAATCACACCAAATACAGAGAAAGGGCGACCACTCGCGTGATCGCCCCTTTAGTTATCTCCTATTTACTTTCAACAGAAGCATTTTCGACAATTGGAAAAAATTTTGCTCTGAAATTCCGCCTTCGCCCGAAATTTTAGCGCACTTTGAATTTGAATTTTTCTGAATATGTCGAACCTCCTTGATTACACGCTCTTAATCGCACTATATCAATTGAGTCAAAATCAGCTTTCCTCCTTCTGCTCATCTTCATCTGAAGACACTACAACGGACATCCTCATCATCAATCTGTTTCGTATAACTGCCGCATGTGCTCAAAATAAATTTCTGGATAATCGCTCCCATCATTTTCTATTTTTTCTAGTTCTTCCGGTTCAAGGTCAACTCCAAGGGACTTCAAATCTTTACATATTTTATCCTTCACGCCTTTTCGAAGCATTTCACGGCTCGAGTAATCATTGAGACTATCAAATTTAAAATAGCCAGAATAGCGTTCTTTAAATATTTCGGTTGCAAGTTGATTTATCACATCTGCTGAGATATCTTGCCATTCTCCCTCTTCGCCTTTCGAATTCCATTTTTTTACTCTTCTTTTCTTTGGATCATATCTCATTCTATAGTCTCTTTCAGAAAGCGTCATTGACTCATCATCAATCTTCAACTCCAGATTTTCATACCCAAGATCCAACCCAATTTGCTTGGGACAAAACGACTCGTAATTGATTATCCAGACCCTCTTGCAGTATCGATCATTCATTGAATACAATTCATTTATAAAATTTAATATATACACCTGCATCGATGGACATTTTTTTATTTTAGGAGCCTTATTGTCTTGTGCGCCTTTTCTTTCCAAACTGTCGTATGCTTTTCCAAAAAGTCTTTCAAAATTTCTATCAATATAGTCACAAACCAACTTATTGGCACACTCTATTTTGGAATTGTATGCCTCCAACCAGCTTATCCCCTCAATAATGAAGATCATCACAGTCCGCATATAATCACAAAACTGCGATACCGTATCTTCTGAATCGAGTAACTCCGCCCGGTCGAATTCTCGGATATAAAAGGCTATCGGTCTCCGAATCGTCTTTTGGATTTGTTCTTCCAGCTTTTGATAACTAACGTCTTTATTCAAAAGAGCGTTATTTAGATTTTCTGCAACATTCAAAATTGTATCATAGCGAAATATAGACTCTTCCGCATAGTAAGCTACGACCTTCTCACTTACAGAACTTCCTTCAACTCTTTGTTTCTTAGCATTATAAGCATTCTCAATAATTTTTCTGTAAAGTTCATTCAACCGTGTACTTAGTTTACTTTTATATGATCCCCCTGTCGATCTCCATCTTTCCATTTTTGCCGCAAACTCAACAACATCACTTTTATCTTTTGTTCTTTCTGTTTTTTTGCTTTTTTGTTTTTCAACTTTTTCTGGAAAATATATTCCTATTCTTTTAACTAGCTTTTTTGCAGTTGATAATGCAAAACCATTGATTTCATCTGTGCTTGGCGCATATAAAATCGGCGGACAGAACGAAGCATCTTTATCCATAGACCCTATAAGCTGCTCTCTATTCTCGTTATAATTTTTTATGTATTCTTCTACAGATTCATTTTTTGATACTCCACCGAAATCTTTTTTTAGTATTTCCTGGATAACTTGAGCAAACTCAATTGTGGGAGTGCACAAATATTTTATTGACAATGCAACACATGCCAATGTGTTGCTCATAATCATCCTCTCCGCTTCATCCTGACTTAAGTTTTCTTTTTTCTCAATTGTCCACTGCATACCTGTAAAAGCCCATGCTGTTGTCAATGCTTTTATCACAATGACTCTCGATTGATTTTCAATGCTGTATTTCTCCAAATTTGGAAATTTTTCTTGAAGGTACCTCACATAGGCTTCTACGTTTATTTTATAGCCCTCTCCAAGTACTGATTTATACGCCTTTACTTCTTCCTCCGTTTCAAACAAAACAATATTGCTCATCCGGTCAGGCATCTTGCATTTCCTCCCTTGCACAATGTTCATCCGTTTTCAAGTAAAACTATATCCAAAATATTTTTATTTTTTTCGATAGTTCTCCTAGTGATTTCAAGGCACAGTTTCGATATGCTTATGTCATCAAAATGAAAGGGGCTCAGAATCATGAGCATGTCGAATTATCGCGTATTTTCTGAAAATCCTTATCCTCTGGTTCAAGAGGAACCGATTCCCGCCATCAGCTTTCTTGATGACTGCGGCAACCAGTTTTTTGACAAAGCAACCGTTCAATCTCTTTTGAAAGCAAAGGACAAACAGTTCCAGCAGAAAGATAAGCTGCTCCTGCAAAGGGTAAATTCTTCTGAAAAAGAGGAACTAAAGGCGTACAAAAAAGCCTTTAACCGCTTTGACACAGTTTCATACTTTGTTGACCAGTGTGGTTGTCCGGCAATCTGTAAAACTCGGTATTTCGGCGATAAATATAGTGTCCAAAAACGCCTCACCACCTGTTACGACTTTCACGCTATCTTAATCAAGGAGTATACCGTTGATGGCAAAATAGTACATCTCATCGGGATATCTTTCAAAAGATCTCGCGGTATTGTAATCCGGCTGTTATTTGAGAAAGACAAATTCACCGCTAAAGCATTCTATAAAGCGTTTATCGCCGCTGGCGGAAGCTGTTGTTATAGTGAGAACAGTAAGATGCAGTTAGATTTACTTTTTGGTTTTTTAGGCTTCATCTTGGATACTGAACAAACCGCCTTGATACCGCCTATTGGTTGGTTTCATCTGGACGACCGCTGGATTTATACTTCTTATAAAGAGGATTGTTGCTCTGACCCGTTGCTAAGCACCTCCATCCCCTTAGTCCTAATAAAGATTTTGGCGGTTCTCAAGACACGAATGTCGGACAAGTTCAATGGTGGTAAATACCTTTTTGCAATATCTGGCAACGATTTCCCTCTTCATATAAGGTTAACAGTTGACAACAAGCCGAAGCAATTTGATCAGATGCTTGGTCAGTACCGTATCGCAGCTTTGTTACCAGTCTATGGTGACGATCCGATGCTCACAGCCACCATTGGCAACTACCGTTCAAAGACGAATTTTGCAACGCTGATTACGCGGACTAAAACAGAGCCTCGTTTTCCGCTGTGCCTTATCGTATCTACGAACGGCATTACTGAGTTGCAGCAGAAGCACTGTCTGTTCTTGCCTCATGAGGAAGGCCATGCAGCCGCGCTGCCTCTGACAGAAATTGTTAGCAAGCTGTGTACCCTTGTTGAGCACAACCCAGATGCCTTTGAGCGCATCGTTGAGCGATCCTACACAACTGCTTTAGGTTCCTTGGATGAAGAATGCGCCTTTCGGAATGAAATCGCACTTCTAAGCGTTTCATCCGCTGTTCTTTGCTGGGCATTAAAACTCCTTAAGCAGCCGGATTCAGCGCAAACAACACACGAGGTCTGTCAGGCATACATCAATAATTGCTTATCCGAGTGGGACAGCTCGCTGGATTGCAACGCAAAGGAAATTTTACACAAGGCACTCTTTTCGGCAAGCGAAGCCGGTGATATTCGTTTTATACGCTATGAAGAGGTCGATTCCAGCTATGACCCTGAACAGGACATCGTCCAAAAAAAGGATGCTTTCCTTCTGAAAGGGTCTTTGCTGAAGTCTCTGCTCCATGAGTATGCACCGGGATATAGTGCACCCGATGTTATTTCGCGTTTGCAAAGTGAGCATCTGCTCTCTGAGTTCAGCTCTGCCAAAAAGATTCGCATTAACAGCGGAACCTATGTAGATGCTCGACTCTTGACTTTGAAGTGCAGTTGCTTAACCGAATATGAAGATTCTGATTAAAGCAGGAGGAACGGAACCATGAAGTTGAAAATAGGCTCTACCTATCAAAAAGCCGTTACAATCGTTGAAAAACTCAAGGAAGGAAACGCTTCCATTTTTATCTGTGGAAAAAGCGGCGTAGGAAAGTCTACTCTTTCCTACGATATTATAAGGGGGCTGCTGGAGTCAGGTGTTCGGATCGTAGTCATAGATCACCGGCACGCTGTATCGCTGCCAACAGACCTAGGGCCTTGTGTACACCATCAGGACGTGTCTCAAAAGCCACTCAAGCTGCATTTGTTCGGGACATCAGATAATCCAGCGGATGCGGCTGCATCTTTCGTTGATACTATCACATCCGTTATCGCTCTGTCGAATGCACAAGAACAGCTATTGCGGTCTCTTTTAAAAGAGGGGCTTCGCGCTTCACCGGCTCCGAATGAAGTGCTGGAATACCTGCATCAGGAGATCAAGAGTTCTCATTCACGCTCTGCGCCCGGTTTGGAAAACGCCTTGGCACCCCTATTTGCACAAAAGCTTTTTGAGGATGGTGACATAGAGTTTTCCCCCGGCATCACCTTGCTGGAATTAGGTTCGTTTCCGTCATCCACGCAACACATCGTTGAAGAGGTGGTTTTTGCAGCACTGTTACGAGAAGCCACTCACGAGGATTTTCCACCCACTTTCCTGTACTTGGATGAATTGAGTAACTTCCCATTGCACCAAACAAGTGCACTGGGAAAAATTCTCAACGAGGGTCGCAAATATGGATTGTACTGCTTGCTGGTTGCCCAGAGCATTCGTGTGTTCAAGTCTGAGCAACGGATTTTGCTTCAGCAATGCAAATATATAATGTATTTCCAGCCAGCGGATGAAGAGGTTCGTATGTGCGCCCGTTTAATTAGTTCGTCAGGTGGAACCAAGTTGACTTCCATACTAAAGAGTCTTCAGGTTGGTGAGTTCATGGTCTCCGGCCCAGTTTATGTAGGTGATTCTGATACGCCGACTACCAAGCCACTGGTCGTCCATAGTAAGTCACCAGAGGATGTCGTTCCTGCCAATGGCCCGCTGGCGATTCCGGTACCTTCCGATACAGAACCGATCCTGCCCCCAGCGCAGATTGACCTTCTTCTGCCGTTGGACGCTCTTGATGACTGTGACGATGAAGAAGCCGCTCCCAGCAAACCGGAAACCGTAACGGAGAACGCCTGTCCTCTGCTGCCGGATTCGCCTTCGGAGCCTTCCATTGAACCGCTGCATCTTCGTGATGAATCTTCTGCTCCACAAGAACAAAGTCAGTCACCGCAAATGCAGCTGCTTCGATCTGCCGTTTTTACATCCGTTCCTATGAACTCATATTATGGTAATTATAACTGTTCTTGGCCACCAGCACAAGTGCACCCGGCAACCTTTTCTTACCCGAACATGGATTTCAGTTCACTGATTCAACAGGATGATGCGCAGATTTCCTTTCAAGCGCTTATCACACCATAAGGCAAAATGTACGCTAATTCAAGCAGATATGCTTATCATGAAGCAATCCGCTTCGCATTCAATTTTAATTTCAGGAGGAAAACACTATGAGCACTCATACCAACATCAACATGTCCACCGCTGCTTCCAATTTTGCAGCCGATCTCAACTCGGAACCGATTTCCTTTCCGAGCACCGATACATCCATCAAAAAGTCCGTCCCGTTTGTGCCGCTCTGTGAAAAATGGCTGCTTTCCATCGAGGAGGCCTCTATCTATTTTGGTGTAGGGCAGAACCGTCTTGCTAAACTCGCCTCGCAGGATGGCTGCAAGTTCGTTGTGTTCGTAGGGAACACGAAGCGAATCAAGCGGAAAAAGTTTGAGGAGTTTCTGGACGAGCAGTACGCCATCTGATACCCTATAACGCCCGCTGAAGGGCTTGCATAAACCACGCCCACATGATACAATAAAGTGTGTTGTGTGGGTTCTTTTTATCTCGAAAGGAGCCACAAACATGGGCAAAAATCTTAAAGGAAAACAACTCGGAAAAGGGCTTGGTCAGCGAAAAGACGGTCTGTACTATGCCCGTTGCCGAAATTATCACGGTGAGCGTGAGGAACGCTGCTTCAAGACCCTTCCAGAAGCCAAAAATTGGCGACAGGAACAGCTCTATCTACGCTTACACCCTGAAGGTCGGACTGTGGCATCGCCCAATATGACGGTGGACGCATGGTTCAATCAATGGGTCAAGGATGTCGTTGGCAACCGTGCTCCGAACACTGTTCGGAATTATCATGAGCGATACGAGCACAACATCCAGCCATTCATCGGTTCTATGCTGTTGCGCGATGTCAAGCAGATCGACTGTCAGCGGATTTTGAACGCCATGGAGGACGACTACGCCGGTTCAACCATCCGGCAGACCTATATGACAATGGGTACGTTCTTCAAAAGCGCCAGAGAGAACGACCTCATTGCCAAACACCCAATGGACGGTGTCCGCTACACAAAGCCCGTTCGTGCACCTGATGATATCCACTTTTTGACCGTAGCTGAGCAGAAACAGTTTTTGGATGCTGCCAAGCATTCCCATAACTATGCTCAGTATGCGCTGATTCTGGAAACAGGCTTACGCACTGGTGAAATGATCGGTCTGACATGGGATGCTATTGATTGGGAAAAGCATATTCTGACCGTCAACAAAACTTTGGAGTATCGTCACAAGCAGGGCGTGTGGCGTGCTGGCCCTCCGAAAACGGAATCCAGCTACCGCACCATTCCTCTGACCGACACCGCTTACGACATCCTGCGGGAAATCTATGACACCAGAGAATACCGCAAGGAATCGAAAGACCTGTCCACTGTCCTGACCTTTATGGATCGTAAGACTGGTCAGAAGCGGAAATTGGTTATGCGTGATTTAGTGTTCATCAACTGGCGCACCGGAATGCCCGCCAAGAACAGCTCCTATGACACTCACCTCTACAAGCTGTGCGACGATGCAGGGATCGAGCGATTCTGTATGCACGCTCTGCGCCATACATACGCTACCCGCGCCATTGAGAGCGGAATGCAGCCCAAGGTCCTGCAAAAGCTGCTGGGTCACGCCAGTATCACGACCACTATGAACCGCTATGTTCATGTAACAGACGATTCCATGAAAAAGGCCGTAGCGCAGTTCGCAAAGGCACAGGAAGCACAAAAAGGGTGAGTAAAGGGTGAGTAAATCCAATTTTCCCACCCAATGCCAAATTCAGTTCTCGCAAAAAGCAACTTATATCCGTTCAATATAGTTGTTTATCATCTACATCATAAAAGGAGAAATCATAAAAATGAAATTAGGTATCGTCGGCCTGCCCAACGTGGGCAAGTCCACTCTGTTCAACGCCATCACCTCCACCAAGAACGCGGAGGCTGCAAACTACCCCTTCTGCACCATTGAGCCCAACAGCGGCATCGTGGCCGTGCCGGACAAGCGGCTGGACAAGCTGGCCGAGATCTGGCAGACCAACAAAAAGACCCCCGCTATCGTGGAGTTCGTGGACATTGCAGGTCTGGTAAAGGGTGCCAGCCAGGGCGCAGGCCTGGGCAACAAGTTCCTGGGCCACATCCGCGAGTGCGACGCCATCGTGCACGTGGTGCGCTGCTTTGACGATGACAACATCATCCATGTGGTGGAGGATGTCTCCAAGGCCGAGGCTGTGGACCCCATCGCCGACATCGACGCCATCGACTATGAGCTGATCCTCTCCGACCTGGAAGTGGTGCAGAACCGTGCAGGCCGCATGGCAAAGGCCGCCAAGAGCGGCAACAACAAGGGCGCTGCCGCCGAGGCCGCTTGGCTGCAGCAGCTGGCCGACCATCTGAGCGCCGGCAAGCCCGCCCGCAGCTTTGACTTTGACGAGAGCGACACCGAGCAGCAGACCGTGCTGCACGAGATGGGCCTGCTGAGCGCAAAGCCGGTGCTGTACGCCTGCAACGTGGGCGAGGACGACCTGATGGAGGGCATCGAGAACAACAAGTATGTCCCGCTGGTGGCCGCCCGCGCCAAGGAGGAGGGCGCACGCTATATCCCCATCTGCGCCAAGACCGAGGAAGACATTGCCGATTACTCCCCCGAGGAAAAGAAGGAGTTCCTGGCCGAGATGGGCATCGAAGCCAGCGGTCTGGACAACCTCATCACTGCCAGCTATGACCTGCTGGGCCTGATCTCCTTCCTGACCGACGGCAAGAAGGAGTGCCGCGCCTGGACCATCCGCAAGGGCACCAAGGCTCCGCAGGCAGCCGGTAAGATCCACAGCGATTTCGAGCGCGGCTTCATCCGTGCCAGCGTCATCGGTTACAGCGACCTGGAAGCCAACAACTTCGACTATGCCGCCGTCAAGTCCAAGGGCCTGCAGCGCACCGAAGGCAAGGAGTACGTCGTCAACGACGGTGATGTGATCGAGTTCCTGTTCAATGTGTAAGGAGTTTCCTATGATTTTCGGTATTATGGGCGCAATGCCCGATGAAGTCGATCAGCTGTGTGCAAAGCTGGAAAATGTCACCGTGGAGCCCTACGGCGGCGTGGAATACCACAAGGGCACGCTGGCAGGCAAGCAGGTCGTGGTGTGCTGCGCCGGTATGGGCAAGGCCAACGCCGCCGCCACCACGCAGGTGCTCATCACCAAATTTGGTGCCGAGAAGATCATCTTCTCCGGCATCGCCGGCAACATGACCTCGAAGATCGGCATCGGCGATGTGGTCATCGGCAAGACCGTGCTGTACCACGACGCCCAGCTGGACATGATCTGCCAGAATCCGCCGTTCCTCAAGGAGTACACCGGCGACCCGGCGCTGATCGCCGCCGCCGAGAAGGCCTGCGCCGACGCGGGTGTGAAGGCGCTGGTGGGCAAGATCGCCACCGGTGATCTGTTCGTGGGCGACAGCGAGACCAAAGCCGCCATCGAGGCCAAGTGTGCCCCGGACTGTGTGGAGATGGAAGGCGCTGCCGTGAGCCAGATCGCCGCCAAGAACGGCGTGCCCTGCGTCATCCTGCGCGCCATGAGCGACAACGCCGACGAGGACGGCCACGAGGTGCTGGTGGTGAAGAAGTTCAGCATCGCCGAGTACGTAGCTACCGCCACCAGGATCGTGGCGGCTATGGTGGAGAGCCTGTAAAAAACGATGTACCTGCGGTATGATGTCTGCTGCCGCAGATGATGTTTTGCTTTGCAAAATGATGTGCCGCTTCTGCGGCAATAAAGCCGCCTGTCAGGTATCACTGCCTGACAGGCGGCTTCGTTTTCTCATGCGCCGCAGCGCACATCATTCCATCATTTTTCCGTGAAAAACATCATGATCCTGCAAAGAATCACATCATTACAAAAACTGTTCCAGCTTTACCCGGCTGTCCTCCTGAAAGTCCTGCAGGCGCTGCACAAGGCGCTTGGTGCCCGGGGCGGCGTTGGGGTAGTCCTTCTGGGCCTTGACGCAGTCCACCACGCCCATGCCGCTGCCCTGGGTGAGCATCTCGGCCAGGTTGCGGGTAGATTTGTCGGTCAGGGTCTTCATGCTGATGCCCATTTTGGTGTTGAACTTTGCCATGGCGCTCTGGCCCTGGGCGGTGCCGCCGCAGGCCTCGATGGCGGTGTGGGCTTCCTGATTGAGCTGGTGGTACACATTGCGCTGGCGCAGCAGTTCCGCCTTGAACTGCACATCGTCGGTCATGGGCACGATCTGCTCCAGCGTGTTCTTGCCCATCTCGGTGTTCTGCACCACAGCTTCCAAAAGGTTCAGGTTGTCGTTTTTCTGATTTTCCATACAAAAAATCCCCCTTCTGGCTTTAGCTTGTGCCGGAAGGGGGATTTTATTCTGTCATTCAGTGTTCCCGGATGCAGTCGCCGCCGACGGCCTGGGCCGCCCGCAGGCGTTCGTCGCATTTTTCGTACAGTGTCTGCCAGTTTTTGGCCTGCACATCCTCCAGCCCGGCCACGCCGCAGCTCAGAGTGAAGGGCACCCGGTGCATCATGCCCACCGTGGTGATGCAGGCGTGAGGCATCTGCTCGTAGAGCAGGCGCATCTCGTCGGCCAGCTGCTTTGCGTCGGCGTCCAGGCTGCCCACCACAAAGATGCTGCCGGTCAGGCGGCAGACAATGCGGGCGGCGGGGGTGTCGAAGCTCTTTTTCCACTGGTTGCCCACGAAGCAGTGCAGCTGGTCCATCACGGGCTGGCCGTAGGTGTCCCGCAGCTTCTGGCCGTTGTCAATGGACACCAGCGCCACGGCGGCCTTGCGGCCCTCGGCGGCGCACTGCTCCAGCTTGGCGGCAAACACGGTCTCCAGATAGCGGCGGTTGTACACGCCGGTGAGGAAGTCGTGGCTCATATCCTCGCGGCACAGCTCCCGCTCCCGGGGGGTCATACGCTCCTCGGGCAGGACATTGCCCGCCAGCGGGGCCGCCATCTGCAGTTCAAAGCACTTGCCGTCGGCTTCCACCTGGCGGCGCAGCACGCAGTCCACCCGGCCGTTGCGCAGCTCGTAATCCACACGCAGGCCGTCGTCCTGCCAGCCGTCACCCGGCTGTTCTTCGGTCAGGGTCACCGTTTCAAAGGCCGCCTGTGCCGTCTGTGCCAGACTGCGCAGGTCCTGCTCGGTCCATTCTTTTTTCATAATTTTTCCCCATCATCTGCGCACACAGCACTCCCATACGCTGTGTGCCATTTCCAGTTTCCCGCATCACTTCGGGAAACGCTCTGCTCATTATACCGCAAATTCCTCTGCCATTCCGTTGCAGCGGTCATGCCCTGCCGGACAGCAAATAAAAAACGGTATAATGCCGCCTTGCTTTAGCGACATTATACCATTGCATCGAACCGTTTACCAGCAAAACGCACAAATTTTTGCCGGAGTTTTCACATTTTCGTCAGATTGTCGAACATCTTCCGCTTCCAGCCTTCGGATTATACGCGGCAATACACACTGCATTCGTCGGCAATGGTTTTTGCCAGTGCCTTGGTGTCAAAGCCGGAGGCCGCACGCCAGGCCCAGTTGCCGCCCAGGCGGCCCGGGGTGTTCAGGTGTGCTTCGGCCCCGAGGCCCAGCCAGTCGTACATGGGGATGATGGCCCGG
>ENA-OPEC01001740-OPEC01001740.1-human-gut-metagenome-genome-assembly--contig:-NODE-1740-length-13815-cov-2.116570_pt1 | contig 13815 bp, 9 predicted proteins | sample MGYA00241622_ERZ501507 | MGnify/ENA primary metagenome ERZ501507 (study PRJEB25962, sample SAMEA2042582) | human gut metagenome | biome: human gut; feature: human-associated habitat; material: faeces... | reverse complement strand
GATCATCTCGGAATCCAGATCTATTTCCTCTGCTTCTGCAGCTTTCTGAATATAAGAACACATGGTCTGTATATCCAGCATGGTTCCGTTGTCTTTCTTATTTTCATTTTCCGATGTTTCTTCTTCATATGCGCCAGTTTCTGTTTCTGATCCGGACGGTTCTGTTTCAGACTGAAACTCATCCGCAGCAGTCCCCTCCCTGTCAGAATCATCACTGTGTACTGCGGCAGAACTTTCTTCGGCCTGTTCTGTATGTATCTGTTCTGCCGGTGGCTCCTGTGCTCCCGGTACAGGACATGTAGTAACTGCCATTCCTGCACTGAGAAGCAGTGCCATCCATTGTTTATTCATTTACTTGCTTCCTCCGCTTTTTCTGATTCTACAATCAAACGGATAAAATCCTCCGCTTAGCAATTATTCGGTTAAATCACAAAATGACAGATGATTCTCTCCTGCAAAATGACAGGAGAGAAATAACATCTGCCTTATTTTTATTTATCTTTTTTTTCCGAATTTAACAGCAATTATCATGGCTATTACAATGTTTATCACAAAATTCCATCCAAAAGTATGTAGCCATATCCCTGACAGGTCTTTGATCCCTGATATATTATTATGGAATACAAATTCTTCTGAAATGAATATACCCGCTAAACTTGCGAAAAACATTGCCAAAACAGCCAGTAGAAATATTTTTATTATTCTTTTCATGCATTCAGAAACTATTTCTTTTGATTATCTTTGCTTTTTTTGGAAGAATGCAGTGTGCCAATAATGACACATTGCGTTCTGACATTTTATTATTTAATGACTACTTTTTTTACTTTAGAGAAAGAGCCATATACTGTTTTACCGTTTACTTTTCGGTAAGCGCGTACTTTGTAATAACGGGTCTTGCCTGTGGCAAGTTTCTCTTCTGTCATACCAGTTCCTTTTGTGGTTTTTATACGTGTGTATTTACCATTTTTGGAAGCACTGGCGTATACCTGATATCCATCAGCGGCTTTTACCCTGCTCCATTCCAGAACTGCAGTTTTGGATGTGGATCCCACAGACAGAGACGGAGCAGAGAGGACTGCTTTACCCTTTACTGCTATTGAATAACTTCCGTAAACCTTCTTACCATTTACATTTCGGTAAGCACGTACTTTGTAATAGTAGGTTGTTCCTGTAACTGCTTTCTTGTCAAGGAAGGTAACAGCGCTGTTCTTTGCAGTTGATCCGATGGAGGTATATTTGCCATTTTTTGAAGTGGAACGGTATACTCTGTAACCGTTAGCTCCGAAAACTTTATTCCATGTGACACGGATAGTGTTATAGTTCTCGGAAGCTGCTGTAGCGATTTTCACTTTTCCAAGTGTTGCTTTTCCGATCACACCATCTTTGTTGTAACTGCTTACAGTCTTTCCGCCCCATGTATAAGAATAAGCTCTTACTGTGTAATAGTAAACTCTTCCTGTAACTGCTTTCTGATCCTTATAGAAAATATCTGTTACCTGATCTGCAATCTTCTTCCAGCTTCCTGTTTCTGTTCTGCGGTATACTATATATCCATCTGCATTATCAACACTGCTCCAGCTTACCTGGATTGTCTTGTAATTGAGGGCTTTTGTCTGCAGGTTAGCAGGCATATCTGCTTTGAAGGCGTCCTGTTTGCCTGCAAGTTCAATATGATAATCTGCAACAATGGTCTTGATCAACTCTAATTGCTTTGCATTCCACATATAGGACTTGCCTTCTGCACTCATGCTGTCGATGAGTTTCTGAAGTGCTGCAAGTTCTGCTTCTACACCTGCAATGTTCTCTTTGGTAACAGCCGTCGGAAGGTTACTGATCCAGTCATCTGCCTGCTGTGCATCAGAAATATCTTTGCCAGCTTTGTCAGCCTGTGCTGTCAGTGCGGCGATCACTTCTGCAAAAGTCATTTCCTGATTTCCGCCTTTGCCCTTCAGACCTGCCATTGCATTTTCCTGTCCCTGGTAATCTTTCGCATAACGGTCAAGGAATGCTTTTACCTGTGGATAAGAATCTCTGTCTACAGGGTGGTCTTTTACAGTTGCGTAAATTAAAGCTGCTTCATCTGCGAAAAGCTGCTGGTATTCATTCTGACCTTTTTCATAAGTCAGAGCCATGGCGATCAGCTTCTCCATGTTCTCTACCAGTGCGGTGTTTTCACTTCTGAATTTCTTTTCTTCTGTTTCTGTTAACTGATCATAAGCGTTCTTAGCTGCTGCAATCTGTTTCAGCTCTGTTTCGGTAAGTGCACGTTTCGCAGTATCACCTGCTGCAGGAATTTCCTCTTCTGTGGAGAAATCTGCATCCGGTACTTCTGCTTCATCTGCAATTACAGAGTCAGGGGTCTCTTCATTCGAAACATCTGCAATGTCTTCTGATGACTGAATATCCATCTGCGCTGCAGGCTGCTCACTGATATCAGAAGTAAATGCATCTGCGCTTCCGTCTGAGAAATCAGAACCTTCTGCCGGAACTTCCTGTGCCGGGAGCTCTTCTGACTGTACAGCTTCCTGTGCTGCAGGTACTGTAGTCGGCTGAGGTGCTTCATAAGCGCGGACAGTCTCTGCATCCGGGAGTGCCTTGAGCATTGCTTTCAGTGCATCAGATTTCAGCTGATAGAGATAACCTTCTGCTTTTTCCAGAGAACTTAAGTTTGTAACCTGAGCTTTCTGCTGATCATCAAGAGTATTGTATAATACTCTTGCATTTGCCACATAATCTTTCCAGCTATTCCAGATCTTCTCTGTCGGTACGTTGTTATTCTTTTCTGTCAGTTTCAGAGGTCCGTCAGACAAAGCACCTGTAGAGGATGTGGTGATATTCAGTTCATCAATAAAGGAAATCACATATCCTACTTTTGCATCTGTACTCTGGCGTCTGATAAACAATTCTGCTTTCTCAAGCTCTGCATAGTTAGTAACACGTTTCTTCTGATCTGCTGTCAGTGCATCATAAGCGGTTCTGGCTTCTATGACAAGAGCCTGTTTCTTCTGATAATTATCGGAAGTCACTTCACCGATTGCCTTGATCTTATTGGTATCTCTATCGAATGCCACTACAGACGGCTCTTTTAATACAACGCCTTTGCCTTTGACATAAACAAGAATACTTGCTGTTCCTAAATCAATTCCAATAATCACCGTGTTTCCTCCTGTAATCTTGTTAAAATCTGCGCTTTTCGATAAACAATCTCTGCCCATTCCTCTTCGTCCATCTCCGATTGTAAAGACCAGCCTTTCTTTTCTAATTTTTCAAGAATGGAAAGTGCCTTTTCTAAATCTTTTCGGCTCTTTGCTCTTATTGCAATATATCTTGCCCGAAGTAGTTCAAGTTCATCACTGTTTGCTCCATTTTCTTTTGCCAGTTGAAGGATATCTTTCACTCTGTCCTGTTCGCCAAATGACAGATACATACGAATCAACGTACAGTATGGTCTTGCATGGTATGGATACAGAGCTGTCGCTCTCTGATAATCATTGATTACTTCCTGGTACCTTCCAAGATACAGACAGGCTTCCTGACGAAGCAGATATGCAGGATAATACTGTGGGTCAAGCGCAATAATTTTATCGCAGATATCAAACATTTTTGCATATTCCTTTTTTCTGCGCCAGATATCCGCCGCTGTATGGTAATAACTTACTTTTTGTGAAAAATCCTGCTCCGCTTCCACCGCTTTTTCTATGTAATCCATTACTTCTAAAAGACTGCCTTCCTGTCCATCAAGAATCAAATCTGCCTTTGCAGAGGCAATCGTATAATATGCATAGCCAAGGCGTGCCATCTGTCTGGTCGTTTTCTTTGTTCCATCTGGACGAAGCTTTTGTATTGCGTGAAGCCACGGAACAAGATGTTCTAACGCTTCTGCATCCTTATTAACCGTTAAGAAAATTCTGCCCTTTAAGTTGTGGTAGTCAAGATAATGCTCCTCATCTGGAACAAAGCCATCCATCAGCGCAATGCCATCTTCAAATCTGGAATTCTGATAATAGCACCATGCAAGTTCCATAAGACCATCCTGATCTAAAAGACTATCTTTATATTTTGGCTCCAATTCCGCTATCACATACACATTTGCCTTGTTAAGATCTGCCACAAGCCGTTCATCTACCGGGCTTTCTTCTAACAAATCAAGAATAGACTCTCTTGCCTCTCGGTAGCGTCCCTCGTGAAGTATTGATTCCATCTTTCCGGTTCTTGCAAGAAATGATTCCGGATGTGCTTCTAATACCGCATCGTACAATGCAATCGTTCCATCCCATGTATCTTTTTCCTGACAATATCGTCCATAGCAGCATACAATCCGTTCTTCCTGTGGATACTTCTTTGCAAGAGAACGGAAAATCTCACCGCCCTCTTCCTGCTTTTCCCTCTCTTCATCACTGTAAAGAAGCCTTGCCTTTTCTAATAAAATATAAGGATGGCAAATATCATAATTTGCTTCTATAAAATGATATTCTTCCCACGCTTCTTTCCGCATACCAAGATCTGCATACTGGCGAAGCTTATGGTAATGTTCGATATAATCATCGACGTCCTCACTAACATCACCCTCAAATAATTCATAATTTAACGCACCATTATAGCGGACAACCTGCTGCAAAAAGTCAACGTAAGGCTCTGGAAACAGTTCTAGGAGTTCCTTTCGATTCCCTGTAATAGAAAATGTCTGATCAATCTTTTTCCATACTGGTGATGGCAGACGGAAATTCTCCATTAAAAATACAAGAAATCTCTGGCGTACTTCCTCGCCGCTTTCTAAGCTGATACAGATATCTTCTGAAAAAAGCTTTTCCCACTCCTGCTCGTCAATTCTCCGATAAAAATCTTTGTAAAGCTGTTCGCACCGGGAAATAAATTCCTCTGCCGGAGAAAGATTTTCTGGCTCTTCTTCCTTTTGTCTGGCGTATTTTAACGCTTCCTCATAAGCTTCCCTCAGACGCTTAAATCCGTCCGGGTCATCTTCCGGATTCACCGCATGAAGCCTCGCCCGATATGCTTTTTTAATTTTCTTTTCTTCTTTTATCGCTTCTATTCCTAATGTGTTAAAAAAATCATTCATCTTTACAACTGTCCAAATACTTCTCCTATTTTATCGTTAATGACTAAATCTGCCTGTGAATCTCTCTGTGTCGCTGACTTATTAATTAAAATGAGGTGGCTTCCCTTAAAATAATCAATGAGTCCCGCTGCTGGGTACACAACTAAAGAAGTTCCTCCAATAATAAGAACATCTGCCTGACTAATATAGTGAATGGTCTTGGAAATGACATTTTCATCAAGCCCTTCTTCATATAAAACAACATCCGGCTTAATCAGTCCGCCGCACTCGTCACATTTTGGTGCACCCTCGCTGTTTTTTACATAAGCAGCATCAAAAAACTTGCCGCACCGCATACAGTAATTTCTGTGAATACTTCCGTGAAGTTCTAATACATTCTTACTTCCTGCCATCTGGTGAAGCCCGTCAATATTCTGCGTCACAACCGCACGACATTTTCCCTGTGCCTCCCACTCTGCAAGCTTATAATGTGCTGCATTCGGCTTGGCATCGAGTGCCATCATCTTATCTTTATAAAAATCAAAAAAGTCCTTATTTCGTTTCATGAAAAAGGTGTGGCTAACGATGGTTTCCGGCGGAAAATCATATTTCTGGCTGTATAGTCCATCTGTGCTTCGAAAATCTGGAATACCGCTCTCTGTAGAAACACCGGCACCTCCAAAAAATACCAGGTTATCTGTTCCATCAATAATTTCCTTTAACTTTTTGATTTTTTCGTTCATAACATGTACCTCCTTACATCACTGTATCTATATACTTGTTAAAAATATTTCTGCCAAAAATTACTTTTCAAACATGCTCTATATCAAATCATAAAAATAAGCACATTCACAAGCCCTAATATAAGGCCAATCACCGCTCCAAGATTTACAATCGCACCAAGTTCCTTACTCATAATAGAAAGTACCAGTTCCTCAACTTCTTCTACTTTCATCGCATTGATTCGCTCCTCAACTACAGCTGAAAGCTTTAAGGAGGAAAGTAATGCCGGCAGTTTTTCTTCTATGATTCTCTTATAAAGCCTCCAGAGAAATTCCGGGTCGTAAATTCCCTTTTCTTCAAAGAATCCTGTTACTTCCGGTATTGGCTTTGCCTGTAATTCTTCGGATACTGCCACTACCTCTTTTTCGATATAGCCTCTGGCATTCTCTGCTATGTAGGCATCAATCCCTTCCTGAATCTGTCCGGCGATTTTCTCAATAAAAGAACCGCCAAGCATCATCCCAAACATGGAATCCGCAAGCTTACTCTGTGCCTCCTGCACTACCTTATCTACGATCAGCTTACCCGGCTCCATCGCAATAACTTTTTCTGAAAGGAAGTCTGTTAAATCTTCTTCAACCGATGCAGCAAAATCATCCACTTTCTCTTCTTCCACAATCTTTACTGCCGCAGAATGAAGTGTATCTTCAGATTGTTTTTGTTCTTCTACCCATGCCTGTATATGACTTTTAAACTCTTTTTCTGACTCTTCAGAAAGAAGCTTCTCTCCCATATACTCTGGTGTTAAAAGCTGTGTTTCCACGACATTACCAACGGCTTTTGCCAGCCTTGCCTGTCCTCTTGGAATTACGCCTGGTGTAAAGGGAAGTCTCTTTCCAAATACCCTGACTTCCTTTCTCGGGCGAAATAACATCTTTACTGCGATCCAGTTTGTCACATAACCAATAATTGCCCCGATAATTGGTGTGACAATATATTTCCACATAGTTTATTCCTCCTTTTTCAGAGTACATTCAACATATTTCTGAATAATTACATATTATCATATCCTGTTGCAAATGCAAGAATCAAGTCAGGATTCCGCTTCTTCCACTTTATCATTATCTAAGCCATTCCAGAAATTCTCCAAAACCTGTCCGCAGTTATTCCGGTTCACCGCATAATAGCTCTCCCATTCTTCCGGCAACAGGCTTTGATTATCCCTTTCTAAAAAACGTTCATCCATTAAAAGAATCGTTCCCACATCTTCTGCTGTCCGAATCACTCTTCCAGCAGCCTGCAGCACTTTGTTCATTCCCGGATACCGATACGCATAATCATATCCTTTTTTTTGCTGTCTGTCAAAGTATGCCCGTATGACTTCTCTCTCATTACAGATTTGCGGCAGGCCAGTTCCCACAATCAGCACGCCGATAAGACTGTTTCCTGTAAGATCAATACCCTCTGAAAAAATACTGCCAAGAACACAAAAACCGATAAGCGGCTTTCCTGACTGTTCCCGAAACTTTTCAAGGAAAGCTTCCCTGCTTCTTTCTTCCATCGAAGGTTCCTGCACAATAATTTCCGAAACCAGCGCAAGATTGCTTTGTTCTGCCATCCCATACACGCTGGTAAGCATTTCATAGGAAGGAAAAAATATCATATAGTTCCCCGCCTTTTTTTCTAAACAAAGTTCCAGATAACGAATCATTTTTCCGTATTCCCACTCGCCTCGTCTCGTATAGCGACTCGTTACATCTTCCGTGATGGCAAGAAGCCGATTCTCTTTCGCAAATGGCGAAGCTATCTGGTATGCCTCAAAGCGGTTACCGCCGAGAAGCTGCCTGTAATACTGCACTGGCAAAAGTGTTGCCGAGAAAAAAATACTTGAACGGCTATTTTCAATATATTCCTCCAGCTTATCAGACGGATTCACACAAAAAAGCCGTAATAAAAAGTCTCGTCCCCGCTTCTCACTATAAATCTCATAACCGCTGTCCATACTGTCTAACATCATATAGAAATGCGTAAGCTTAAAATAAAATTCAACAATCTCCTCGCGCTCCGAAAAATTATCGTGGTCAGCAAGATATTCTTCTAAGGGCCCAATCAGATGAAAAATAGGAAAATACATCGCATCCACATTCTCATGTAATCTGAAACGGGTCCCATCTTGTGCCTGCTTTTCTAACTTTCTGAGTGCCATAACACAATTACCTAGCTTTTTAAATAAAAACCGGTTCCTGTCCTTAAAATATTTTTTCGGTACTTTAAAGTCACTCTTTGCAATGTCTGCGCTATACATCTCTCTCGCCCGGTCAAGCAAGTTATGGGCTTCATCAATAAGATAAATATTCTGCCGCAGACTTCCTTCTATAAGACTCTTTCTATTTACATGCGGGTCAAATACATAATTATAATCACAAATAATGCAGTCCGCCCACACCGCTGCCTCAAAAGACAGTTCATATGGACAAACCTTATATTTTTCAGCAAATAATATTCTCCCGGCTGATCTCGCACTCTGCAGTAAGCAGTGCATACAGTGCCTCGTTAATCCGGTCAAAATGTCCTTTTGCTCTCTCACAACTTTCCGGATTACACTGCATCTCTTCCTGAATACAAATTTTTTCCTTTGCCGTAATCGTTACTGCTGAGAGAAATAATCCCTGCTTTTTTAGCAGCTTTATCGTATCCTCCGCCACTGTCCTTGTAATCGTCTTTGCCGTGAGATAAAAAATATTTTCTGCTTTTTCTGCTCCAAGTTCTTTTAGGGCAGGATAAAGCGTAGAAATCGTTTTTCCAACTCCTGTCGGAGCTTGCAGGAAGATGTGCTTTTTATTCTCCATCGCCTGGTAGGCAATCGCTGTCATTTTCTTTTGTCCCGGCCGAAAAGAAAAAGGAAACTGCAATGCCTGAATGCTTGCATTTCTCTTTTCCCTTGCCTCTACATAATACGCTGCCCACATCCGGTAAGCATCCAATACTTCCGCAAACCACAAAGATAACTCTCCCATAGTATAACAATAAAAAATTCTCTTTATCTGCTCAGTTTCTAAATGACAATATGTAATTTGTACCCCTATCTTCTCTAAATCCTGCTTCACTCCATACATGTACGCATAGCACTTTGCCTGTGCCAAATGTAAAATGTCTGCTTCCTCTATCTCTTCCACATCGCGATATACACATTTAATTTCATCAACATAGGTAAGTTTTTCTTCATTACTCTCTATCTGATTCATCCCAATGACATGCTGAAGTTTCTCCTCATCACTCTCGGTCTGATTCATCCCATCAACATCACTAAGCCTATCCTTATTAACCTCTGTTTTGTCAATTCCACCACTAAATCATACCCTTCTTCCTGCCATTCCATTTTCAGAGGAACTTCGCTCTGATAAGTTGCTTTCTGCCCCCGTTGTATCTTTCGGTGCAGCCTGCTACCCTCAAGCATTGCCTCCGGGCTGACACTTACCGAGGATCCCGTCGTAATATCGCCACCTCGAAATAAAAATTCTACCAGATGCCGCACCGAAGTTTTTACGACACCTTTCTGATAGGACAACATAATACAGTCCTCCTTCTTTTTGGATGCTCTCTAATACTTTTTTGTCATTCTTTCTTATTTCATAAAAATTCTTTTATTATTTACGCTATAATAAATTACGTTTTTCATATTTATTTCTTTTGAATGAAATGCTGTCGTAATTTTCCTACTTATCTTTTCTTTCCTGTCTACTGTTTTCTCCCTGTATACAGCTTTTTCTGATTTCTTTTTATTTCTTTCCAATGTTCCCAGGAAAATCTTTTACACAAAAGAAAATGCCCACAATGAGGGGCAAAACTCATTGTGGACATTCTCCGTATAATACTAACCTTTAACTTAGGGGATTACTTTAATTATAATACAATACTTCTCTAAAAATTTCATGCCTTTGTAGGGGAATTTTTTGTTCAATTTTCAAGAAATTATTGATATTCGTATTAAGATAACAACATTCTTTCATTTGAAATAAAAAATTCTCTTCTTATCGTCTATGAATTCCCAAAATCTTCTCATGAAAACAACTACAAGAAAATTCTCAAAACGCATACTTCATTCTCTTCAAAGTTTTACTGTTTTTTCCCTGAAATGTATTTGAAAAAGGCTTCTTCTATTTATGATAACTGTCCAAGAATTGCAGGAATTAACTGTTTCTTTCTGGATACCACTCCTGGAAGTTCTGCGGAGCTGTCTTCTACAGTTGTCTCAAATGCGTTCTCAATAACTTCTTTGCACATCTCTCCTACCATTAATAATTCTGTAGATTCATTAATGATATCTGTCATCATAAAGAATACCATATCAAGACCGTAGGAAGTACGAACCTCTTCCATGTAAGGGAGAAGTTTTCCTTTACATGCAGAAAGTTCTTCCTTATTCATGGAACTGATCTGACCTACACCAAAGTTAATGTTAGAATCATTGAACTTCTTGAAATCCTGATAGAAGATTTCTTTTGCAGATTTTTCTCTTAAATTACTTCCGGCATCAAACATATCTCTTGCATACTGCTCAATGTCGATATGTGCGATAGATGCAAGTTTTTCTGCAACAAGACGGTCAAGTGCTGTACATGTTGGAGAACGGAACATTAATGTATCAGAAAGAATGGCAGAACATAAAAGACCGGCAATCTTTTCTGGAATTGTGACATCATTCTCCATATACATCTGTGTGATGATTGTTGCGGTACATCCTACTGGCTGGTTTCTGAAATATACTGGAGAGTTTGTCTCAATATTTCCAAGACGATGATGGTCGATAATCTCTAAAATTTCTGCTTCCTCAAATCCGTCTACTGCCTGTGCCTTTTCGTTATGGTCTACAAGGATGAGTTTCTTTCTCTCTAAATCTAATAAATTACGTCTGGAAATCATTCCTACATAGTTACCCTGATTATCTGTGATAGGGAAATCACGGAATCTTCTCTTTGCCATAATCTCTTGAATATCATCCACATAATCTGTTGTATGGAAAGTAATCAGGTTATCTGTTGTCATGAAATAACGAACTGGCATACTGTGGTTAATGAGTCTTGCTACTGTGTAAGTATCATATGGACTTACGATGATACGACATCCATGTTCCTTTGCCATCTTGCGGATAGTTTTAGAAACAGTAGCACCCATACATACAACGATACACTGTGCATCCATCTCAATCGCACAAAGCTGGGACTCATAACGGTTACCAAGAATAACCATATCCTGTGGCTCAATATATCCCTCCATCATATCTGGGTTTGCAGCAGCGATTAAAACATGTCCTTCTTCAAATTCACCATCTAAATCACCAACAATCATCTCACCATCAATTGTCTCTACAATATTTTTATAGCTTGTACCAGCTTTGGATAAAATCATGTTGTCATATACATCCATGTCTGAATAAGCAATATCACTGACTGTAATGATTCCGGCAAGCTTTTCATCCTCAAGAATAGGAAGAGAAACGATACGTGCGCCTCTCATAATATCCCATGCCTTTTTCAGAGATAATCCAGCTTCGATACCTGCTGTTTTACGAATCTCAATATCTGTAACCTGTGGGCGGATATCATTCACATATAATGGTGCTTCCTGCTCAAAATACTTTAATACATACTGTGTCTCTTCATTAATATGCCCTGCTCTTGTTGGGATATACTTTGCTCCCTCTTCCTGTTTCTGACTTAATTCATTCTTAAGATATGCATAAGAAATCGCAGAACAGATACTATCTGTATCTGGGTTCTTATGACCGATTACATAAACATTATTCTTTTTACTCAAATCCCCTATTTCCTTTCCTTATTATAGTTATTATAGTTATTATTTATACTCGCAATTCCAGAAAATACTGCAGACAATCTGCTGAATTGTCTTGATTACATTACTTTCCAGTATGCTATAGTAAAATATCCCGGTTTATGAAAACCAGAACTCCCTGCCCTTATCATACCAGTTATTATCACACCTTTTGGACAGTTTTCCCAGTATGTTCACAGACATGACTGGTAGTAAAAAATCTCGAACTACTGTACGAATTCTTCTATTCTTTTCCACCATCTATAATTGTAAACAAATTTTTTCTTTTTTTCAATTGTTTTTGATAAGATAAACGCTTATATTCTGCCCTCGAATATCCTTTATACTCAAATACCGGAACATTCTCAAAAATCTGTCTTACTGCCTGCTGTACTTCCTCTCTTATCTGTGCGTTCTCAAAGGACAGAATACTTACCTTTTCCTGCAGCTTTTCATAAGAACTGCCATTCTTTATCATAATAAGCAATGTTCTTACTAAAACCGTTGCCCGATAATAATTCAATCCCATCTTATCAATGAAAAGATTCCCAAGCTCACTGACTCCTCGCCACCGATTATCAATCCCTGCCGCATCACTGATATAAATCAGATCTTCAAGTTTTATCGGCTTATAAGGAAGATTCTCATGCTGTCTGACATATTCAAGCAGCATATCTGGATTCTCCACATTCAGATATTGAAAATATTCATTCTTTTCGAAAGTATCTTTTAAAATCGCTCCAAACGGCCACAAAGAAGTGCGGCACTTAATAAAGAGAAGAAAATCCTCATAAGAAATGACCTTCTTAGATACTTTTAAAAACAGGGAATACAGCGTTCTTGTCTCTATAAATCCATAATAATACATGAAGCCGGTAATTATCTTTTCCCACTCATCATATACCGAGAGAAGCTTTCTGTTCTTCCTACTCTTTAACAGAAAATAAAAATTATCCTTCATCTCTTCCACAACAATAAGACGGTTCGGCTCATCTGTGACCGGATTGCCCATCTGGTAAGCTAAGAATCCAAAAATTTTTAAATACTCAATATAATTCCAGCGTTCCTCTGTCATCGCAATGACAGAATTCTCCCAGACTTCTGTTAAAAAATCTAACATTACTTTTGGCAACATAAGGAGAACCCACTTCGGCTCGGAACAAAACTCCTCTTTCAAAGCGGAAATATATGCTTCCTTCGGCAGTCCATCTTCATATTCAATTCCAATCCGGCCAAGAATTGACTTCACTGTCTGCACAGGCGTACTTTTCATAATCGTTTCTGCTTCTAAACTGCTGATGCTCACTCTCGCCTCGTCTGCTACATATCTGTCCTGCATATTCTCTCCAATCTTCCTTGCCGCCTATAAGTTCACTAAATGAAAAGCACCCTGTAAATACAGGATGCCATTCACAAGGCATGCCATGCCTCATATTCATTCGTGATTATTAATTTCTGCCACAACACTTTTTGTACTTCTTACCACTTCCGCATGGACATGGATCATTACGTCCAATCTTAGGTGGCTTAACTACTGTTGTAGAGCTTCTCTGCTCCTTATATAACTCCTTACGTCTTTCTGGAGTTAAAAGAGCATCCCACTGCTCTAAACCATATAACCAGTCAGCCTTAGCAGCTACCATATTATAGTAAAGCTTCTCTTTATCATAATCTAAAGATACCACTGTATCTGCTTCCATCTCCTCGATAGGATTTGGATTCTTAAGACTGTCATTGATTCCATCTAAGAAACCTACAAAGTAAGTAAGTTCCATGTTATATTTCTGTGCCAGTTCTGTAACTGTTCCACTTACTGGTTCTTCTGGTGTAGCAAGAATCTGTTCGTATACTGCCTTCTCCTGATTGAAATATCCAATCCAGAATTCCTGTCCTTCTCTGGTTCTATCATCATGGCTATACGCAAATTCTCTCCAATCTGTTAATAAAGACATATCTCTTTTCCTTTCTTTTCAAACGATTCCCATAATTCGCGGGGAAATATCCATATTCGGAACTATGGCATCATATATTATAACAGTATACCAAAATCTATCTAGAAATTCAACATATATTTTCTAATTTCGTTTATCTGTTTAAACAGACGCCGCCATGAAGTAGAAGAAGCTATATTTGTGACCTCGGAGCAAGTGTTGGATGCGAGCGCATTTAAGCGAACATTCAACACGCCGCGACTAAAGTCATAA
>ENA-OPEC01001725-OPEC01001725.1-human-gut-metagenome-genome-assembly--contig:-NODE-1725-length-13899-cov-2.920182_pt1 | contig 13899 bp, 8 predicted proteins | sample MGYA00241622_ERZ501507 | MGnify/ENA primary metagenome ERZ501507 (study PRJEB25962, sample SAMEA2042582) | human gut metagenome | biome: human gut; feature: human-associated habitat; material: faeces... | reverse complement strand
AAAAGCCAACTAATTCGCAATACTTTGTGTATGAATTAGTTGGCTGATTTTGTAACATTTAATGAATGTCCCGCATTACTTATAAATCAAGAAAATACAGGGAATCTTCGATAAATCCGGCAATTTCCCCTGCCACTCCTTTATTGTCTTAGTCTTTATATATTCTCCTTCACACGTAATATTGGCAGCAATACAAAGTTTGGTTTGCGGACGGCAATTCTTAAGAATATCTTCCGCCATCTTATTATTACGATAAGGAGTTTCAATAAAAAGCTGCGTCTGATCTTCTGCATAAACACGTTGCTCCAATACCTTAATACGTTTCGCACGCTCACCAGGCTCAATAGGCAAATAACCATGAAAAGCAAAACTCTGTCCATTAAAACCCGATCCCATAACAGACATAATAATAGAGGAAGGTCCTACCAAAGGCACCACTTTAAGATTCTTACGCTGAGCAATAGCAACCACGTCCGCTCCAGGATCAGCAACAGCCGGACAACCGGCTTCAGAAATAACTCCCATGGACTGTCCGGCCAACAAAGGTTTCAGATAACCGGAAATATCTTCAGGAGAAGTATGTTTGTTCAATGGATAAAAAGTCAATGCATCTATGTCAATCCCGCGATCTACCTTTTTCAAAAAGCGACGTGCCGAGCGTACATCTTCTACAATAAAATGTTTGATGCCGAGAATGACCTCTTTATTATACACAGGCAACACATTTTCCACAGGAGTTTCGCCTAATGTGACAGGCAATAGATACAAAGCAACTTCCATCATACTACTAATCAATCAAAATATCAAGGTTTGAAATCTGTTTCAGCCAACATCTGATGATAATCCGTCTTAGCCAACAAATCCTTTATTGTCATATCAGGATGCTTTTTCATATATTCATCAATCAGCAAAATCCCCATCCATACTCCAATACTTGCAGGAGTTTTCTCACCCATAATAGAAATAAAGGGATCCTTGCGTATATAAGTACGTACAACAAGGGGATCGGTAGCATATAAATGACCATTTTCAACCATTGTCTTCCACAGACTTGTTTTATTCTTCCTGCACCACTCAGCCTCATCCTCACTATATCCCATCTCTTTCTCAAAAGATTCATACCCTAAAATATGAGCCACTATCCAATTTATCTTTCCACGATGCATAATCATATCTAATAAAGTACGACCAGGCTGCCATGGCAAAGGATACTGACTCAGCAAATAAAAGGTAAAACAATCCGGAACAATACGATCAGGCTCCATACTGCGACATTGATAGTCATAATAGAAGCGTTTATATAAAGGATAATCTGCTCCCATATACTTATCAATACTAAAACCCAAAATACTGTCCCCAACTACAACAGACTGATTCAGAGCAGCTATTTGAGCATAAAAATGAGGAACGAACAATGCAGGAACCTCTTTTTTCAAACGTTTGAAACCTTTGGTCAGTTTTTCCTCAACCCAACCAAGATCCTTAAATTTCTCTTCGGCATCGTGCATCAAAGTCAATAAAGTAGAATCCGAATAATATTCCAACATCCGGTCGTTAATCTTCATGTCATCCACCTCACCTATCGCCAATACATCTTCTATCAACAGTTTGGTAACCTGAGGATAGTCCGTATTCATTTTTTGCAGTGCCGAGAAACTATTCATCGTGACATACTCATACTGCAAACGATCATAACGGGCAACTCTTACATCCACATCAGCAGTATTGCCACTCTTCCCATCCCACTGACAGGAGGAAAGAGCAACAAGACATACTACTAATATGAATATAATTTTGCGCATCATCTATTTCTTATCCGTAAATGATGTTTCCGTTTTCGTCTTTATATTCATCCAGACCTTTTTCATAAGTTGCCATAGCACGCAAACTCATACCTACACTGGAGAAACCTCCATCATGATATAAATTCTGCATAGTCACTTTACGAGTCAGGTCAGAGAACATTACAATGCAGTAATCTGCACATTCGTCTGCCGAAGCATTGCCTAATGGTGACATACGGTTAGCAAAGTCAAACAGCTTATCCATACCTTTCACACCTGAACCGGCAGTAGTCATGGTCGGTGACTGAGATATGGTATTCACACGCACATGATGTTCACGACCATAAATGTAACCAAAACTGCGTGCGATAGATTCAAGCAATGCTTTTGCATCCGCCATATCATTATATCCATAGAATGTACGTTGTGCAGCAACATAACTCAAAGCCAGAATTGAACCATACTCCGCAATAGCATCCAGCTTTTTAGCAGCTTGAATCATTTTGTGGAACGAAACGGCAGATATATCCAGAGTCTTGCTCAACATATCATAATCGAGGTCATCATAAGTACGTTTCTTACGAACGTTAGGAGACATACCGATAGAATGCAGAACGAAATCTATTTTTCCACCCAATATTTCCATCGAACGTTTGAAAACATTCTCCAAATCTTCTACGCTGGTTGCATCTGCCGGAATTACCTCACAATTCAGTTTCTCAGCTAAAGCAGAAACTTCTCCCATGCGGACAGCTACCGGAGTATTGGACAATGTAATGGACGCACCTTCTTCTACAGCCTTTTCAGCAACTTTCCATGCGATAGACTGTTCGTTCAATGCACCAAAAATAATACCTCTTTTTCCTTTCAACAAATTGTAACTCATACCTTCTTTATTGTTAAATTAGTTTGCAAAGATACAAACAAATAAATTAATCATAGCTTTTTTTGCACACAAATGAAGAAATAATGCAATTATAAAACTAATTTTTACCATTTAAGGTTTCAGCTAAATGAGAATTTAACAAAAAATCCACTTATTCTATCAAATAGTGCACATAAAGGACAATTCTTTCAGCTATATTTGCCATCGAATTAAGAGGTTTTTTCATAATATTTATTTAAGGTTAGAATTAGGTTAACATGAAACATTATTGCTGCTCCCGTAAATAGCCCGTGAGGGTCTTTTACGGGAGAGTGATAAGACTTCTTAAAGCAACAATCAACTAGATAATTATTAATCTTAAACATATATAATACCAATGACTACTTTAATAAAGAAGATTCTATTACTTCCTGCCACATGTTTAATTCCTTTTTTGACCGGATGTAATAATTGTCCGTCTACGACTATTGTAGAAGATATTATAGATCCCGCCATCTATACAAGCCTCCCTTTCAAGATGGATAAAGTTGAACAACCTACTTTTCCAGACTATTCGGTAAACATCATAGATTTCGGTGCCAAGCCAGACGGTATCACTTTAAACACAAAGGCTATTAATGATGCAATCCAACAGGTTAATGCCAAAGGAGGTGGCAAAGTCATTATTCCTGAAGGCTTGTGGCTGACCGGTCCCATCGAACTATTGAGCAATGTGAATCTATATACAGAAAAGAATGCATTAGTATTATTCAGTGCAGACCATTCACTATATCCCATTATAAACACTTCTTTTGAAGGTTTGGAAACCCGTCGTTGCCAGTCTCCTATTTCAGCACGTAATGCTGAAAATATAGCGATTACAGGCCACGGAGTATTTGATGGAAATGGAGACACATGGCGTCCGACCAAAAAAGATAAACTGACTGAAGGCCAATGGAAAAAATTGGTCGCCTCCGGTGGTGTGGTAGATACCGACGGAAGAATCTGGTATCCCAGTGAAGGTGCATTGAAAGGTGCTATCCTGTCAAAAGACAACTTCAACGTACCTCGTGGAGAACTTACCGATTCTGACTGGGACTACATGCGCGACTGGTTACGTCCTGTATTGCTAAGTTTCATCAAATGTAATAAGGTATTGCTGGAAGGAGCGACATTCAAAAATTCACCCAGTTGGTGCTTACATCCGCTATCATGTGAAAATATTACAATTAATAAAGTTACAGTTTCTAATCCTTGGTACTCACAAAACGGAGATGCTCTTGATTTGGAATCATGTAATAAAGCATTGATTATCAACAACTCATTTGATGCAGGAGATGATGGTATCTGTATAAAGTCAGGAAAGGACGAACAAGGGCGCAAACGCGGTGAACCTTGTCAAAATGTTATCGTTATGAACAACACCGTATTACATGGACATGGAGGTTTTGTTGTAGGTAGTGAGATGTCAGGAGGTGTAAACAACATATATGTAGACAATTGTACTTTCATGGGTACAGATGTTGGCTTACGCTTTAAAAGTAATCGTGGGCGTGGCGGATTGGTAGAGAATATCTACATCAGCAATATCAACATGATTAATATTCCGAACGAAGCATTAATATTCAATTTATACTATGGTGGAAAAGGTCGTGGTGAAGATCCTAATCAGGATGAAAAGAAAGCAGAAACTACCATCCCTCCTGTAACAGAAGAAACTCCGATATTCCGTAATATCTTTATCAAAGATGTAACCTGTAACGGAGCAGGCAGGGCTGTGTTCTTCAATGGCTTGCCTGAGATGAGAATCAAGAATATCAATATGGAGAATATCATCGTATCTAATGCTAAAGAAGGTGTAGTATTAAGCGAAGCCGACGAAGTTAATATGAAAAATATCAAAATAGAGTTATTAAAAAGTGGAAAGAACTTGAAGATGCAAAATGTTTCCAATGTAACGATAGACGGAAAGAATCATGCTGAAATCGGGGCACAAGGAGAAGAACTCAACTTCTAATTCTTACACCCATTAGTGCATTTCTCCACTTAATTTATAAAAATAGTAAAGCACGGATTGCACGGATAAACACGGTTTTCATACTAACACTGTGTAATCCGTATGATCCGTGCTTAAAATAATAAACTATACATCATTATGAAAAAGCACTCAATTATTGTCCTCACATTATTAGCAGGATGCTTTACCAACTCTTTTGCACAAAAAGGCGAAAAGACACTGACCGTAGAAGTCAGCAATGAATGGAATCAAAATAAGACCGACGAACCGATAGTGATAGATTTAAATAACCTGAAAGCAGGTTTCAACATCAAATCCGCCACTGTATGGGAAGGTAATAAAGAAATTCCGTCCCAACTGGACGATCTGAACGGTGACGCACGTGCTGACGAACTGGCTTTCCTTATCGATATGCCAGCCAAAAGCAACAAAAGTTTCCGTATAATTCTCTCTTCAGAAAAAAGTGAAAAAAACTATCCGGCACGTACTTATGCCCAAATGAAAGCTTACGGACATAACAACAAATTCGCCAATATTACGGGATTTTCAGCGGCAGGAACCGAGAATGTATATAGTTTTGTTTACCATCACGGACCGGCTATAGAGAGTGAATTAGTTGCCTATCGTATCTATTTCAACGAAAAACAGACGGTAGATCCATATAGCAAAGTAAATAAAAGACTGGAAATAAAAGAGACTTGTTTCTACCCTACCAAAGCGCAACGCGCCAACGGCTACGGAGATGATGCGCTACGTGTTTACAATAGTGGTGGTGTAGGTGCATTAAAAGGTTGGAATGGTACTGAAGCGACCCACATAAAACCAGTAGTAAACCGCACGGAACGTGTACTAGCCTCCGGTCCTGTACGTGCCATCGTCGAAGCAGAAGTCATCGGTTGGGAATATCAAGGGAACGATTTGAACATGATCAATCGATATACCATCTATGGCGGTCATCGGGACATGAAGGTAGATGTCCTGTTTGACCGTCCGCTTAAACAGGAAGTCTTTGCAGCAGGTGTACAGATTCTGAAAGAAGGAGGTCACATGAGCGACCATAAAGGACTGACTGGAAGCTGGGGAACCGACTGGCCTGTCACAGACACCATAGGTTATGTGAAGGAAACAACAGGTATGGGAACTTTCATTCCTAAATATATCGGTAAAGAAGTACAAGACGGATCAAACTACTTATATACCTTACAAGCACCGGGGCAACAGCATTTCCACTATTACGTTACTTTCACCTCAAAAAAAGAAAGTTTCGGATTTAAAGATATGAAAGACTGGTTCAATTATCTTCCCCAATGGAGAAAAGAATTGGAACATCCTTGCAAAATTACAATTAAATAAAAAATCTAAAACCATGAAACGACTAATCACTCTCTGTCTGCTAGGAGGCTGTTTTTTATCTGCTCCCGCACAGAATTATGTATCCCAAGCCTGGGTGGCCGACCAAGGCAATGGGACCTACAAAAATCCAGTCCTGTATGCGGATTACTCCGATCCGGACGTTTGCCGTGTAGGAGACGATTATTATTTGACCTCATCCAGTTTCAACTGTCTGCCCGGTTTACAAATATTACACTCCAAAGACCTTGTCAACTGGACTATCATAGGTGCGGCTGTACCCTACGCACTGCCCCCTGTTACCGATGTCCGTCCTGAACATGGCAACCGTGTATGGGCACCCAGTATCCGCCACCATAACGGTGAATTCTATATATTCTGGGGTGACCCGGACCAAGGAGCATTCATGGTGAAAGCCAAAGATCCGAAAGGTCCCTGGAGCGAGCCAGTTTTGGTGAAAGCCGGAAAAGGCATCATCGACACGACTCCATTATGGGATGATGACGGTCGTGTATATTTGGTTCACGCTTATGCAGGAAGCCGGGCCGGACTGAAAAGTGTAATTACAATTTGTGAGCTAAGTGCCGATGCAAGTAAAGCTATCACACAATCCCGTATCATTTTCGATGGTCATGAAGCACATCAAACTTGTGAAGGGCCCAAATTCTATAAACGTAATGGATACTATTACATCTTCCATCCGGCAGGCGGCGTTCCTACAGGATGGCAAGTCGTACTTCGCTCAAAAAACGTATACGGTCCATACGAATGGAAAACAGTATTAGCGCAAGGCAACTCTCCCGTCAACGGGCCTCATCAAGGCGGTTGGGTAGACACCCCTACGGGAGAGGACTGGTTCATGCACTTCCAAGACGTAGGAGCTTACGGACGCTTAGTCCATCTGCAACCTATGAAATGGGTTGATGACTGGCCCGTTATAGGTGTTGATAAAGACGGCGATGGTTGTGGCGAACCTGTTCTGACTTATAAAAAGCCTAATGTAGGTAAGAACTATCCTATTTGTACCCCGCAAGAAAGTGATGAGTTTGATGGTTATACATTGTCTCCTCAATGGCAATGGCAGGCTAACATCAATGAAAAATGGGCTTATTTCAACGGAGGAGAAGGATTTGTACGTCTATACTCCTACCCAGTTCCCGAAGATTATAAAAGTTTATGGGATGTTTCTAATCTGATGCTACAAAAAACCCCGGCTCCCAATTTTACTGCCACCACCAAACTTACTTTCAAGCCGACAGAAAAATATAAAGGTGAACGCACGGGACTGGTTGTAATGGGAATGGATTATGCCGGATTAGTTGTTGAAAACACAGACAACGGACTTGTCCTGTCACAAGTGGAATGCCTGAAAGCCGATCGGGGAGCTACTGAAAAAGTAAATGCTTCCGTTCCCTTAAAAGACGGCACAATCTATCTTCGCGCTAAATTTTCCGCAAAAGGAGACAAGATTAAAGCCAGTGAAGGCGGTCACGACTTATTAGTGAAATGTAACCTCAGCTACAGTACGGACGGCAAGAAATTCCAGCCATTAGGAGAAACTTTCCAAGTAAAAGAAGGTAAATGGATAGGAGCCAAGGTAGGTATCTTCTGTACGCGCCCCGCTATTGTAACCAATGACGGAGGATGGACGGACGCTGACTGGTTCAGAATTGAAAAATAAAGAAAATATTCATAATACATTGTACTTTTTGCATTTTTAATCCATGAAAGTCGTATATCGTGTCGGTTAAATTCCTAATTTTGTGCCGCAAAAGGCATCCATGAACAATAATGCAAGAAAATACAATAGATATAATGAAGTAGACGAAAGGATACTAGCTCTCTTTGCAGAAAACAAAGAAAAGGCCTTTCGTCTACTGTATGATACTTATTATCTCCCTTTATGTCTCTACTCTGTACAGTTCACAGGTTCTGCGGAAACATCAGAAGATATCGTACAGAATTTATTTGTGAGTTTTTGGGATAAAAACTCGCATACCACTATTTCCTCCAATCTGCACGCATGGCTATTCAATGCCGTCCGTTTCTCCTCACTGACCAAAGTACAACGGGAACGTTACTTTTCTTTAGACGAAATGGAAGAAGAATCTTATTCTCCTATCGATGATTTTTATGATGAAGAAGAGCTATTGCAAAAAAGGAATCAATTACTGGCCGAATTAAAAAAATTGCCGGAACAAGAGTATAATGTTTTAGTCAAAATTATTCTGGAAGACAAAAAATACAAAGAAGTAGCTGAAGAGCTCCATATTTCCATAAATACAGTAAAAACCCACCTATCACGCGCACTAAAAATGTTGCGTCGTTTCAATATGACAGAAATCCTAATCTTATTTAATTTATAAATTTCTTCAGATTTTTGTCACCCATTTTGTGTAATTGTGATACTTCTGTTAAACAGTACAACAATTATGCAAAAGAATAAAACGGAAATTCTAATTCAAAAATACCTTTCCCATCAACTCAATGAACAGGAATTTGAAGAATTAAAGCAATGGATTGAAAAGGACGCATCGCATAGAGAAATTTTTGTGAAGTTACTTTCACTCCATCATGTAAACAACCAACTTAACTTATTACATCAGTTTGATAAAGAAGGCTCATGGAAGTCACTTCAAAATCGTTGTAACCAATCCGGTAGTATTTATCGCCGTATCGTAGTCTATTCCTCAGCCGCTGCAATAGCAATACTGATAGGGATTACCTCCATTTTATATTTCAATGACCGGAACCTAGCACCTGTTATTGCCCAAAGCGAACAATCACAACAATCACCTCTTTCCCAAAATCCAGAAACTCCTAAAGCCACCTGGGTACAAGCAAACCAGTCTGTAGTTCCACTTTATAACAGCCAACGGGAAATCAATGGAAGTCGTATCAACAATGGAGAGATCACATTCCCACAAGAAAGTAATTATCCTCATAAGCCAGAACCAGATGCTGAATTATTACAGAATAAAATCATAGTACCCAAAGGTTCGGAATACGCAATAGTACTGGCTGACGGCACAAAAGTAAAAATGAATGCGGACTCCCATATCAACTTTCCGGTTCAATTCGGAGATACCCGGGAAGTTACTTTGGAAGGAGAGGCCATGTTTGAGGTTACACACGATGAAGCCCGCCCTTTCATAATAAAAACACACGACCATACTATTTATGTATTAGGAACAACTTTCAATATCTCGGCTTATCCCGATGAAGAATTATCAGTAACCTTGATTGAAGGAAAATTAAAGGTAAATGCTCCATCAGGTGAATATTATCTACTACCAGGCGAACATTACTCTTCTGCACAATCAAAAGTTTACAAAGTAGATCCTGAATTCTATATTTCATGGACTGAGGGCGCTATGGAATTTGACGCAATGCCATTTCCCTTGCTGATAGCCCGTCTGTCCCGATGCTATAATGTAGATATTCAAATAGCATCCAAGGAATTAGAAACCATGAAATTCACCGGAGTTATTTTCCGCAACAAGCCTTTGGACTTTGCACTAGACATCATTCATCGTGTATCCGATGTCAAGTTTGAGAAAAAGGGAGAAACCATATTAGTAAAAAAACAATAATCAAGCCCTGTATAACAGGAATATTCTAAATTATTAAATAAGTTATTTGAGTTTTATGAAAAGAAACGAGCTTTGGAAGAGTTTAGTAGCTAAACCTCCAAAAATGAGGTTTTTAGTAATGCTAATGTGCATATTCTGCACATTCAACGCTGTGTTTGCAAATGTATCAGCTGATAAGACAGTCACTATCAAAAGTGAAAACATCAGTGTGAAAGAGGCCCTTAACATGGTCAAAAAGCAAACCGGAATTAATATCATGTACGAAGATGCAACTTTGAACAATGTACCTTTGAAACTAACATTAAACAAAGAACCTTTAGAGCAAGCACTTTCAGTGATTTGTAGCCAGGCAGGTATGCGTTATGAGTTAGTGGAAAACAATTATGTGTTAATATTACCGATTGACAGAAATGCCAAACGCAGAACGATTACCGGAGTTATCAAAGATGATACGGGTGAACCGGTCATTGGAGCTTCTATTGTCATCCAAGGTCCAACTTTCGGTACTGTAGCCAATATGGATGGGCAGTTCATGTTGTCTTATCCCGAAAATACTAAAAATGACGAACTAATGATCAGCTTTATCGGTATGCAGACGGTTAAGGAGAAAATTGGTAACAGACATGTCTTCAATGTAAAAATGGAAAGTGAAGTAACTAATCTGGACGAGGTTGTCGTAGTAGGTTATGGTACTTCCTCCATTAAGGACTTGACCGGTTCTGTTGCTTCAGTAGGTTTAAAACAATTGAGCCAATTAAACACTCCTAATGTAACCTCCATGCTTCAAAACTTGGCTGCCGGTGTACAGGTATCCCAAAATACAGGTGTTCCGGGTGAAACTGTCCGTGTACGTGTGCGGGGTGCCACGTCATTGACCGGTTCCAATGAACCCTTGTATGTGATCGACGGAGTTCCTGTAGAAGATCCCAGTATGCTGGATGCAATTTCGCCCAATGATATCCAGTCTATGGACGTACTGAAAGACGCTTCTGCGGCTGCTATCTATGGTTCTCGCGCCGCAAATGGTGTAGTTATCGTTACCACTAAAAAAGGAGTGGAAGGTTCCAAACCTACCGTCAGCTTCAACTACAATGTTACCACTGATGTTCAAATTAAGAACTTCCGTATTTTATATGGTGATGAATGGCGGGAAACAGTACGCCGCTTTGCCAAAGAAACCTTGGTATATGATCCGTCCAACCAATATGCATTGGAAATTCTTGAACCTAATTCCACTGCATTAGGCAGTGCCAACACCAATTGGTTTGATGAAGTGAAACAAACTGCTATCCGCCATAATGCCGACTTGACTGTAAGCGGAGGCAGTAAAGTATCTAAATACCTTATTTCATTATCAGTATTCGATCAGCAAGGTATGGTCAAAGGAGGTGACTTAAGCCGATATAACGCACGTGTGTCTACAGAAATGAACGTGCTGCCTATCCTTCGTTTTGGTATTAATGCCAATATGAGTTATACAGACCAAAATAATGCGAACACATCACTATTTAGTGCGCAAGGATTCCGTCCTGACCTTCCTATATATAATGATAACGGTGAATTTGATATGTCCACAGGTCAAGCCAACCCGGTAGCCAACACCTATAAGAAAAATCATGATAATATTTACCGCATCATGGGAACCGTATACGGAGAAGTTGATATTTGGAAAGGATTCCGGTTTCGTTCCAGTTTATCGGGTAATTTACAATTTACTGAAAACAATTCATTCAGTCCAAGTTTTCTAAGTACTAGAAATGAAGCCAGTGGGTCAGAATATCATTATAAATATTCAAAAACCGTATTCGACAATACATTGAATTATAACTATGAGTTCAACAAGAATCATGTTTTGGATGCCGTAGCCGGTATCTCCTTTGAACGTGGTATAAGCCGTAGTACAAGAATGAATAGCCAGACTTATCCGGATAATGATATTTACACCAATTTAGGAAGTGCCGCAAGCATCTCATCTTGGGGTAACGGATATAATGCAAGTGGTCTGTTCTCTTCATTTGCCCGTATCAATTATAAATTAATGGAGCGCTACCTGTTCACTTTTACAGGGCGTTATGATGGTTCATCCATGTTTGGTTCGAACAACCGTTATGGTTTCTTCCCTTCAGGAGCCATTGCATGGCGTATCTCTCAGGAAAAATTCATGAAAAACCTGACATTCATTAATGATTTGAAATTACGTGCCAGCGTAGGTACTACCGGTACCCAAAACTTAACCAGCTTCTCTAATCGTGATTTATACGAAGCAACCAGTTATAATAACCTGTCAGCCATTATACATAAACAAGTGGGTAACCGCGACATCCGTTGGGAAAAATCGACCCAATATGATTTAGGTCTTGATTTCGCATTGTTCGATTACCGACTGACCGGTTCTATCTCCGGCTATATCAAAGATACCAAAGACTTGATCTGGTCATTTGATTTCCCGCCCAGTGCAACCGGTGGCTCTATGCAGATGAACCGTAATATCGGAGCATTGACCAACCGCGGTATTGAAATAAACCTGGTAGGCCGTGTATTATCTACTAAAGACTGGAACTTGGACCTGACCTTGAATATGTCACATAACAAGAATAAAGTCACCAAACTGGTTGAAGAAGGTAGAGCACAATCAGCTATGAATGTAGTAGTTCAAGGCAGCTATGCCGACCAAGTATTGGCTGTAGGCTATCCAATGGGAGCTTTCCATGGTTATGAATATGCCGGGATCATACAAGATCAAGCCAGAATAGATGAATTGAATGCCTATGCTAAATCAAAGGGACAAAGTTATTACGATGGTAACTCATTAAAACCGGGACATTTGGAAATTAAGGATTTAAATGGAGATGGAATCATCAACTACAATGACCGTGTTATTATCGGTAATCCGGATCCGGATCTGTTCGGCGGTCTGACTGCCAATTTATCTTATAAACAATTCAGCCTGTTCGCCAACTTCGGATATCAGATCGGTGGTTTGAAGATTTATAACAAAACATTGCAGAATCTACCCGGACAATTAACCGGTTTGATTGACTATGGATTGAATGACAGATGGTCTGACACCAACAAAGATGCCAAATACCCGGCCTTGTATATAGGTGACGGTGTACCTAGACTAACCGATCATGAATTGTTTAATGCCTCCTTCTTCCGTTTGCAGGAAGTGCGTCTGACTTATAATTTACCTTTAAACAAAGTAATTAAAGGACAACTATTTGTCTCGGCTACCAATTTGTTCACGCTCACCTCTTATCCGGGAACAGACCCTGCTACCGTAAACAGTAACAGCAACTATGGCGGTAACTATGAAACCTCCACTTATCCGGGTTTCCGCTCTTTCTCGGCTGGTTTAAAAATTAACTTATAATCATTTAAATGTATAATCGAATGAAAAAATATATATTCTTAGCTTTACTTACAATGGGCGTTTCCTCGTGCCAGTTGGTAGATGTCTTGGACCAAAAGCCCGAATTCGAAGCAGATTTAGACGGTGCCATCACAACACCCGCTGCTGTAGAGTTAGCCTTAAACGGAATCTATTACTCCTTGCCCGGAAATGGATTCAATGTCATATTTCCTACAGTAAGTGGTTCCTTCAAAGCCGGGACCATGTGGCGTCAAGAAATTGTCAGCGCCGGTAATGCCGTTTACTACTCCGAACGAATGTTGCCTACCCTATCATTCAGTGATGCAACGGAATGGGATGCAGATTACGCTGTAATCAAAAACGCCAACTTCCTGGAAACAGCCTGTAACCGCATGAGTGACGGAGAGTTCTCCGGAAACCGTAGAGCCGAAGTGTTAGGTGAAATAGCCTATTTACGCGCTTTGGCCTACTTCAATATCTTGGTTCGTTACTGCGAATTTTGGGATATGAATAGTGAATACGGGGTTGTCATGCGTAATGAAGCTCCATCCGTATCCAATGCTCTAAAGGCACGTAGCTCCGTAGCCGATTCTTATCAATATATTCTGGATCAACTGGAAATAGCTATTGAAAAAGCTCCTGATTGGAAAAAGCTTTCACAAGCTTCTAAAGAAGCAGCCAAGGCATTAAAGGCAAGAGTATTGCTGTATGCAGGAAAATACACAGAAGCGGTAGCAGCAGTTAATGATGCAATTGATACAAATTCTCCATTGCCGGAAGCAAACTATGGTGACGTTTTTGATAAGTTTTCAACAACCAAAGAGATTCTATTCGCTCGTGTATTCGACCAAAAAGATGCCACCAACACTTCAACCCGTCAGCAATGTTACGGTAACAGCCCCACGAAAAAACAAGGT
>ENA-OPEC01001715-OPEC01001715.1-human-gut-metagenome-genome-assembly--contig:-NODE-1715-length-13950-cov-8.092479_pt1 | contig 13950 bp, 17 predicted proteins | sample MGYA00241622_ERZ501507 | MGnify/ENA primary metagenome ERZ501507 (study PRJEB25962, sample SAMEA2042582) | human gut metagenome | biome: human gut; feature: human-associated habitat; material: faeces... | reverse complement strand
CTCTGCACTTGGTGGAGGTGCTCTGTTGGATATAGGAATTTACAATCTGGGATTTCTGCGTATTGTTACAGGGAATGAGCCGCAGAATGTAGAAACTCAAAAAGTACATATTAATGAGTATGGAACAGATGATTACAGCTGTCTCAAACTGACATATAATGATGGATGTACGGCAGAATCAGTCCAGACAATTGGGCAGGAATTAAAACGTAATGCCAGAATTGAGGGAACAAAGGGAAGTATATTTTTACCGGATTTCCAACACGCCGAGACCATGATACTTGAGGTGGAAGGAAAAGAACCGGAAACAATCGAGTGTCCGGTTGATATAAATGGCTTTGAATATGAAATCAGGGAAGTAAACAGATGCGTAAAACTTGGATATTGCAGCAGTGATGTATATACAGCTAAAGACAGTATTGCACTTACAAGGCTGATGTATGATATCCGTATGAGCTGGAGTTAAAAATAGGAGACAGATATATGTATATATAAGAGCAGGCTTTTCAGCCCCTTCTTTTTGCAACTGACCGACAGGCAATGCTGAGTGTGCTTGGAAGTTCCAGACATCCGTCAGGTCTGTAATCATTATCATCCAAGCTATATCCCTCACCATTGCCACATCTGCCTTGTTTGCCATCTGATGAGGTATTGGCGGATCTGGAGCCACTTGCACAGGAAAAGAATATAAAGCTTATTGGAAAATGTAAGGATGTAAATATGGTTGGAAGTGATATACTTATATATAGGCTTGTATATAATCTTGTTGAGAATGCCATAAAATATAATCATTCTGGTGGACAGGTCATAGTAGAGGCATATCAGAAGGAAAAGCAGGTTTATCTGTCAGTAGAGGATACGGGAAGTGGAATTCCAGAGGAACTTAAGGAACGTGTGTTTGAACCTTTCTTTCGCGTAGATAAATCAAGAAGCCGTGAGCTTGGTGGTGTTGGTCTTGGACTTGCGCTTGTTAATGAAATTGTGCGGGTACACGATGGCAGTATTGCAATCAGGCCTAACCCATCAGGAGGAACAATAATAGAAGTGCAGTTTGCAGTTAACAGAACAACAGCTTAAGCTGTCTAGACATACAGTCTATTTATGTGCAGAAATCTTGCATATGACTGTGTTATGAAAGACTGCATTCACATGGATAATTCGCCATCAATTCTTCGCAAAGATGGATTTGAGTTCCTTTATGATAAGTACAAAGACAAGATATATAAGGATATGGAACAAATGGCAAAAGATTTGGGATTGGATGGTCAGAAAGAAGTATTTTCACCAGTTTCTAGCGATAGAACCATTAATATTTAGCAGAAAATAATTTAATACTTTTTTTTATAGACTTTTCCAATAAAGTATGATATCTTATAGCAGTTTATGGATAAACAAATGTGATAAAAGATCAATAATTTACAAAGGAAGGGAAAACTATCATGGAAAAGATCAAAAAGCGTATAGCTAACTTAAAGGTTGCAGGAAAATTAAAAGTATATCGAATGACAGTGCTTGTTATGACATTATTTTTAGTGTTGGTGGCACTGATCTCGACATTAGTGATCCGTTCAAATATAGAGAAGATCACGGAGGTCTGGTCTCCGTCATTGGAATATCTGCAGGATTTAGAGACAATGACTGCGAAATACAGAATCAAACAGTATCAGCATCTGGTAGAATCAGATGCAGCAGTCATGAACTCCTGCGAAGAAGAAATCAAGAAGCTGGAGAGTCAGATCCAGGATACCGATGCGAAGCTGGAGGCAATCATGTCTGCAAACAGCAAAGCTCAAAAAGGACAGGACGATTACGAAGTAGCAAACGCTGCATGGAAAAAATACAGGGGTGCTTCAGATGAAATCCTGCAGTTGAGCCGTGAGGGTAAACAGCAGGAAGCATCGAAACTGATGACCGGAGAGGTGTATGAAGCCTATAAGTCATTTTCTAAGAAATTAACTATATTACGTGACAAGTTCCAGGTAGAATTAGATCAGGCAAAGACCATGGCTAATGTATGCACGGTAATCATATTTATTGTGATCGTGGCAGCGGGTCTTGCGATTGCTGTAGTGACGACACTGATCGGAAGGATCATTACCAATTCCATTACTGAGCCGGTAGAACAGATAGATGCAGCAGTTGCCAGCCTGCGTAAGGGCGAACTGTCTAATGTAGAAATGCTTACCTATGAGTCTGAGGATGAGTTTGGCGATACTATCAGGAATCTGAAAGAAGCCATGGGTATTCTGGCAGATTATGTCAGAGAGATCTCTGTGGAGGTAAAGGCAATCGCGCAGGGTGACCTGACCAGAAATGGTGATGATATTACAGATTTCCTGGGCGATTTCTCGGAATTGAAGACATCACTGCTGTATATTCTGAAACGGTTTAACAGTACCCTGACCGAGATCAGCAATCTGGCAGAACAGGTATCATCGAATTCATCCGAGGTGGAAAATGCATCAAAATCCCTGGCGGACGGTGCAACAGAGCAGGCAGGAGTCATCGAGGAATTGAATGCCACCATTGATACGGTTGTGGATATGGCTGAAGATACAGCGAAAGAAACACAGAACGCATCGGCACGTGTAAAAGCCTCTGCAAATAAAGCGAACGAAGAAAAAGAAAAAATGAACGATCTGCTCAAGGAAATGGAGCACATTACAGAAATCTCCAAGGAGATCGGTAATATTATCACAGATATCGAGGATATTGCATCCCAGACCAACCTGTTATCCCTGAATGCTTCCATTGAAGCTGCCAGAGCAGGAGAAGCAGGAAAAGGCTTTGCGGTGGTTGCAGATCAGATCGGCAAGCTGGCAGCAGACAGTGCAAAATCTGCTGTAAATACAAGAGATCTGATCGATAAGACCTTAGTGGAAATCGAAAAGGGCAATACGATTACAAGAACAACAGCAGACGCATTCAATCAGATCATTGCAGATATGGAGTCCTTTGCAGAGCTTGCAGAGAACACCATGGAGAAAGCCAACTCCCAGGCAGAGTCCTTGGAGCAGATCGGCCAGGGAATTGAACAGCTGTCCGGCGTGGTACAGGGTAATGCAGCATCCTCAGAAGAGAATACCGCGATCAGTATTAATCTGGCAGAGGGAGCAGCCAAGATGCATGACCGCGTGAATATCTTTAAGCTATTCTAGAAAATGGCAGGAATAGAGTGAAGCTGTCGGAAGGAAGGTTCTTGTTGTGATTGATGATATATTTAAAGTGTTTGGAGAGCAGACAGGAGAAATCTTATTTGAGATCATTAAAGATTGTATGGATGATTACCTGTATATATTTGATCTGCAGAATGATACCTTTGAGATTTCACAGTCAGCTGTGGAACGGTTTAATATGTCGAAAAATGTTCTGACAGATGCTGCAAATGAAGTTATGAAGGTAGTATATGAGGAAGACCGCAGGATGCTTGCAAAGCATCTTGCGGATATATGCGAAGGAAGAGAAAATGTACATAATCTTCATTACAGGTGGCTTGATAAAGAAGGTATGCCGGTCTGGATTAACAGCCGTGGTATCGTGATCATTGATCAGCAGGGAAAGGCAGAGTATCTGGTCGGGTGTCTGAATGAGACCGGCAACAGGAGAAGAGCCGATAATGTCACAGGACTGCTTGGCGGTCCGGAATTCCTTGCTTACCTGCGTGGACAAAAAGAACCCATTACCAAGGGATTTTTTATGCATGTAGGAATTGATGATTTTGGAGCGATCAATAGCTCCAGGGGAGCTGATTATGGTAATTATATCCTGAAAAGCGTAGCCGGCTGTATGAAGGAATGCCTTTCAGACAAGCAGAGAATTTACCATCTGGTAGCGGATCAGTATGTGATCGTGGATCTGGAAGCTTCCTCCGCAGAAGACGCTGTGGCACTGAAAGAAAAGATTACAGATAAACTTCATAATTTCATAGTAGCCGAAAATTATGAAGCTATATTTTCTATTTCTATTGGTGTTATAGATGCAGCAACATTTTGTGAGGGAACCGAAGAATGCCGCAAAAAGTTTGAATTTGCCTTGAAACAGGCAAAAAGCATGGGTAAAAATGGATTCTATATTTTTGACCAGGATGACTATGAGGTCTTTTTACGAAAAGGAAGAATCATAGCAACACTTCGTAATGCTATTGTGAACCATTATGATGGCTTTGAAGTATACTACCAGCCGATCGTGGACTGTCAGTCCGAACAGATCATTGGAGCAGAGGCACTGATGCGTTTTTCCATGATAACGGAAGAAGGGCGGGAGTTTGTTTCACCGATGGAGTTTATCCCATTATTGGAAGAGACCGGATTGATCATTCCCGCTGGAAGATATATTTTGAACGAAGCTGCAGCAATGTGCTGTGAAATGCAGAAATATATTCCTGACTTCCGGATGAATGTAAATGTATCCTATGTTCAGATCCTGCAAGGCAATGTGGAGCGGGATATTCTGGATGCAATTCAAAAATATTCATTACAGCCGGAATGCTTATGTGTTGAAATGACAGAAAGCGGATTTATGGATATGACACCTTCGTTCTGTAAATTTCGTAAAACTCTGGACAAGAACGGGATTCCCTTTGTGATCGATGATTTTGGAACAGGATATTCGAATCTTCATTGTATCCGTGATATGAATCCAAGTTACGTGAAAATGGATAGGGATTTTACTGCCAAGGCGATGAACAGTGACAGGGATTATGAATTATATAAAAATATCATCCCCATGGTACATAGTATTAACGTCAGGATATGCGCAGAAGGCATCGAGGAAAAAGAATGGCTTCTGAAAATGAAAGAAATGAAGGTTGATTATCTGCAGGGATATTATTTTGGAAGACCATGTGGAAAGAAACAGTTTCTGCAGCAATATGCCAGTGGCATCAACGTTAAATAAAGAGAGTAAGGCAGACTCAGCTATGTGGGGCTGCCTTATTTTATGGTCTTATCAGAAGGATGGATCCATAACGGCTTCTTTCAGTTTTTCCAGGTCATTGGCATCAGGGCGAGACAATGCACAGTCAAAATTTTGGATCAATACATCAAGATTTGCCGGATGATCAGGAGCTTCCGAAAATAGATATCACTGCCACCAAAGCCTGCAGTTCCAAACAGAAAAATCTGTTGATTGATAATGAGGCATATGCAAAGGAGATTTTAAAACAGACAAGTTATTATTCACTGATTGGTGGATATAAGGATATCTTTAAGAACCCAACCACTAAAAAATATAAGGATGGGACAAGGTTTGAAGATCTTGTGGAACTGTATTATTTTGACGAATTGTTAAGACAGCTATTCTTAGAGAAGCTTGAAACACTGCAGGAGTGCAAAGATCTGGAATGGGAGCTTATGGAAAATGAGAATGTGTATCTGAAGCTGGTATGGGAAAAGGTCCAGTCGGAGCTTAAAGCAAAGAAAACGGAAATTGCCGGGGCAGAGCCGGAAGCGGAGAAGATGAAAACGGATGCGGATGTTCCTGATGCAGTGGCAGGATTTAAGGAAAGAACCAATGAAAAATTTCACAGAATAGACGGTCTGGGTCCGGCAGATATAGAAAGCCAGGTGCATGATTATGTAATGGATAAGATAAGAGACAACGGTCTTGATGCAGAGATAATCTATGTGGCAGTGACAGGAACCAGAAGCAGGGGAATAGAAAATAAAAACTCTGATATAGATGTGGCTGTGGAGTATAAAGCAGCATCAGGGAGGATGACTTCTTTGATATGCTTCATGAAGACGGCATGACAATAGCAGGAATAAAGCTGGACATCAACCCGATCACGGAAGGAAAGACAGGCACCATGGAAAACTATCTTCCGGCAGTGGAAAAGCATCTTGAGCATAAAGCAAGCGACAGGGAAAAGAAAAAATCAGTCCTTAAAGGCATAAAAGAAAAGTGTGCAGGTGCGAAAAAGTCAGAACCGGCAAAGAAGAAAATGAAGGACCACAGCAGCCCTTGCGTTATATTTTATACGGATATTACTGGAATTCAAAATAAAAATAACGACTATTACTGTTATTGAAAAAAAAAAAATTATCATGTATAATACAAGCATAGAAAACTAAGAAAAAATATGAATGTGAACAATGTGGCTATATTTATGAACCAGCAGTAGGCAATCTAAACATAGATATCGCTCCCAAATTACATTTGAGGATATTCCAGAGCACTGGGTATGCCCAATCTATGGATTTGGAAAAGATGTTTTTGTTCCTTTAGAAGAGTAAGCAGAAAATTTAGATGTGAAACTGACAGACACAAAAAGAATCCAAGAGAAAATAAAAAAGAAATGGAGACCAGATTATGACTTATGATTTAAATATTACTTTTGATGACAATTTAATAACAGGAAATAAAACAATTGATACACAGCATAAAGAATTGATTGAACGTATCCAGAACTTTGTAACTGCATGTCAAAATGGCGACAGCAAGCTAAAAGCAATCAAAATGCTGGATTATCTGGATGAGTATACTAACTTTCATTTCAAAGAAGAGGAAAAGCTTCAGGAAAATGCTGGTTATCCAGAGTATGAAAAACATCACGAAAAACATGAAGAGTTTAAAAAGACAATTCAGGAACTGCAAGAATACCTTCAGGATTATGAAGGACCAACAGAACAGTTTAGTGAACTTGTACAGAAAAATGTAATCGATTGGCTATTTGGACACATTAAAACATATGACCGCTCTGTAGCAGAATTTATCTTTATGAGAGAGAATCCAGACCGATACTAAAATAAAACAGGGAAAGCTTTCCATCATGATTCAGACAAAGTGGTGAATGTTCCTATGATAGATAACACTTGAAAATACTATGTCAATGCTAATAAAATTACAAATGAACAAGAAGCCTATTTAACAGGAATAGTTGGAAATGATATTTTTCAATATATGTATATGCTATGGATATCATATACATATATTTATCATACAAATTCATGTAAAAATAATGCCCATATCTGTACAGGCTTATTACTCATTTGGTGATTTATTAGAAAATATTTTGCAAGTTTTTAACAGCTAAATTTATGTTTTCAAAATTGACAAAAATACAAACAGTTCGTAAAATAACACTTTTATGAACTGTTTTTTCATATTTACAGCATTCTATTTATATACGAATTTCACGTCAAATTAAAAGTGTACTGGTAAAGAAGCTTCTACAGCCATAAGTGTTACTATCTCTCAGAAGATATATTAATGAGAATTGGATAATATATAAAGCTCTTAAGAAGAAGCATGCACTGTTTTGTACAAAAAAGCATAAGTTAATGAGAAATAATAGTATTAAAAAAATAATTAGCAGGTGTATTATGATGTTAACAAGAAAATATGGAGGTATATAATGAAGGCGCATAAATACTGGTCACTTGGAGCTTTAGTTTCCATAATCGGAACTTTTTATACCGGATATAAAGGGTTAAGAGAAGCACACAAATACTTTGCGTTTGGCTCTCTGATATGCATGATTATGGCTATATATTCCGGTCATAAACTAATTGCTGGAAATAAAAAGACAATAAAACATACTGATTTTACGGAAGTGGAGGAATAATTGATGTTAGAGGTGGGAACAAAGGCACCGGATTTTGAATTACCGGATCAGAATGAAGAAATGCATAAGTTAAGTGATTATGCAGGTAAAAAAGTAATTTTATATTTTTATCCAAAAGATAATACAGCCGGATGCACTAAGCAGGCATGTGGCTTTTCAGAGAGATATCCTCAATTTACAGAAAAAGGAGCAGTTATTCTTGGGGTTAGCAAGGATTCTATAGCTTCTCACAAGAAATTTGAGGAAAAATACGGACTGGCATTTACTCTTTTAGCAGATCCGGAGCGCAAAGTCATTGAAGCATATGATGTATGGAAAGAAAAGAAAAACTATGGAAAAGTCTCTATGGGTGTGGTAAGAACAACGTATCTTATCAATGAACAGGGAGTTATCATTAAAGCCAATGATAAAGTCAAAGCAGCAAATGACCCTGAGAATATGCTTAAGGAATTAGATTAATGAAGATAATATTATCCCCTGCTAAAAAGATGATTACAGATACTGACAGCATAGCACCGGATGGATTGCCAGAATTTATTGATAAAACATTAGAGATACAAAGTTGGCTGAATTGTAAGTCCAAAGAAGAACTGAAGACTATCTGGAAATGCAGGCAAAGGTCGAAATAGGAGATGCAAAAAATCTGTATGAGTACTGGCATGATATGCTGTATCGTTCAGTAATTGATGAAAGCAGAATTATAATTAATCTTGCATCAAAGGAATATTCTAAATGTATAGAAAAGTATCTTACACCGAAGGATAAATATATTACAATTTCATTCTGCGAACAAGCCGGAACTAAACTGGTAACAAAAGGTACTTATGCTAAGATGGCTCGTGGTGAGATGGTTCGATTCATGGCGGAAAATGATATTGAAAATCCTGATGATATAAAAAAGTTTGACAGGCTTGGTTATATATTCAGGTCTGATTTATCATCAGATAGTAAATATGTTTTTGAACGCAAAATAGCATAATTATTTTAAGTTATCAAGAGAATATAATTTGAAAATAATAACTATTACTAATTTTATATAAGATAACCTGTAATAAAAAAGAGGACATATGGATTTATACATATCCATATATCCTCTTTTTTATTGATATTAATCTACAAGCTTGTCAAGCTCCTTGATATACTCAGTTTCACTTGATGTTTTATGAGTAGACTGTTTTGCATACAATCCGACAGAAGTCTGTGATTTCTTAATTGCCTGCATGGTTCCAGCACCGGCAACACAACCTCCAGGACAAGCCATACCCTCAAGCAGATATCCGGGATACTTGCCTAAAGTTGCAAGTTTAAGAAGCTGACGGCATTCCTTTAAACCTTCTGCGTTTGCTACCTTTACCTCCTGATCCGGATGATCACGCTTTATGACATTAACAACAGCCTGTGCCACACCTCCTGCGACTGCAAAGTTTCTTCCGTCTGTTGAAGCATCGCTGACACCTGCAGGGTCTTCCTCGATATTTTCAAGGTCCACATGCTTTGCAGAAAAAATACCGGTCATCTCTTCGAAGGTGAGGACAAAATCCACTTCACTTCGTACACTGCGTCGCATAGCTTCAAGTTTTTTGGCAGCACATGGTCCGATAAATACCACGCGCGCATCTGGATTATGCTGCTTTATAAGACGTGCAGTGAGTGTCATAGGTGTAAGTGCCATTGAGATACATTTTGCATGCTCAGGGAAGAGTTTTTTAGCCATGACTGACCATGCCGGACAGCATGAGGTTGCCATGAAAGGAAGTTCATCCGGTACCTCTTTTAGGAAGTCCTCGGCCTCCTGCTTGGCACAGAGGTCTGCACCTATAGCTACTTCAAATACATCTGCAAAACCAAGAGCCTTCATGGCTGCACGTAGCTTTCCGGGAGTAACTTTTGGACCAAACTGTCCAACAAATGCAGGAGCAACTGCAGCATAGACCTTTTCACCGGACTGTATAGCTCTGATAGTCTGGAAAATCTGGGATTTATCAGCAATCGCACCAAAAGGACAGTTGACAAGGCATTGTCCGCACGAAACACACTTGTCATAATCGATATTTGCTTTGCCGTTTTCGTCAGAAGAAATGGCATCCATGCCACAGGCCTTTGCACATGGACGTTCCTGAACAATAATTGCATTATATGAACATACGCTTGCACAGCGACCACACTTTATGCATTTTTCCTGGTCAATTATAGATTTTCCGGTTGTGCGATCCAGCGATATGGCATCTTTTGGACATACCTCCATGCATGGATGAGCCAGACATCCCTGACAGCCGTCTGTAACATGTACTCTTTTTTCAGGGCATGCATTACAGGCAAATTTTATAACATTGATAAGAGGCGGTGTATAGTAGGTTTCATCTTTGTCGGCAGCCTCGATTCCATCTGATATAGGTGAATGCTCTGCAGCACTGCGGTAAGGCAGACCCATTGCCAGACGAAGCCTCTCTCCGACTATAGCACGCTCCAAAAATACATCGTTCCTGAAATTTCCTTTTTCGCCAGGAATAATCTTGTATGGAAGAGCTTCCATACGTTCTTTAACAGGCCATTCTGTATGATAAGCCATACGTGCAACCTCAGTAAAGATTTTATGTCTGATTTCCTGAATTCGGGTTTCGACACCTCTCATTATTGATTCCTCCTTATAAAATAAAATCTCAATTTTCCTTATTGTATCAGATAAAATAAGCAGTCTCAATAAATAGGCAGTACTTTTTATGATACATAAATACTAGATAATTAATGAATTTTAAACCTGATTTTTTGCATTTCTTTGAAAATAAAGGATAATATTAAATTTTTAAAATAGGAATGATTACTGTTTTATATTGACTAAAGTACTATAATACTATATAATAATTATGGACAATTAATCCTAATTAATAAGAATAAATGGCTATTTAGAGAATACCATTTAAAATACATGGAGAAGATAAAGGGACGAAAATATGGATAGGAAAGCAATGTATAAGCTGAGTTATGGATTGTTTGTACTGACTGCAAGGGAAGACGAAAAAGACAATGGATGTATTATTAATACAGCTATACAGGCAGCTTCGGAACCAAACCAGTTAAGTATCTGTGTAAATAAGGCAAATTATACGCATGATATGATTCAAAGAACCGGAAAATTTACTGTATCAGTCTTAAGTCAGAAGGCACAATTTGAATTGTTCAAACATTTTGGCTTCCAATCAGGAAGAGATACCAATAAGTTTGAAGCATTTGAGCAGTGTGCCAGGGGCACGAATGGTATTTATTATATTACAGAAGGAACAAATGCATACATTTCTGTAACAGTTAATAAAACTGAAGATTTAGGTTCACATACAATGTTTATCGGGGAGATAACCGATATGGAAGTAATAAGTAATATTCCTTCAGCTACATATGATTATTACCAGAATAACATTAAGCCTAAGCCGGAGGAGGTTGGCAAAGCAGAGGATGGTCAGACAATATGGCGTTGCAGAATCTGTGGATACGAATATGTGGGAGAAGAACTGCCGGATGATTTTATATGTCCTTTATGTAAGCACCCAGCATCAGATTTTGAAAAAGTTGTAAAGAAAACGGAGGTAAAATAAATGGCAGATAACAAATACGCAGGAACACAGACAGAGAAAAATTTACAGGAGGCATTTGCGGGAGAGTCCCAGGCAAGAAATAAGTACACTTTTTTTGCTTCTGTTGCAAAGAAAGAAGGCTATGAGCAGATGTCTGCACTATTTTTAAAAACAGCTGATAACGAAAAAGAACATGCAAAGATGTGGTTCAAACTTCTTGAAGGAGGAGCTATCCGTTCTACGATTGAGAACCTTCAGGCAGCAGCAGACGGTGAGAACTATGAGTGGACAGATATGTACGCAACTTTTGCAAAAGAAGCAAGAGAAGAAGGATTTGATGACATTGCAGAGAAGTTTGAAGGCGTAGGGGCAATCGAAAAAGAGCATGAAGCAAGATATTTAAAACTTCTTGATAACGTAAAGAAAGAAATCGTATTCTCAAGAGATGGAGATACCATTTGGCAGTGTGCTAACTGTGGTCATATCTGCATCGGAAAGAAAGCTCCGGATGTATGTCCTGTATGTGATCATCCACAGGCTTACTTCCAGATTAAGGCTGAGAATTTCTAATTTGCCGCGCAGGCAAAGCTGACGAACCATTGAAAGCCAATACTTCCTATTTGTGACTTTAGTCGCAGCATGTTGGATGCTCACTTAAAGCATTCGTACCCAACACTTGCTTCGAGGCCACAAATAGGAGGTATTGGCTTTCGATGCTTCTGACAGTGACTGCTGGAGTAAAAGTTGGCCGCGAGCATTTTAAGCGGGCATTCAACGCGCCGTGACTAAAGTCTCAAATAGGGCATATTGAGATTCGAGTTTCGTCAGTGCTTTGTCCATTGGTTTGCAGGAAATCAGAAATTCACAAAAAAGCAAGGAAAAGTACTTGACAAAAATATTTGTGTCGTATATAATAGCCAACTGTAAAGCAAAACTACTTTACACGACATGAGGTGAGAGACTATTGGATAGAATAGTAGAGAAGTCATTACTTTTTGATTTTTATGGTGAACTGCTCACGCAGCACCAGAAAGAGGTATATGGAGAGTATATTCAGAATGATTTGTCTCCAACAGAGATTGCAGTTCTTCGAGGCATATGATTTGATTAAAAGATGTGAGAAGATTCTTAACGATTACGAGAATCGTCTTCATCTTGTAGAACATTTTCAGAAAGTAAAGAAGACAGTAGCTTCCATTCATACCTGTGCAGAAGAGATTGCGGAATGTGATGATAAGTCCATTGTCCGAGAGAAGATTGCACAGATTGCAGAACTGTCCAGCAACATACTGGAAGAGTATTAAGAACAGGGAGATTTTGTTATGGCATTTGAGAGCCTTACTGATAAATTACAGAATGTCTTTAAGAATTTGAGAAGCAAGGGCCGTCTGACAGAAGCTGACGTAAAGGAAGCGATGAAAGAGGTAAAGAGAGCCCTGCTGGAAGCGGATGTTAACTTCCGTGTAGTTAAGTCCTTTGTCAAGACAGTAACGGACAGAGCGATAGGACAGGATGTTCTGACTGGTTTAAATCCAGGTCAGATGGTAATAAAGATTGTAAAAGAAGAGATGGAATCCCTGATGGGTTCCGAGATGACAGAGCTGGTGATTAAGCAGGGGAATGAGATTACTGTTTTCCTGATGGCAGGTCTTCAGGGTGCTGGTAAGACAACTACTACAGCAAAGCTTGCTGGTAAGTTCAAGGCGAAGGGAAGAAAACCTCTTTTAGTTGCCTGTGATGTATACAGACCGGCAGCCATTGAACAGCTTACTATTAATGGTAATAAACAGGGCGTTGAAGTATTCTCTATGGGAACTAACCAGAAGCCTGTTGATATTGCCAAAGCTGCTATAGCCCATGCTAAGAATAATGATTTTAATACCGTTATTCTTGATACAGCAGGACGACTTCATGTTGATGAAGACATGATGAATGAGCTTATAGAGATTAAAGCTAATGTATCAGTTGACCAGACAATTCTTGTAGTTGACTCTATGACAGGTCAGGATGCTGTTAATGTTGCTTCATCATTTAACGAGAAGGTTGGCATTGACGGAGTTATCCTTACTAAGTTAGATGGTGATACAAGAGGAGGTGCTGCACTTTCAATTAAGGCAGTTACCGGAAAGCCAATTCTTTATGTTGGTATGGGGGAAAAACTTTCAGATCTTGAACAGTTTTATCCAGACCGTATGGCATCAAGAATACTTGGTATGGGAGATGTCCTTACCCTTATTGAGAAGGCTGAAGCACAGCTTGACGCTGATAAGGCAAAAGCTATGGAAGAAAAGCTTAAGAAAGCAGAATTTGATTTTAATGACTTTCTTGAGTATATGGGACAGATTAAGAATATGGGTGGTATCAGTTCAATTATGAGCATGATGCCAGGACTGTCAGGTCAGATGAAGAATGTTTCAATCGATGATGATGAAGCAGAGAAGAATATGAGAAGAACCGAATCTATCATATATTCAATGACTAAGGCAGAAAGAAGTAATCCGGACATACTTAATCCTTCAAGAAAGAACAGAATTGCAAGAGGTGCAGGTGTTGATATTGCTGATGTTAACAGACTTGTAAAGCAGTTTGAACAGATGAAGAAGATGATGAAGCAGATGCCGGGAATGATGAAAGGTGCTAAAAAGGGACGTTTCAAGTTACCTTTTTAACATAGATTAATTTTTAAGAATAATACAGGAGGTGAATGTAATGGCAGTAAAGATTAGATTAAAGAGATTAGGTGAGAAGAAAAATCCTTTCTATAGAATTATCGTAGCAGACTCAAGATCTCCAAGAAATGGTAGATTTATCGATGAA
>ENA-OPEC01001710-OPEC01001710.1-human-gut-metagenome-genome-assembly--contig:-NODE-1710-length-13985-cov-2.652046_pt1 | contig 13985 bp, 9 predicted proteins | sample MGYA00241622_ERZ501507 | MGnify/ENA primary metagenome ERZ501507 (study PRJEB25962, sample SAMEA2042582) | human gut metagenome | biome: human gut; feature: human-associated habitat; material: faeces... | reverse complement strand
GACCAGACAGATCGGAACACCCTGTGGAAGATTTAAGGCATTGCGCGCGTGCATCTTTGCCAGGATGCGGTCCTCTGCCGGAGAAAATGCGCCACTGACAGGAATGCCGTAAGGGTATAACCTGTCAGCCGGAATTCCGCGGTGTACATATTCTGAGACACAGTCCTCGTGGGGAAGAAAATATGCATCAAGATCCGTTTCCTCCCAAAATGGGATGCAGGTGTAATCCGTGCCGATGGCGGCAGCAGGAATCTTTAACATGCCTTTTTTCTTCATATATGTCATTGTTTCTGCCGGGTAAAGATGCGGTGTCACGATGATATCATAATCATGCTGGCTTAAACAGGCAGCCAGTTTTTTTGCCATCAGTGCATTGGCATAGTAGACCGGTGATTTGTGTTTATTGCTTGAAATTGCCATGCCGATCTTATAGAGCATACCAAAGGCATGCGGCATATGTTTGACAAGTTCCACATAGGCACCGCCTACTGCATGTGAAGTTTTTTTCCCGGAGAGCAGGAACATATCAAGCATGTCGGCGGTGTGACCGCACCGGATGGCTGCTTCCCGGATCGCTTTTCCGGCGGCATTGTGTCCCTCGCCGGTATTACAGGATAAAATTAATATTTTCATAGATACCAGTGTAGCATAACCCGGGCAAAAATTCGATACCTGATCGAAAGATATTGATTTTTCACTGGAAATATTGTTAAATAAAGGGGATTTGTGGTACGGGAGGTAAGGTTATGGCGACGATCAAAGAAATCGCAAAAGCCTGCGGTGTGTCGGTAGCTACCGTTTCGAATATCCTGAATAAAAAGCCGGGGGCAAGCGAAGCGACAAGAAATCTTGTGTTAAAAACTGCAAAAGAAATGAATTATATGCCAAACTATGTGGCAAAAAATCTTAAGGCACGCAATACCAGAAGTATCGGCGTCATTGCAGAGGATATGACGATATTCAGTATTCCGGATATTATTGACGGTATTACGGAATATTGTGAAAAGGTAAAATACCAGATTCTTCTGACCAATTTAAGATTGTATAAAAAATATAATGACTATTATTATCACAGAACAGATTATTATGGGCTGGTGGACGAGGAGATCAGGAAACTGATCGCAACGCAGGTGGACGGTATCATTTATGTGACGGCACATGAGCGTATCATGCACTGTATCCCGGATAATTTAAGTATTCCTGCCGTGATGGCATATGGTTATACGGAGAGTAAAAACATCCCGTCCGTAGTTGTGGATGACGAGCGTGGTGCATACGAGATGATCCGTTATCTGATCGCACAGGGACATAAAAAAATCGGAGTGATCACCGGAAAAGCAGACAGCCTTCATGCGCAGGCACGTCTGATCGGATATCAGAAGGCATTGCGGGATGAGGGGCTTTTATATGATCCGGAACTGATCTACTATGGAGACTGGGGAAGAGAATCCGGACATACCGGAGCAGAAGTGCTTTTAAAAAAACAGGTGACGGCAATATTCTGCATGAATGATCTTATGGCAGGCGGATGTTATGACTGGGCAGATGAGTCGGGGATAAAGATACCACAGGAGATATCTGTTGCGGGATACGATAACAGAGAACTGTCAAGTTATTATAAGCCGCCGCTCTCCACGACGGAGCTGCCACTTCATGATATCGGTTACAGGGCTGCCGAGGTTATGATCGGTCTTGTGGAAAATCAGCAGGGTGAGACAGAAGAACCGCAGGTCTATAAAGTTCCATGTAAGCAGCTGATCCGCCAGTCGATCAAAACATTATAAAAATAAACCGTGATGAACCGCCTCTGATGTCAGGCTTTTGAACTGACTCAGAAGGCGGATTTTTAATTTATAGGAAATTATGTCCTATGAATTAAAAATCCCTCCATGAGTTTATTTGTGAACAGAAGAAGTATTTATGTTCATTATTTTTGGGGAATATATACTATTTGTGCAACATTCACATGGTTAAACGATTTAAAAAATAATAAAGTTGTGCGAAAAGGCAAAAACTTAGAAAGAAACAGAAAACATGAGAAAATAACATAAAAACAAAAGAATATATATAGATAAATGAAAAATAACAGGCTTTAATTATAGCAATTAGTATGGTATATATAAACAAGAACGAAACAGAAATCAATCAGAATAACAAAAAAAGGAAAAAGTATTTCAGAATAAAGAAAAAAATATGAATGAAATGTAAATAAACTGAAAATTGAAATTTTGATCTGATTAAACGTTTAATATGACACATGACAGACACATGAAGGAGGGAGGAAGTTATGGAGAAGGAAAAACTGACAGATGTGCCGCTGCATCAGATCCAGATTAAAGATGCGTTTTGGGATAAATACATCCGCTTAGTAAAAGATGTCATACTTCCTTACCAGTGGAACACGTTAAATGACAATGTAAAAGATGCGGCGCCAAGCCACTGTATCAAGAACTTTAAGATCGCTGCAGGCGAGGCAGAGGGAGATTTTGAAGGAGCTGTCTTTCAGGATACCGATGTTGCAAAGTGGTTAGAGGCAGTTGCATTTACCTTAGATTCATCTGGAAGAGATGAAAAGTTGGAAAAACTTGCTGATGAGACGATCGACCTGATCGGGAAGGCACAGTGTGAAGACGGATATTTAAATACCTACTTCACGATCAAAGAACCGGACAGACGCTGGACGAACCTGAAAGAAGGACACGAACTTTACACGGCGGGGCACATGATCGAGGCAGCAGCTGCATATTACAATGCGACAGGGAAAAGAAAGTTCCTCGATATTGTTTCAAGATTTGCAGACCTGATCTGTGAAACCTTTGGACCGGAGGAAGGAAAGTGTCATGGATATCCGGGACATCCGGAAGTAGAACTTGCCTTGGTAAAATTGTACCGGGCAACCGGACAGAAAAGATATTTAGATCTTGCGAAATATTTTATCGATACAAGAGGTGTGGGAGAAAATTATTTTTTCCAGGAAGAAAAGAAAGAAAAATATCAGCAGATATTTCCTGAATTTGCCGGATATGTACCGGAGTATTCTCAGTCACATCTGCCGGTCAGAGAGCAGAAGACAGCAGAGGGGCATGCGGTAAGAGCCGTATATCTCTACAGCGCAATGGCAGATCTGGCATATGAATATCAGGATGAGACATTATTAGATGCCTGTAAGACACTCTGGAATAACATGACAGAGAAAAGGATGTACATCACAGGCGGCATTGGTTCATCGGGATTGTTAGAGCGGTTCACAACCGACTATGATCTTCCGAACGACAGAAATTATTCCGAATCCTGCGCATCCATCGGACTTGCGATGTTTGGAAACCGGATGGCGCAGATCACAAAAGATGCAAAATATGCGGACATTGTGGAGAAGGCACTTTACAATACAGTGCTTGCAGGGATTGCGATGGATGGAAAGAGTTTCTTCTATGTCAATCCATTGGAGGTATGGCCGGATAACTGCATCGAACGGACATCCATGGAGCATGTAAAGCCGGTCAGACAGAAATGGTTTGGCGTGGCGTGCTGTCCGCCGAATATTGCAAGAACACTTGCTTCTTTAGGACAGTACATCTATGGAGCAGATGAAAATAGTTTATACATTAATTTATACATATCCAGTCAGACAAAACTTCTGATTGGAGAGACAGAGACAGAAGTAATAATGGAAAGCAGTTTCTTAAAGGATGGAACGGTAACGGTTCATCTGGAATCAGAAAAAGCTTCCAAAGGAACACTGGCACTTCGGATTCCCGGCTACACAAAAGAATTTACCGTGTGGCGCGGAGCGCAGAAAATAAAAACACCGCTCATAAAAAAAGGTTATCTTATGATAACGGATCTTGCAGCATCTGAGGAGATCAAAATATCCTGTGACATGAAAGCAAGATTTGTATATGCAAATCCGAAAGTGAGAGCGGATGAAGGAAAAGCATGTATCATGCGCGGTCCATTGGTATACTGCCTCGAAGAGACAGACAATGGAGAAAACTTAAGTTCCTTATATGTGGATACAAAAAAAGCGCTGACTGAAAACTGGGAGGAACAGTTATTAGGCGGTGTGATGACGGTGGAAGCAAAAGGAAAACGCATTTTGGAAGATCACTGGACGGCAGAAGAGTTATACAAAGAACAGCCGCCGGAGTTAAAGGATGTGACGTTAAAAGCAGTTCCTTACTGTTACTGGGGCAACCGGAAAACAGGGGAGATGGCAGTCTGGATCAGACAGCTGATCTGACAGAAAAACATGTATCACACGGAAGATCATCTGAAAACAGGAGATACTTTCGATCTGATAAAGAAAAACATTTGGGAGGTAAATGTATGAAGAAGAAGGTTTTAGCAGCATTAATGTGCGCAGCAATGACAGTGGGAATGCTTGCCGGATGTGGCGGTAATTCCACAGCAGGAAACAGCAGTTCCGATGCGGGGGAAGCAGCATCCGGTACAGAGAGCGCAGACAGCGGCGCAGGAAGAAGAGAGATGGATGTAGAGGGCGATGATGTCACAACACTTGAGGTCTGGACATTCATCGAGAACCATCAGGATTTCTACACCAACATGGCTGAGAAATGGAATGAGGAAAATCCGGATAAGAAGGTTAAACTTGTTTTATCCAACATGGCATATGATGATATGCACAACAAATTATCACTTGCATTAGAGTCAGGAGAGGGTGCTCCGGATGTCGTTGATATCGAGCTTGGTAAATTCCCTGCATTCATGACAGGTGATATCGGATTAAAACCATTGAACGATGCAGTAGAACCGTATCTTGACAATGTAGTAGAGTCCAGATTACAGCTTTACTCCAAAGATGGTAACTATTATGGATTCCCGACACACGTTGGTACAACCGTTGCTTTCTACAACACAGAAGCATTAGAGGCAGCAGGTATTGATTATACAACCATTAAGACCTGGGATGACTTCAAAGAAGCCGGTGCAAAATACAAAGAAGCAACCGGAAAAACATTTGCAGCATGTGAGACAACTGCTCAGTGGACATTAAACTTAATGCTCGCTCAGAAAGGCGGAGATTACTTAAATGATGATGGAAGCCTTGCAGTAAACAATGACACCATGGTTGAATGTTTACAGACCATGAAAGATATGCAGGATGCAGGTGCTATGGACGTTATCGCCGGTGGACAGCCTGACAACGAGGAAGCATATCCGTTATACAACAGCGGTGATGTCGCAGCAGCAATCATGCCATTCTGGCAGACCAGCCGTTACTTAAGCTACATGACAGACCTTTCCGGTAAAGTTGCAATCGCAGCACCTCCTGTATTTGGTGACAACGATGCAGTAAAGACCATCGGTGGTGGTGGTACCGGTACAGCAGTTGTAGCATCCAGCCCGAATGCTGACCTTGCAGCAGAAGTATTCGCTTACATCAAACTTTCTGACACAGCAAACGTAGAAGTTTGGAACGTATTAGGATTTGACCCGGTTAACACAGCAGTATGGACAGACAAATCCGTAACAGAGAACCCGGATAATCAGTATGTACAGTACTTCAACACAAAACCATTTGATGCATTATTAGATGTTCAGGACGGCATTGGATTACTGACCTGCTATACAGATGAGAAGATGCCATCCATCAACAATATCTTCTGTACAGAGACTTTGAATAATATCTTCGAGTCCGGTATGGATGTAAAAGAAGCGTTAGACGAGGCACAGTCTGCACTTCAGAATGAATTTGGAGAATAAGAGACAGGTTTAAACAGGCAGGGATGTGGGGCAGATGTTCTGCATCCCGTTTCCTGTTATGAGGGAAAAGGGGGCATTACAGCATGAATAAAGTGAAGAAGTTTTTGTATTCGCAAAAAGCAGCACCTTATGTGTTTATTCTTCCATTTGTTCTGACAGTCATTTTGTTTTGGGTATTCCCGATCGCAAATGGTGTACTGTTAAGTTTTCAGGACGTCCTGAAAGATAAATGGGTTGGAATGAACAACTATAAGAGATTACTCTCTGATACATATTTCAGAAAAGCAGTCTGGAACAGTTTTAAATACATGGTGGGAACACTGGTACTTTTAATTCCGTTTCCAATGTTATTTGCAAGTATGTTAAACAGTAAACTGATGAAGGCGAAGGGATTTTTCAAGTCTGTTTATTTTATCCCGGCACTGACATCTGTTGTCGTTGTAGGTACAATCTTCCGTCTGATGTTTGGTGAGATGGATACGGCACTTGCAAACCAGATTTTAAATTTCTTTGGACATTCTTCCATCAAATGGCTGAAAGGTGAATGGACCGGATACTTTGCACTTCTCCTAGTAGCGTGCTGGCGCTGGACCGGTGTCAATATCCTCTATTTCCTTGCAGGGTTACAGAATATCTCCACGGATCTCTACGAGGCGGCTTCCATCGACGGAGCGACAAAGTGGCAGCAGTTTAAGAGCATTTCAGTACCGCTTGTAAAACCGACCACGATCTATGTATTAACAATTAGTATTTATGCAGGACTTTCCATGTTCCTTGAGTCTTACATGCTGTGGAAAGGTAATAACTCCCCACAGAATATCGGACTTACGATCGTTGGTTATCTGTATCGTCAGGGTATTGAGAAGCGTGCAATGGGATATGCATGTGCAGTTGGTTTAGTACTTCTTATCATTGTTATGATCATTAATATCATCCAGCTTGCATTGACTGGAACATTTAAGAAGGAGGAGAGATAATATGGCAGCAGAATCTGTTGGAATGAGCCAGAAAAAGAAAGACAGGGCAGCAACCATCGGTATGATCATATTTTTTTCCATCCTTGCGATCCTTACCGTTCTGCCGATCTACCTGTTGGTACTGGCAAGCTTTAAACCGGGAAACTTCCTGCTTCAGTACGGATTAAACCTGAATCTGGATATCCCGCATCTGACACTGGACAATTACAAATTACTGTTCACCGGAAAACATGATTACTGGACATGGTTTGGCAACAGCCTGATCCTGACAGTCATCACAGTGATCCTGACCCTGGCGATCAGTGCATTCGTTGCATATGGATTTGCGGCCTATGATTTTAAGGGAAAGAATTTCTTGTTTATTATAGTGCTTTTGATCCTCTCTGTACCGTTTGAGGTTATTATGCTCCCTCTGTACAAGCAGATTTCAAGCTGGGGCATGATGGACAGCTATGTATCAGTAGTACTTCCGTTTTTGGCACATGCATCCACGATCTTTTTCTTCCGGCAGTATCTTTTAGGACTGCCAAAATCGTTGATCGAAGCAGGACGTATCGACGGCGCAACAGAGTATGGTATCTTCTTTAAACTGATCGTGCCGATCATGAAACCGGCATTCTCAGCGATGGCGATCTTAAATGGTATGAATGCATGGAACAATTATCTGTGGCCGTTATTAGTCATCCGTTCTGCAGACAAATACACACTGACCATTGGTCTTAATACACTGATCAACCCGTATGGTGATAACTACAGTCTGTTGGTTGTCGGTTCTGTATTTTCTATCATACCGATCTTTGTATTATTTATCTGCTTCCAGAAATACTTTATTGAAGGTATGACAGCAGGTGCGGTAAAAGAGTAAGATTTTAAGTGACAGGAGGAAATATACATGAGTAGAAAAGCAAAAATGGTACTGGATAAAGAATTTCAGATCGCTCCGATCGACAAAAGGATTTACGGTTCTTTTATTGAACATCTTGGAAGAGCAGTATATGAAGGAATTTATCAGCCGGGACATCCGTCGGCAGATGAGGATGGATTCCGCAAAGATGTGATGGAGCTGGTAAAGGAGCTGGATGTGCCGATCATCCGTTATCCGGGCGGCAACTTTGTATCAAACTTTTTCTGGGAGGACTCTGTGGGACCGGTTGAGGAGCGTCCGCACCGTCTGGAACTTGCATGGAGAAGTTTAGAGAAAAATGAGATCGGTTTAAATGAATTTTCCAAATGGGCAAAGAAAGTCAATTCTGATGTCATGATGGCAGTGAACCTTGGAACGCGCGGTATTGCAGATGCCTGCAATCTGCTGGAGTACTGCAATCATCCGTCAGGAACGAAATACAGTGATCTTCGTATCAAACATGGTGTGAAAGATCCGCACAACATCAAAGTGTGGTGCCTTGGAAACGAGATGGACGGACCGTGGCAGATCGGTCACAAGACGATGGAGGAGTACGGAAGACTTGCGGAGGAGACCGCAAAGGCAATGCGCCTGATCGATCCGGACATCGAGCTGGTATCCTGCGGAAGCTCCAACCTGGATATGCCTACGTTCCCGGACTGGGAGGCTGTCACATTGAGCCATACTTATGATTATGTCGACTATATCTCCATGCATCAGTATTATGGCAACCGCGACAATGACAGCAATGATTTCCTTGCACAGTCCGATGATATGGATACGTTTATCCGCACAGTCATTGCGACCTGTGATTATGTCAAAGCGAAAAAACGCAGCAAAAAAGTCATGAATTTAAGTTTTGATGAATGGAATGTATGGTTTCACTCAAACGCTGCGGATGATGATATTACCGAGAACCATCCATGGCAGGTGGCACCTCCGATGTTAGAGGATATCTATAACTTTGAGGATTCCCTGTTAGTCGGACTGATGCTGATCACACTGATGAAACATGCAGACCGTGTCAAGATGGCATGTCTGGCACAGCTTGTCAATGTAATCGCACCGATCATGACAGATGCGGCAGGCGGAGCATGGAAACAGACGATTTTCTATCCTTTCATGCATGCATCTAAATATGGCAGAGGCATTGCATTGCAGCCGGTGATCGCAAGTTCAAAACATGCAACTGCAAAGCATGACGAGATCACGGACGTGGAATCTGTAGCTGTCTATAATGAAGAAAAGGATGAGGTTACGATCTTTGCAGTAAACCGTAACCTGGAAGAGGATGTAGAGCTTACCACCGATGTGCGCAGTTTTGCGGGATACCGGATCAAAGAGCATATCGTGATGGAAAACGATGACTTAAAAGCAGCCAACACGCTGACCGAACAGAATGTATATCCGGTTAACGCAGATGACAGAAGTAAACTTGATGACGGTGTTGTCACAAGCGTGTTAAAGAAAGCATCCTGGAATGTGATCCGTCTTGGAAAATAGAATGTGAGAGCAGTTGTGTGAACAAATTGTTACAGATTCTTCAAATAGAATTCAAAAAATGTACAACGGGATTTCACAAATTGCGGATATATTATTAGTATCACGAACGAGTGATAAAACTTTTTTTCATAAATTCTCCCCCTTTTTAAATCCACCATTTCCCCAAAATGGTGGATTTTTTGTGCAATAATTACAAATATCATTAAAATAGAGGCTTTTTAATGACAGAATAGCAGCGGTATGCTAAAATTCAGACAAGTATTTTCAGATGTATGAAACGAGGGAAAATAGTTAAACAACTTGTGATTTATTATAAATACGAAGGAAAAGGAGTGTCCGTATGAGTAATACAACCAAAAGGGCATTAGAAGCATCCTTAAAAAAATTACTTTTACAGAAACCATTAGATAAAATTACGATCCAGGATCTGACCACGGACTGTGGAATCAGCCGTATGGCATTTTATTACCATTTTAAAGATATCTATGATCTGGTTGAATGGGCATGCGTGGAGGACGGAAAGCGGGCGCTGCAGGGAAAACGAACCTACAATTCCTGGCAGGAAGGGTTAGAGCAGATTTTTAAGGCAGTGCTGGAAAATAAACCGTTTATCATGAATGTATACCGTTCGGTCAGCAAGGAACAGATTGAAAGTTATCTTTATAAGCTGACGTTTGAACTGATCGAGGGTGTGGTAAATGAGAAGGCGGAAGGAACCGGTCTCCCGGAGGAAGATAAACGTTTTATTGCAGATTTTTACAAGTATGGTTTTGTCGGTGTGATGTTAGACTGGATCAAAGACGGTATGCAGGAAGACTACAGCACGATCGTCAAAAAAATGAGTCTGACACTGCACGGAAATATCAGTAATTCGATTGGAAATTTTTTGGATGAAGGATGATTTATGTTTCGGATGACAGTCAGCAACGTCGTCCGGTTAATTTAGGTACGCTGTACCGGATTTGTAAATGCAGGGCCCATTATTTATCAAAACAGGCGGAATGATAAAAATATTGTCATTCCGCCTGTTTTGTATATTGGATTTTTATCCGGGAAGTAATAAGATGACCACAGAACGAAGATAATAAAAGCAGTTAGAAAGGAGATTCTTATTATGTCAAATAAAAATAAAACCATCGCGTTAGCATCTTTGATTGCAGCAGGAGCCGGTGTGGCAGCAGGTGCGGCAAGCAACAGCCACAAACAGGCAAAGGCAAAGAAGATCGCCGAAAAACAGCAGGCAGAGAGTGGAACACCATACCGCAATACAGAGCGTGGAAAATACGAGAAAAACAGCAAAGGTATTTATTATACCAACGGTAACTACGAGGCATTTGCACATCCGAAAAAACCGGAAGGTGTCGATGAGAAAAGCGCATATATCGTAGGAAGTGGTCTTGCATCTTTAGCAGCAGCATGTTTTCTGGTTCGTGACGGACAGATGCCGGGCGATCATATCCATATTTTAGAGGCAATGGATATCGCAGGCGGTGCATGTGATGGTATCTTTGATCCATCCAGAGGCTATGTGATGCGCGGCGGCCGTGAGATGGAGAACCATTTTGAATGTCTGTGGGATCTCTTCCGCAGTATCCCTTCCATTGAGACACCGGGCGTTTCCGTACTCGACGAATATTACTGGCTGAACAAAGAAGATCCGAACTACTCTTTATGCCGTGCAACCGAAAACCGTGGCGAAGATGCACATACGGACGGCAGATTCAACTTAAGCCAGAAAGGCTGCATGGAGATCATGAAACTTTTCATGACCAAAGACGAGGATCTGTATGACAAGACGATCGAGGATGTCTTTGACGACGAAGTATTTGATTCTACCTTCTGGCTGTACTGGAGAACCATGTTTGCATTTGAAAACTGGCACAGCGCATTGGAGATGAAACTTTATTTCCAGAGATTCATCCATCATATCGCAGGTCTGCCGGATTTCAGTGCACTGAAATTTACCAAATACAATCAGTATGAATCACTGATCCTGCCAATGCAGAGATATCTGGAGGCAGCAGGGGTTGATTTCCAGTTTAATACAGAAGTCACCAATGTGATCTTTGATATCAAAGATGGCAAAAAAGTGGCAACCGCGATCGAGTGCAAGGTAAAAGGTGTTGAGAGCGGTATCGTCCTGACAGAGAATGACCTTGTATTTGTGACAAACGGAAGCTGTACCGAAGGCACAATTTACGGTGACCAGAACCATGCTCCAAACGGAGATGCAGAAGTGCGCAACAGTGGCTGCTGGAATTTATGGAAAAACATTGCAAAACAGGATCCGTCCTTTGGACATCCGGAGAAATTCTGTTCCGATATTGAAAAGACAAACTGGGAGTCCGCAACGATCACGACTTTGGATGACAAGATCATTCCGTATATCACAAACATCTGCAAACGTGATCCGAGAAGCGGAAAAGTGGTAACCGGAGGAATCGTAAGCTGTCAGGATTCCAAATGGCTGCTCAGCTGGACGATCAACCGTCAGGGACAGTTTAAAGATCAGGACAAAGAAAAAGTCTGCGTATGGGTATACGGACTCTTTACCGATGTTCCGGGTGATTATATCAAGAAACCGATGAAAGAATGTACCGGAAAAGAAATTACAGAAGAATGGCTTTATCATCTGGGCGTTCCGACGGACAAGATTGAAGAACTGGCAGAAAACAGTGCCGTATGTGTGCCGACGATGATGCCATACATTACCGCATTTTTCATGCCGAGAACAAAAGGCGACAGACCGGATGTCATTCCGGATGGATGCGTCAACTTTGCATTCCTCGGACAGTTTGCAGAGACACCGAGAGATACCGTATTTACAACAGAATACTCTGTGAGAACCGCAATGGAAGCGGTCTATGGACTGCTTGGCGTAGACCGTGGTGTGCCGGAAGTATGGGGAAGCGTTTACGATATCCGTGAACTGCTTGACAGTTCCGTCAAACTGATGGATGGCAAATCACCGCTGGAGATCCAGCTGCCTGGACCGCTGAACGCACTGAAAAAACCGGTCATCAAAGTGGTAAAAGGAACCGTCATTGAGAAACTGCTTCGTGATCATGGGATTTTAACAGAAGATATGTAATCCTGCCGGATATTTCCAGACCGGAAAGAGTTCTGCTTCTATTTATATGGTAGTCAGCCAATCCAGCCTTTAGCGGGACACTGGGGATGATTCCCCGGTGAACTACTTGAAAAATCCTCCAAATAGGGCTATAATACTTGAACAGACGTAAGGATGCACCAAAGTTTGTATGCATTCGAATGAAATTGGAGGAAATCATGTATAAACTGATAAAAAGAGATGGCAACGCAAAAAGGGGTGAGTTTCACACCGTGCATGGCGTGATACAAACCCCTGTTTTTATGAATGTCGGAACGGCAGCAGCAATCAAGGGAGCAGTATCGACCGAGGATCTGCAGCAGATCGGCACACAGGTGGAGCTGTCCAACACCTATCACCTTCACGTAAGACCGGGTGATCAGGTTGTAAAAAAGATGGGCGGACTGCATAAATTTATGGTATGGGACAAACCGATCCTGACAGACTCCGGTGGATTTCAGGTATTTTCGCTGGCGGGTCTTCGAAAGATCAAAGAAGAAGGCGTATATTTCAATTCCCATGTAGACGGCAGAAAGATTTTCATGGGACCGGAAGAGAGCATGCAGATCCAGTCGAACCTCGGTTCCACGATCGCGATGGCATTTGATGAATGTGCCCCGGCACTTGCAGACCGCAGCTATGTGGAGGCTTCCGTGGCACGGACAACCAGATGGTTAGAGCGATGCAAAACCAAAATGCAGCAGTTGAATGCCGAGGAGGGAACGGTCAACTGTCATCAGATGTTATTTGGAATCAACCAGGGGGCTATCTATTCGGATATCCGTATTGATCATGCAAAACGTATCTCAGAACTGGATTTAGACGGCTATGCAGTCGGTGGACTTGCGGTCGGCGAGACGCATGAGGAAATGTATCATATTTTAGATGAAACCGTTCCGTATCTGCCACTTCACAAACCAACCTATCTGATGGGAGTCGGCACCCCGGCAAATATTTTAGAGGGGGTAGAGCGCGGAGTTGATTTCTTTGACTGTGTATATCCGACCAGAAATGGACGCCACGGTCATGTGTATACCAATCAGGGAAAAATTAACCTGTTTAACCAGAAATATGAAAAAGATATGCGTCCGATCGAGGAAGGCTGCGGATGTCCGACCTGCCGCCGTTACAGCAGGGCGTATGTGCGCCATCTGTTAAAGGCAAAAGAAATGCTTGGCATGAGACTCTGCGTGCTCCACAATTTGTATTTTTACAATACGATGATGGAAGAGATCCGCGATGCTATCGACGAGGGCAGATTCCATTCTTATAAGGAAGAAAAGCTGTACGGTATGGGACAGATCAACCGCGAGAAAGAAAAACAGAACGGCTAAAAATAAATTAATCATAAAATTTGGTAAAGTGCTTGTCTAAAAAGCCCATTTTGTGTATTATGTATTGTAATGTCTATTAAATTTAGGAGGAACTGAGAAGATGTCAATTTTAGCATCCACTTCATCCGCATCCACAGCAGCAGGCTGGGGCGGTATGATTATCTGGTTAGTAGTTTTATTTGGTTTCATGTACTTTTTCATGATCCGCCCGCAGCAGAAAGAAGCAAAGAAGAAAAATGCAATGCTGTCAGAACTTGCAGTCGGTGATACCGTACTGACAACAAGCGGATTTTACGGTACTGTGATCGATATCGCAGATGATACCGTGATCGTTGAGTTCGGCAACAACAAAAACTGCCGTATTCCGATGCAGAAGAGCGCGATCGTACAGGTGGAAAAGGCTGATGCAGAAGCACCTGCAGATACAAAGAAGA
>ENA-OPEC01001697-OPEC01001697.1-human-gut-metagenome-genome-assembly--contig:-NODE-1697-length-14080-cov-2.616257_pt1 | contig 14080 bp, 9 predicted proteins | sample MGYA00241622_ERZ501507 | MGnify/ENA primary metagenome ERZ501507 (study PRJEB25962, sample SAMEA2042582) | human gut metagenome | biome: human gut; feature: human-associated habitat; material: faeces... | reverse complement strand
TATGCTGAATATCACAACAGAATCAACAGCCACCGTTATGGGAGGTGAAAATGACGGGGTCAACCATGACTCTGGTGACGGTGTTTCCAACTTGAACCCTGATGATATTGAAAGTATGAGTATATTAAAAGGTGCGTCTGCCGCTGCTCTCTATGGCTCCCAAGCTGCCAACGGGGTTATTTTAATTACTACAAAATCAGGGAAAGCCGGTATGTCAAGAGTTACATTCTCCTCTAACCTGACAGTAGACCATGCTGTCAGCCTGCCGGAATTTCAAAACAATTATGGACAAACTGCCGATGGTACCAGCAGTTGGGGCGACAAAGGAAATCTGACAGACTATGATAACGTAGGTAATTGGTTTGGCAATGGTATTACAGCCATCAACTCTTTAACCTTCCAAACAGGTAATGACAAAATGCAAACTTACTTTTCTTATGCCAATACCCGGGGGACAGGTATCGTGGACTCAAATAAGCTTCAAAAGCACAATATTACTTTCCGTGAAACAGCCAGTTTCTTTAATGATCGTTTAAAATTGGACGGAAATGCCAGTTTGATGACACAAACTATCCGTAATACTCCTGCCGGAGGTGGTTATTATCTGAATCCGCTGGTTGGCTTGTATTCTTTTCCCCGTGGTGCCGATCTGGCTCCCTACGCTGAAAACTTTGAAGTTTTCGATACTGACCGCAATATGAACTTACAGAATTGGTATACAAAAAATGAAGACGGCTCATTCAGCGAATGGGATCAGAATCCGTACTGGATAAAAAATCGTGTGACCAACAAGAGTAAACGTTACCGTGCATTAGCTTCTATCAGTGCAAATATAAAAGCAACTGACTGGTTAAGTATCCAGGCACGCGGGAATGTAGACTATGTAAGTGATAAGTTTGACAACAAGATGTATGCATCAACAGCAGCAAACATTGCCGGAAAAAATGATGAAACAGGGTTACCTAACGGACGCTATGTATGGTCGGATGAACAAAACTTCCAAGTATATGGTGATTTCATGGCCATGTTCAACAAAACCTTTAGTGATTTTTCCATCAATGCCGCATTAGGAACCAGCATTAACGTCAGCAAAGCCAATTCTTTAATGATCGACTCCAAAACAGCATCTTTATATCGTCCTAATGTATTTACCGTTTCCAATATTATATTCTCTTCAAAGGGATATATCAACCAAACAATTGATGCGAAACGTACTATACAATCTTTATTTGGTACAGCACAAGTGGGTTGGAAAGATGCTATTTATTTAGATATTACAGCACGTAATGACTGGTCTTCCACCCTGGCAAACACAGAAAGTATGAAAAATGGATTTTTCTATCCGTCAGTAGGTTTGACTTGGATTATGAGCAACAGCATCAAACTACCGGAATGGATCAATTTTTCAAAATTCCGTGGTTCATTTGCACAGGTCGGCAATGACCTTCCCATCGGCATCACCAATTTAGCTGATATCATTCAATGTGGTGGAAGTATCCAAACAAACGATATAGAACAACGTGGTGATTTGAAACCGGAAATCAGTACTTCCATTGAATTCGGTACAGAATGGAAGTTTTTCAATAATCGCTTCGGAATTGACTTTACATGGTATCGTACAGATACAAAGAACCAACTGTTAAGAGTAGCCAATCCGGCTGGTTCACTTTATGCGTTCCGTTATATCAATGCAGGTAAAATTCGTAACACTGGTATCGAATTGACACTCGAGGGTACTCCTTTTATGAATGAAAATTTCCGTTGGAAAACCGCTGTAAACATGTCCATGAACAGAAACAAAGTTGTTTCCTTACACAAGGACTATAAATCATTCCGCTACGGTTCTGAAGGATTCTCCATGGCTTATGACATGTGGGTAAAAGAAGGTGGAAAACTGGGAGATATTTATGGAAACGGATTCGAAAGAGATGAAAATGGTAAGATTAAATTAAACGAGACAGGAAATCCAATCAAAGTAACAGGTAACAATACTTTACTAGGCAATGCTAATCCTGATGCTTTATTAGGATGGAGCAATACCTTTACTTACAAAGGATTTACTTTGTATTTCTTGATTGATGCACGTATCGGAGGAGATGTCATGTCATTGACACAAGCACATCTTGACGCAATGGGAGTCAGCAAAGAATCCGGAGAATCCCGTGATCGCGGTTATGTGGAATATGAAGGCATCCAATTCAAAGATGTTCCTAACTTCTATGGTACAGTCGGAGGACGTAACGGCATCTCAGAATACTATATGTATGATGCAACGAATGTACGCTTACGAGAATTGACACTAGGCTATTCATTCCCGGAAACCCTCCTTGCCAAAACCAAATTCATCAAAGGATTAGATCTCACATTGGTTGCACGTAACTTATTCTTTTTGTACAAAGATGCTCCATTTGACCCGGATGCAACTTTATCAGTAGGTAATACTCTGCAGGGCGTTGATGTTTTCGGCATGCCGACTACACGTAATATTGGTTTCAACGTTAAATTTACATTCTAATTTTAAAACAAAGACATTATGAAAAGTTCAAAATATATTTCAATTTTATGCGTGGGAAGCCTTCTGAGTTTAGCCTCATGCACAGACGGATTCGAATCTGACAATAAAATCAACGGTAGTTTTGATGATACTGTAAAAGAATATGATTTCCAAAAATACACTACTAACTTTGAGACAATTCAAAAAGGTATTTATTTTAACTACGACTGGGGAGAAGGCACCACTTGGCCTTGGCAGACATTCCAAAACTTGAATCATGATATGTTCTCAGGATATTTTCATGATTTTGCCTCCAAATTCAGCGATAAAAATACAGTATATGCATTAGAGGCCGGATGGACAGCCAGTGCGTGGAATTATACTTATAATTATATATTTCCAGTAGCCCATAAATCAACATTAATTACACAAGATGAAGCCAAATACAAACATTTTTATGGTGCGACCCTTATTTTAAAAGTAGAAGCCATGCACCGTATAACTGATACTTATGGCCCTATTGTCTATTCTAAATTCGGAAAAAACGAAACAAACTCTGTTGATACCCAGGAAGAAGCTTATAAAGCATTCTTTGATGATCTGGATAAAGCTGTAGACGCATTGGATACTTATTTGAAAGAAGGCGGCAAAGAAGATGGCGTGAAAAGCATTAATATGTGCAATTGTCCTACAGCCAGCAGATGGATAAAATTTGCCAATTCATTACGTCTTCGTCTAGCTATGCGCGTATCTAATGTAAATAAGACACTTGCTACCAGTGAAGCCCGAAAAGCATTAGAAAACTCTTATGGTGTCATAGAATCTTCTGATGAAAACATACAAATCTCCGGTAAGGGGTATCAAAACCCGTTAGCAGGTGTTGCCGGTTGGGGAGAAACCTATATGGGAGCAACAATAGCTTCTGTCCTAAACGGTTATAAAGATCCACGCATCAGTATATATTATAATCCGGCGACATTGGCAGAGCATACAGAGGAATATCTAGGAGTACCTCAAGGAGTATATGCCAAGGACGGTGACCCCAATTATTACCAAAGCTATTCCTTTATCAACACCCAAACAATCACAGCATCCACACCCGCCGTTCTTCTGACAGCAGCAGAAACTTGGTTCTTACGTGCCGAAGCATCTTTACGAGGTATCAATCCGAAAAACGAAAGCGCAAAGCAATGTTATGAAACCGGTGTCCAAACTTCATTCAGCCAATGGGGTGCCGGAGATGCAAGCCTATATCTGACAAGTAAAGGTAAACCGACAGATTACATTAATTACGCAGCAGGCCCCGGAAAAGACATGAAAGCATTAATAACCACCACTCCCAATTTTGACGATGCAGTTAATCAAGAAGAACAACTTGAAAAAATTATCACTCAAAAATGGATTGCTTGCTGGCCAGAAGGCATGGAAGCATGGGCAGAACAGCGCCGTACCGGATATCCGAAATTATTCAAAGTACAAACCAACAACAGCAATGGTACAATTGATACAGACATCATGATTCGCCGCCTCCCCTTCTCACAAGATGATGCCAAAAAAGATCCTGAGCAGTATAAAAATCTGTGTACGGCTCTTGGTGGTGCAGACAACGGCGGTACCCGTCTATGGTGGGATACAGGTAAAAACAACTTTTAATTCATATTCCAATAATAATGATTATTTATAAGAGAGAGTCTAAATGTTTCGCTTAATTTAAGGTATTAGCATAAGGCAAAAAGACTTTGTAAGACGGGGAGCGTGATGTTTCCCGTCTTTTTCTATTTTTCATACGGCATTCTATTTTATTTTTCTATCTTTGTTCAAGCTATGAAATAACATACCTATACAGCAAACTTTTTCCGGATATTCATCGTTTAACTGAAAAAAATATATGAAAAAGTTTCTAAGTAATACTATCGTACAACTGCTTATTGCCGTAATTATCGGACTGTTGGCAGGCTTTGTTGTTAATGACGCAGTGCTGGAAGTCGTTATCTGTATAAAGCACATCACGGGACAGATTATATTTTTCCTGGTTCCCCTTATTATTCTGGGATTCATAGCCCCCTCTATTGCCCATTTGCGCAGCAATGCATCAAAGATGCTTTTATTCGCTTTCGGCATAGCCTACCTATCATCTATCGGAGCCTCTTTTTTCGGAGCAGCCGTAGGTTACAATGTGATTCCTTTTCTGCATATAGCCGATGATGCCAATACACTGAAAGCATTGCCGGATATTCCACCGGTCATGAATGTTATGACGGCCCTTGTACTGGCAGCTTTGATAGGACTTGCTACTGCTTGGGTTAAATCGGATGAAATATCAAAACTACTGGATACTTTTCAAAAGATGGTACTTGAATTGGTGAAAAGAGTACTGCTTCCCGTACTTCCCGTATTTATTGCCGCTAACTTCTGCATTCTTAGCTATCAGGGAGCTGTTACGAAGCAGTTACCGGTATTCCTCTCCGTATTGATAGTTGTTATTGTTTGTCATTTCATCTGGCTGTCATTGCTTTATTTCATTGCAGCTGTTTACTCAAGAAAAAATAGTTGGCAGGTATTGAAATACTATGGTCCTGCTTACCTCACAGCATTAGGTACAATGTCTTCAGCAGCTACGCTGGGAGTGGCGTTGGAATGTGCCCGCAAAAGCCCTATCCTTCGAAAAGAAATCAGTGATGTGACGATACCTTTATTCGCCAATATACACCTATGCGGCTCTATCCTGACAGAAACCGTATTTGTACTCACTGTATCCCAAATGCTTTATGGAAGTATGCCCAGTATATTACAAATTACTTTATTCATCCTGTTATTAGGATTATTCGCCATCGGTGCACCGGGAGTACCGGGGGGAACAGTACTTGCCTCTTTAGGGCTAATCATCTCTGTTCTTCACTTTAATGAAGCCGGAACGGCATTACTACTTACGATTTTTGCATTACAGGACAGTTTCGGAACAGCTTGTAATATTACCGGAGATGGGGCACTAACGCTTATTACAGATACTTTCGAAAAAAAGATAGCTTCGAAGCCGAAGGCTTTTAAATAAAGGCTCTCTAATAACTATCTTTTTACTTAAGGGTTTTGTAAAGTTACTTTTTTTGATATTATTGCAAATATTCTCAACCCATACTAACCACAAATCAAAAATAGATACTATAAAACGAAAAACACTTAAAAGAAAAATTTCTATTGTTGGCATTTTAGTTTTTGTCAGTATGATAGTTTATTCATGTTGGCAAGATGAATGGTCCTCCAATGTAACTGATGAAGTTATTTTTGACAGCAATAAAGAATTGACCATTGCTAAAGCAGAACAATGGTATAATGCCACCAATCCCTCAGCTACTACAGTTAGATCCTTAAGTGCTGACGGGCGAATTCCAGCAAAGCCTAATTGGAACAAGGCTAAAGAAAGTAAAAAAGGAGATTTAGAGGTAGTTGAAACGACTCTAATGACAAGCGGTAGTACATTTTTTATGGATAACGAGACAAAAGAAAAATATGAACTACAAGATGATTTGGATAAAATATATAATGTAGCACGCATGGTAACATTGAAGAATCTAGAAACAGGTGAGATTTACAACTTCATCATGGTATTCATAGGTACTTATGATTATTTGATGCATACCACCTCTTTTGAAAACAATTCTTATTTACATCGTGAAGCTGATTTTGATGGAAAAGTTTTATTCTACAATTTCAATTATGGATTGGTAAATGGTTGGAAATATGAATCAGGGAAAATAACAGCCTCCATTTCTCCGGGAACAGAGGAAGGATACCGTATGAGTTTGCAAAGAGGAAGAGGACAATCCGTATGTAATACGGAAATAGACTGGATGGAAAAGCGGAATTGTCATAATGATATCGTTTGGGATCATGAACTGGGGCTGCCCGGCATCGATGTAATTTGCGACAAGTATTTACATCCTGAGTATCATGAAGTTTGCGTTTCATTGGATGATGACGAAATGGATGGCGGAGGTGGTGGATATAATCCTCCTTCAAATCCTCCTGAAACACCTCCTACTCCTTGTAAACGTGCTAAAACATTGTCGCAGGACGCAGCATTTAAATCGCGTATAAAAGATGTGTATAGAAAAACATTTTCCGCAGGCAATACTGTGGAGCAAGGCTTTATACAGACTTCAGACGGGCAAACTATTTTCCCGAACGTACAAGAATCAGGAAGTGCCAAATTCACAAATGATCAAATAGCAGGAAAAGAAATCATGGAATGGTACCATTCCCACCCTACAGGCTCTATGATTACTTCATGGGCAGATTTAAAGGCTTTAGCTATACGATACCAACAAGGATATGTGAAATCAGAGAATTTTACTTATGGAGTAGTTTCAGAGTTCGGATGTATGAGTATTATGATAACTTCTCCAACAGATTTTAATACTTTCGCTACCAAAGTTCGAAATGGTGAACTTTCCGAAAGTTGGAACGCTTATATAGTTGGTGCAAGCGGAGGGGGAGTTGATGAATGTATAGGTCAGTTGCTTAAATTTTTAGATCGCAATAACTCCGGTCTGTCAGTGATGTTTAGTTCGAATATTGATGAAAGCAATCCGACTTGGAATGCTCAGGAACTAGCTTCTAATGGGAAATCTGTAAATATGGAATGTAACCAATAAAAAGAAAAGTCATGAAAAGAATAGAATTTGTTTTGTGTTTGTTTTTTATCAGCACAGTTAGTTTTGCCCAAAAGGAAATTGCTCCAACAAAAAACTTGGATGCTTATATCGGGACTTGGATGTATCAGTCAAATGATACGATTTTTAAAATAGTTCTTAAAAAAGGATATGCAGAGGATCAACACATGATTATAAATGGTCTTATGGGAGGATATTTTCTATCAGTGAAGGGAATAATTGTAGAAAACTATTTTAGTATCAGAGATACTATTTGGCACTTGGACAAAAAAAAGGGAACTCAAGATTTTTCTATCTGGGCTTCAAACAATGCTACCAGTTTGGACTACATTGATCCTAATCGAGTCGGAGTTTTATTTTACGACCAACGGAAGAAGCACTTCGGCGGAAAAGGGATATTAGGCGGAAAAATACTTCTGCTTTCTTCCGATAAAATTCGTTGGCATCTGGATGAAAAATTAGGATTAGCCCTTGAAGAACCGGATGAATATACAGAACTGATAGGATTTTCTGTTCCTTCGGACGTGATAATGACTAAAGAGAAAGAACAATGATGTGAACAAAGACAACAAAATGTATCAAAAGCCAATGGAGAACCAACAGTAACCCCTGGCTTTTGGTACATTTATTTTCATAATCTTACAGCAAACTTGTTATTTCAAAACCTCATCCAGCTTTTGTTGCAAAGCCTCCCCTTCCAATCCTACAGCCAAGATCACCCCATTGGGGTCCAACAAGAAATTCATAGGAATCCAACGAATAGCATACTGCACGGCTGCATCCGATTTCCAGTCCTTCAAGTCTGAAACATGAGTCCATGCCAATTGATCTTTCTCAATAGCGGCCAACCAAGGTTCTTTCTTACGATCCAAAGAAACTCCTAAAATAGTAAAATTCTTATCCTTGTATTTATTCCAGGCAGCAACAATATTCGGATTTTCCTTGCGACAATCAGGACACCAGGAAGCCCAAAAATCAATCAGTACATATTTTCCTCTCAAACCGGATAATGTGACAGGATTACCGTCTACATCGGGCAATGTAAAATCCGGAGCCACAGCACCGACCTGAATATCTTTCATCCGCTTGATAAAGCCATCTATTTGACTGACATACATGGTTTCATCCAATGAAGCATCCAGTTTGGCACGCAATGCCTTCATTTCTTCCAGATTCAACTTATAAGCGAAATCCTTCACTATGAAATAAGGGGTAACAGCAGATGCCGGGTGAACAGCAACCAGACTATCTATGCTATATCCATCCTGACGAGTCAAAGGAGCATTTTGTGCATACAGATCATTAATGGCAGAACCTGTCACAGTCAGTATCTTTTCTGATTCATTCATCTTCAACTGCATCTTTTCGTTATCTAAAAAGAATACCAACGGACGTTTGCTATCCCTGAACGTAGTCAGCCCATAAGCCAATGGCTCAGTACAAACACCTTCAAATTTGAAAGTACCGTCAGTAATCACAGCCGAATCCACAGCTATGAACGATTTATCCTGATATTTTTTCAGATACACCATTCCATCTTTAACATCCGATATTTCTCCATTCAGAGTATATCCTTTTTTCTCTTCGCCACAGGACAGTACAGTCATAGCCAGTACACCAGCGAAAAGCACATTTACCATTCTTTTCATCTCTATCTTCCTTATTATTATAACTCGTCAAAAATAAATATTCCTATGCAATTATGCAAACTCCACCGTTCCTATTTGGAAATTAACTCTCCCTGAGTTACCTTTGTAACTTCAACTAACTATTATATAACCTATGAAAAAACTCCTATTTCTAGGCGCTCTCCTGTTGTCAACAGTATGTATGAACGCCCAAACTTCCGAATATTATCAGGAAGCAGCCAATCCTATTGCCACCAACCCCGCTTTATGGGCGAAAGTTACAGCTCCACAAATCAGCTGGGGAAGCACAGACATCCGCTATAAGAAAGAGGAACCGGCTCCCATCCATAGTGCGCAGAAAAGTATGAATCTTACTGCATGGAAAGGTGAGAAAATTTCAGCCCAACTGGTAGTATGGACTCCCAAAGTGCTAAATGACTTGACTTTCATGGTCAGCGATTTAACCTCAGGCAGTGCAACCATCAGTAAAGAGAATATCCGAACAGGCTTTGTCCGTTACGTTATAACCGATGAACTGAACAAAGATGGTTTGGGCGCATGCGGCTATCGAAACAGTGCTGATTTTGACTCAACTTTAGTAGCAGATGTAATAGACCATATCACTCCTACTCTAACCCTTCCCGCCAACTCCACCCAAGGGGGATGGATCAGCGTAAACATCCCTCAGGGCACTAAAGCCGGGAAATACACAGGAACCGTCACAGTGAAAGCCGACGGTATCACCTTGTCTGAATTAAAACTGAACCTCCAAGTGAAGAACCGTACTCTGCCTCCTCCTTCCGAATGGGCTTTCCATCTGGATTTATGGCAGAACCCTTATGCAGTATCCCGTTACTACAATGTGGAACCGTTCAGCAAAAAACATTTCGATTTGATGCGCCCATTGATGAAACTGTATGCCGATGCAGGTGGTAAGGTAATCACAGCCTCCATTATGCACAAGCCTTGGAACGGACAGACCTATGATGCTTTTGAAAGCATGGTCACTTGGTTGAAAAAAGCGGATGGAACCTGGTATTTTGACTATACCGTATTCGACAAGTGGGTGGAATTTATGATGGATCTTGGTGTCAAAAAACAAATCAGTTGCTATTCTATGGTTCCCTGGCGCCTTTCTTTCCAATATTTTGATCAGGCCAGCAACTCTTTCAAATTTTTGGACGCCAAACCGGGTGAAGTTGCTTATGAAGAATTTTGGATGAATATGCTGCAAGATTTCTCAAAGCATCTGAAAGCAAAAGGCTGGTTCGATATCACTCACATTGCGATGGACGAACGCCCGATGAAGGACATGCAGGAAACACTGAAAGTGATCCGTAAGGCTGATAAAGACTTTAAAGTTTCTTTGGCAGGAACTTATCACAAAGAACTATTGGATGATCTGAATGATTATTGTATCACCATTGCCGAGAAATTTACTCCCGAAGAGATTGAAGCGCGCCGGAAGGCAGGCAAAGTAACTACTTATTATACCTGCTGCACAGAGCCCCGCCCCAACACTTTCACTTTCAGCGAACCTGCCGAAGCTGAATGGCTGGCATGGCATAGTGCGAAAGAAAATCTGGACGGATATCTTCGTTGGGCTTTAAACAGCTGGGTGAAAAATCCCCTACAAGACAGCCGTTTCACAGCTTGGGCTGCCGGAGACACGTATATGATTTATCCGGGCGCCCGTTCATCCATCCGGCTGGAACGCCTGACAGAAGGAATACAATTTTTTGAGAAAGTACGCATTCTGAAAGAAGAATTTGAAGAAAAAGGCAATAAAGGAGCTATTAAGAATATAGACAAAACCTTGAAAATGTTTGATGAATCAAGCATGGATAAGATTTCTCCTACCACTGCCGTAAACAAAGCAAAAAAAGTTATCAACCGATACTAGAAAAAGGGAAAATACCTTTATTACATACATATATATATATCGGACCACACATATGTATGTAATAAAGGTACTTCAAACTAAAAGCCGAACAGAATTAACTTGTGGGAAATAGGATGGATGAATCCCCGATAGCTTCAAAAGTAACTTAAGTGCATTGGGCAAGTAACTTAACTTACTTGACACTTTCACTTAACTTACTTGGCTCACGAAGTCAAGTTACTTTATTTGCCCTATATTTCTCAAATAAATTCTGTTTGGCTATATAAAATGGCAAGTTCTAGTTTTAACTTTATCCTCCCTTTCCTTTATACAAGTTTATTCTTCGGGTACATAAATGATTTCTCCATTATCCAATTCATAAGCAATACCCACCTTTTTTCCTTTCTTGCCGCTTTTGACATCCTGATCCTCAGAAGGGGTATAACGGTTAATCTTCTGCCCTTCCTTGGTTATGATTTCCATGTTTTCCTTACCCGGATTCTTCACCATCGTAAAATCTTCCTGACTAAACATTTCAGTCATATTATAACGGGTAACCAAGGCCACCATTAACGCTACAGCAAACACCATCGCCACATCAAACAGATTGCTGACCACGCTCATCGGGTCACTATCCTCCTCTTTTCTTAATAAATTACGTTTCATCTCAAGCTGTACGTTTTTCAGTGAGCAATTCAGAAAGGAATTCCAGATTAGTCATATCCTGTAAATACCAGCGTTGCTTCACCTGTTGGGTTATGAAACCGATAGCACTAGAAAACAGACCAACTACAGTCGTAGCAAAAGCGACCTGCATATTATACGCCATAGAAGCGATATCACCAGTAGAAAGTCCCACCAAAGCAGGTCCCATTGGAATCAATGTACCCATCAATCCAAGCATCGGTCCCATCTTGGTCAATGTTTTTGAAATAGCCAAATCCTTATCAGCAGTAATTTCAAAATCAGCCAACAGGCGCTGCACATGTGCCGGACGGTCTTTTGACTCCAACACCCGACGGATATACGCAATGACCAACGAGTTAGACTTCACAGGAAGTTTGCCTTCCAATTCGGACAAAGTATCTATAGTCAATGTATCAAGCTGTTGACGCAACAACGCATCCGTACGCCGAATAGCCAGATACTGCCCGAAAAAACTGCCTATCAATAATAGCGAACGGATGAAAAGAATAATAAGCAATACAACAACAGGGACTAAAAGTCCGTTCGAAATCCAAAACAGAATGTCTGATATAAGATTCATAATGTCAGTAAGTTTTAAATGTTTGTTTTTATTCGTCTATATTTATATATAACCAATCCAATGAGTCCACCTGCCAGCATAATTATCAAGCCGGTCAATGCCCCCCAATCCACCTCGCTTACACCTGTTACGGCGGTACGACCATTTACAGTAGCAATAATTCCCAATATGGCGGTCAATGCATTAGTGAGGAACAATAGCTCCAACCGTAATTCCTTTTCCGGCAAAAGATAACGAAGAAACAATGTGCCTGCAGAAATCAATATCAATACACCTGCCGCCATACTCCATGCGACAAGAGAAAAGGAAACACCCGGAAAAGAGAAGATAAGATATACCAATCCGCTAAACAAGACAGGAAATATCAAAATCCCCGGAAACCAACGTAAAGCACGGTAAGCCAAAAGAGTACGTTTCTTAACAGGCCCTGTAGTAAGCACATGAACAGCCAACATACAAAAAGCCATCTGTAAGGCAACTTCCACTGTAAGCACAACCGAAGTGTCAAGCATCAATTGGACATTTGCCAACCAATCAGCAATCTGTGTCTTAGACTGCTGAATAGCATATGGCCACATCAGTCCCACAAAGAGGGTGGCTACAACAGCTATTGCTGCAACCGATCCTCGTTTACGAAATGTCTGTTTCATCATAAAATTGAAACAGACCAATATCATAAGAACAACTACAACTGTTTCCATAGCCTGTTATTCTTGCATTTTTTTACGGCGACAACGCACCAATACAATTAAAACAAGAACTGCAGCCACCACTACAACACAAACAACAGTATTGCTTACCGTATTCGTCTGTTGTTCCGTACCGACTGTATTCATCTCTTCTTTTTTCATCACCATACCCTTTTGCTCTTTTGAAGCAGCAACTTCACGTATCTGACTGATGTTTTCCTTATACCGGGATGCAGTCTGTGCATCCGTTTTAGAAGCTATGAACTGACGTAATTTAGCATTATCACAAACAAAACCAGAACAAGACGGTTTATATTTATTCACCAAATCGGTATGTAGTTTGGCAATATCCGCTATCTGTTGCCCGCTAGCCTGCCACATTCCTTTACGGATAGTTTCCATCATTACCGCAGTCATTTCTTCCAAAGCGGCAGGGTTCTGCTTTTCAAAATAATCCTGCACTCCCAAGTTAAATTTATCCTTTACATACACATCATATATCTCATTCCACATTTCCTTATCAACAGCCTGAGGTTTCATGACATTCCAACCATACGTATTTTGCACAATCTCAGCAAAAGTATTAGCTGCGCCGGCCTCCCCTTTCATTTTTTCCTTAATATAAGCAGGATTGAATATTGTGGTACGGCTCTCTATACCAATAGCTTCTTTCACCTCTTGCATACGGGCATTGTTACGGTTACGATAGTCGCTCAGATACGCATCAGGATCTTTACCGGTCACATTACGGACAGCAAGATTCATACCTCCCATAAACTCATACACATGATCCAGACTTAATGCACCCCATGTATTGCTTTGACGTGGCTGAATAACCGCATCCGTACGTGTCAGCGCAGCTTCGAAAGCGAATTGACGGAAGGCTTCCCAATTCTTTTCACTACCATAGTAAGCACCCATATTGTTCAAATAGGTATCTGCTATTTCTTTCTCGCTTTCCCAACGGTCACCGCTCATCACCATACCCTGGATACCGGTTCCATAAACGCCGTTAGCTCGTCCGAACACGCGGAACGTAGAAATCTCCCTGGCGTCTTTAGGAGTCAGACCTTTTTCTATCAATACCCGTTCTGCTTCGACCACTCCGGCAGCAACCTGATTTTCGTACTGGTCGTCTTTTGCATGGGCAGCCATTTCAACCGCTCGGTTAATAAGGAACAGGCGGGAAGCTGCAATGTCCCTCAACTGCCCGCTCGTCTGTACTACCACATCGATACGCGGGCGTCCCAGTTCTTTCGAGGGGATGAGTTTCAAATCCGTAACACGGCCGAAAGCATCCCGCAGAGGTTCCACACCCAGCATATAGAGTATCTGGGCGATAGTGGCTCCTTCCGTCTCGATGAACTCGCCGCTCCACAGCGTATAGCTTACTTTACGGGGAATGCTATCATTGTGCCGGCGTTTATACATTTCGATTGTATTATTTGCC
>ENA-OPEC01001695-OPEC01001695.1-human-gut-metagenome-genome-assembly--contig:-NODE-1695-length-14107-cov-13.271420_pt1 | contig 14107 bp, 15 predicted proteins | sample MGYA00241622_ERZ501507 | MGnify/ENA primary metagenome ERZ501507 (study PRJEB25962, sample SAMEA2042582) | human gut metagenome | biome: human gut; feature: human-associated habitat; material: faeces... | reverse complement strand
AACCGAATTTTTGATAAAGAAAAACTCCTCAAATTCCGAAGAATCTGAGGAGTTGGTGCGCGAGGCGGGACTTGAACCCGCACGTCCGGAGTGGACACTAGAACCTGAATCTAGCGAGTCTGCCAATTCCACCACTCGCGCGTTTGCAGTCTTTCAACTGCTCGGATATATTACCACAGATATTCCTGCTTGTCAAGCGGAAGGTGCAGAAAAGTTGCGAAAAACATACCGGCGAATCGCCGGTATGACAGGGCGGCGCAGGGGCGTTTTAAAAATCATGCAGATCCCTGCGATCACGGCGCAGAGGGGGATATAGAGCAGGAAGTGCAGGATGTGCGTCCTTTTATTGTAGCCGAACATATGCGGCCCTACGATGCCCTTCAGCTCGGGATAAAAATGCGGGAAGAAGTTTGAATGGCAGAGCAGGAACCAGTCGAAAAAGAGAATATTGTAGAGCTCCATGCAATAGAGCATGATAAGATACCGGCCAAAGCAGCCGCCACACGGAATTCTGGACGCCCGAACCGCTTGAAGCAACGGAAAATTGATAAAAGAAAAACCTTGAAAACAGATGTTTTCAAGGTTTTTCTGGCGCGGAAGGAGAGATTTGAACTCTCGCGCGCTTTTTAGACGCCTACTCCCTTAGCAGGGGAGCCCCTTCGGCCACTTGGGTACTTCCGCAGGTCGGTTGAGCCGATATGAAGGAAAGAAAATGGCGGAGAGAGTGGGATTCGAACCCACGGCACATTGCTGTGTCACTGGTTTTCAAGACCAGCTCCTTAAACCGCTCGGACATCTCTCCGAATGCCGGCCTCCAAAGCCGTGAATCATCTTATCATATCCAGGCAGGTTTGTCAATTCCTTTTGCAGAAACCGATGAATATTTTAGGAAGAAACCTTGATGTTCCCATGGGAAAGTGTTATACTAATTCAATAAAATAATGCAACTGGAAGGTGTTCCTGTATGACAAAAATTGATATTTATTCTGGCTTTCTCGGCGCTGGCAAGACGACGCTCATCAAAAAAATGATCAAGGAAGCCTATCACGGCCAGAAGCTCGTCCTCATTGAGAACGAATTCGGCGAAATTGGCATTGACGGCGGATTTCTGCAGGAGGCGGGCATCCAGATCACGGAGATGAACTCCGGCTGCATCTGCTGCTCGCTGGTGGGCGATTTCGGCCGCGCGCTCAAGAAGGTCATTGCGGAGTATGCGCCCGACCGCATCTTGATCGAGCCGTCCGGCGTGGGCAAGCTGTCCGACGTCATCGGCGCCGTGCGCAAGGTCACGTCCGACGACGTGCAGCTCGGCAATTTCGTGACCGTGGCGGACGCGACGAAGTGCAAGATGTATATGAAAAACTTCGGCGAGTTCTACAATAACCAGATCGAGACGGCCAACACCATCATCCTCAGCCGCACCGACGGCATGACGGAGGAAAAGCTCGACCAGTGCGTCAACATGATCCGCGAACACAACAAGGACGCCGTGATCGTTACGACCCCGTGGCCGGAGCTGACCGGCGAGCAGCTGATGGAGGCGATGGAGCAGCGCAGCACCATCGCCATCGAGCTTGCAAAGCTCGAAGAAGAGGCGCACCACCATCATCATGACCATGACGAGGACGACGAGTGCGACGATCCGGACTGCGCCTGCCACCATCATCACCACGACGAGGATGACGACGACGAGCACGAGCACCATCACCATCATCACCATGATGACGATGAATGCGATGACCCGGACTGCGCCTGCCACCACCATCACGATGACGACGATGACGACGAGCATGAGCACCACCATCACCACCACGGCCATGACGCCGACGAGGTCTTCATCAGCTGGGGCGAGGAAACGCACAAGAAATTCACAAAGGCCGAGATCGAGCGCATCCTGAAGGCGCTTGAGGACGCGGATGCCTACGGCATCATCCTGCGCGCGAAGGGCTATGTAGCAAACGCGGAGGGCGAGAAGTGGATCCACTTCGACTATGTCCCCGGTGAGCCGGATATCCGCGACGGCGGCGCGATGGTCACGGGCCGCATCTGCGTGATCGGCTCGAAGCTGAACGAAGAGGCTGTTGCGAAGCTCTTCGGCGTGGAAAAGCAGTAAGGAGTTTTCTCTATGGCTATGCCTGATATCCCCATGTACGTCTTTACCGGCTTTCTGGAGTCCGGCAAGACGAAGTTCATTCAGGAAACGCTCGAGGACGAGCGCTTCAACACCGGCGAGCGGACGCTTCTGCTGGTTTTCGAGGAGGGCGAGGAGGAATACGACGTCTCGACCTACCCCCACAAGGATGTCTACGAGCAGGTTCTGGACTATGAAGACCTCAGCCCGGAGCTGCTGACCGATCTGCAGAAGAAATACCGGGCCGAGCGTGTGGTCGTGGAGCTCAATGGGATGCATCTTGCTGCGGATTTCTACCTCAAGACCCCCGACCACTGGAAGATCGCGCAGGAGGTCATGTTTGCCGACGCGACGACCTTCCTCAGCTACAACGCCAATATGCGCCAGCTCGTCGTGGACAAGCTGGCAGGCGCGGAGATGCTGGTTCTCAACCGCATGGCCCCCGGCACGGATGTCATGCCGTACCACAAGATCGCCCGCGCCGTGAACCGGAAGATCGACATTCTCTATGAATACACCGACGGCTCGACGCACTATGACGATATCGAAGACCCGCTGCCGTTCGACCTGAACGCGCCCGTGGTCGAGATCAGGGACGAGGATTATGCCCTGTTCTACCGCGATATCACCGAGGAGCCAAAGAAGTACGCGGGCAAGACCGTGAAATTCAAGGGGCAGGTCGCGCGCCTGCGCCGGGAAAAGGAGGGCATGTTTGCTCCCGGCCGGTTCGTCATGACCTGCTGCGAGGCGGATATCACGTTCATGGGCCTGCCGTGCAGATTCGCGGCGGCCTCCGGCCTTGCGGCCAGAAGCTGGGTCTGGGTAACGGCGACGGTCGAGGTCAAGTTCCACACGCTCTACAAGGGCGTCGGCCCCATCCTGACGGCTGTGAACGTGCAGCCCGCCGAGCCTGCCGAGCAGAACGTCGCAACGTTCTGATACGATTCATATTCGATCCTTTGTGTACCAAAGCAGCCGGCAGAGACTTGTCTGCCGGCTGCTTTCTGTTTTGGCAGAATGGCTCTTGCCGGAAGGCTGGAAATCAGGTATAATACAGAAAAAGACGCCCCGCCGGGAGGCGGGGGGAACGGAGGCGTTTGCATATGCAGACAAGCTATCGCTTTTCCGCGCCGGGCCGCACGGAGATCAGCGGCAACCATACCGACCATCAGCACGGCTGCGTGCTGGCTGCGGCTGTCGATCTGGAAACGACGGCGGAGGTCACGCTGCGGCCTGATTCCATCATCCGCGTTGCGTCCGAGGGCTATGCCCCGGTCGAGATTGATCTGAATGACCTGTCCGTCCACGCGGAAGAAAAAAATACGACCGCCGCGCTCGTGCGCGGCGTTGCTGCGGCGTTTGCGCAGCGCGGCTGTAAGCTGCACGGCTTTGACGCGGCTGTCCGCTCGACCGTCCTGCCCGGCTCCGGTCTGTCGTCCTCCGCCGCATTCGAGGTTCTGATCGGCACGATCTGCAACGAGCTGTTTTTCGATAAAAAATGCTCCGCCATCGAGATCGCGCAGATCGGCCAGTATGCCGAGAACGTCTATTTCGGCAAGCCCTGCGGCCTCATGGATCAGATGGCCTCCAGCGTCGGCGGGCTGGTCTTCATCGATTTTGCCGACCCGGCGCACCCCGCCGTCCGGCAGGCGGCGTTCGATTTTGCGCACTGCGGCTACACACTCTGCACGCTCGATTCCGGCGCAGATCACGCAGATCTGACGGACGAATACGCCGCCATCCCCGAGGAAATGCGCCGCGTAGCCCGCGTGTTCGGCAAGGACGTGCTGCGCGAGGTGGACGAGGCGGAATTCTACGCAAAGCTCAAGGCGACCCGCGAGGCGGCGGGCGACCGCGCCGTTTTGCGCGCGATGCATTTCTTTGACGAAAACCGCCGGGTGCAGCAGCAGGTGCAGGCGCTGGAACGGGACGATTTTGAGGGCTTCCTTGCGGGCGTGCGCGATTCCGGGCGCTCGTCGTGGATGCTGCTGCAGAACGTGGTTCTTGCCGGGAGCCGGGAGCACCAGCAGATGGCCCTTGCGCTGGCTGCCTGTGAAAAGCAGCTTGCCGGGCGCGGCGCCTGCCGCATTCACGGCGGCGGCTTTGCCGGGACGCTGCTGGCGTTCGTGCCGAATGAAGCGCTTGCGTCCTTCCGCGCCAATATGGAGGCCGTGCTCGGCGAGGGCCGCTGCCACGTGCTCTCGATCCGGCAGGCGGGCGGCGTCCGGCTGGCATGAGACGGGCTGACCGCGCGGTCACGGACCGCGAACGGATTTTGCAGGTGATCGAGTCCTGCGAATGCTGCCGTGTCGGCTTTTCCTGCCCGGAGGGGGCGTACATCGTGCCGCTGAATTTCGCCTTTGTCCCCGGCTCACCTGACCGGTTTTATTTCCACGGCGCGCACGAGGGCCGCAAGGCAGAGCTCATCCGCACTGCGCCGCGCGTCGGCTTTGAGCTGGACTGCGCGCACGCGCTCGCAGCCGGACAGACCGGCTGCTCGTATTCCTATCGCTATCGGAGTGTAATCGGCACCGGCGTGATCTGCGAGGTGCAGGAGCCGGAGGAAAAGAAGCGGGCGCTGTCGGCAATTATGGCGCACTATGAAAAGAGCCGTCTGTTTACCTTTACAGACGAGCAGGCGCAGCGCGCGGCCGTGTTCCGGCTGGACGTCGCGCAGCTGACCTGCAAGGAGCATTTGTAAGAAAGAAGGAAGACACATGAACGAATTTGAACTGCAGCACCTGCCAGAGGCGTACCGCCCCTTGTCGCCGTGGAGCTATTTTGGCCTCGGCATTCTCTACGCCCTGCCGCTCCTGGGCTGGATCTTCCTGATCGTCCACGCCATCGGCAGCGCGAACATCAACCGCCGCAATTATGCCCGCAGCTATTTCTGCGTCTACGTGCTGGCAATCATTCTGGGTGTCCTGCTGACGATCACCGGCGTACTGTCCGGCCTGACCCAATCCCTGAACGGTACGTTCGCATAAGTCCATAAATCAAAAAACAGGGCTGTCTCAATGATGTTTCGATCATTTGAGACAGCCCTGTTTCTTGTGGCGGGGGGATTATGAAAGGCTCTTACCGCATACGGTGCAGAATACGGCGTCGGACAGCTTGACGGGCGCGCCGCAGTGCGGGCAGTATCTGTTAGTCCGCTGCGGCTGGGCTGGCAGCTCAGGCACCAGAGAGAACACAACGGGCTTTCCCTGCGGAGCGGACTGCGTCACAGGTTCGGCAGGCTCGGGCTGCGCAGGACGCGTGGGCGGCACAGGCGAAGACGGCTGCGGAGCGCTTGCCGTACTTTTGCACATCACTTATTATAGCAGTGGGGTCATATACAACGGAAGAAATACGATGCTGTCTTCCTCTTTGAAATCGCCGGCATGCAAAACATAAGGGATATGAAGCTGCTCGACATATTTTGCCTTGAATTTTTTCAGAGAGGACAGCGTAAATCTAGTTTTTTGATTTTCATATTTCTACGTAAATCGAGAGAATTGGGCATTTTCTGAAAAAGCTATTCAGGAAAAAAGATGGTGCGGTACAGACTGGTAAGAATCATAGTCGTTTTGGCATATATCTCTCGACGAATGTTGACGAATCTGGTATAATTCATGCAGAGAAACCAAACAGCATACAACAGATACGGGAGGCGCGATAAAATGAGCAGAGACTCAGAAAAGGTTTTGAAAGAATTGCAGAAATTCCTGGACGCTCACGCAGAGGACACGGAGAACGAAGCCGACGTGGATGCCCTGGCGGAGCGGTTCTTTGCAGAATACAATCTAAAATGCAAAGAGCAGAAAGAATCTGCGCCTGAAACAGCGGACGATTATCTGGATCTCGCCGAACAGGTCACGTCGAAGAAAAAAAGAGTGGAATATCTGCACAAGGCGCTGGAGCTGGAGCCGGACAATCTGGATGCAAGACTCCAATTGATCCTGCGTACAGCGAAGCAGCCGGACGAGCGGCGGCTTGCCCTGCAGGAGCTGCTCGACGCAGCGGACAAGCAGATGGAAAAGTCCGGCGCGTTCAAGGAGTACACCGGTGAGTTTTGGACAGCGTTTGAAACCAGACCATATATGCGCGTGCGCTATACATACTTTGACGTTTTAATTTCCTGCGGCATGATGCGCCGGGCGATCGACGAAGGGCAGCGCCTGTTGGAATTGTGCGAGAACGATAATCTCGGCGTCCGCTATCAGCTGATGCATTTGTATGCCTATATGGAAGACGAGATGCACGCGCTGGCGCTCCATAAGCAGTTCGATTCCTATGAGGAAACGCAGATGCTCCTGCCGCTGGCAGTTTTGTATTACAAGCTGAATCAGTTCGATAAGGCAGAGGACTACATCAAGCGCCTTGCGAAAGCGAACAAGGATACGAAAAAGTTCCTGCGGGCGGCGGCGCGTGACCAGCTGGACGATTATATTGGCGAGATGAGCCCCTATGGATACCGGCCGTTTACGATGGAAGAGCTGCTGGACGAACTGATGCACACCAGTTATCTGTTCAACTCTGTACCATACTTCTTCGCATGGGCAAGTAAAGTCCTTGCTGCGAAAACAAGTGCAAAAATGAGCGCAGGAAAGCCGAAACTCCTGCACTGAACCGGCAATATGAATGATGCAGAAAAGGCACGACATTGCGTCGTGCCTTTTGCGTTATCTGCAATTATACGAGGTATTCAGAAGCGCCGTTGTCCTTGCATTGACACCCATCAGCTCCCGCTGGGCCTGCCGGTTCGACTGGCACATGGGCATCAGAAAATTCACAGCCTTTCGGATCTGCTGAAGGTCAGAGAAAGTAAGGGCATTCTGATGCAGATGCTCCAAAACACGGCTACCTTTGAGGAAACCTTTGAGCGGGTCTTATCCAACAGGAAAGCCAACGGTTTAAGTGACAAAACCTTACAAACCTGCAACAACCGCTGAATCAAGGCAAAGCGAACGGGCTTGCCGCCTGTGATTCACAGACAGCAAGCCTGTTCGGCTGCTTGAACACTAGCTTTTTGGGATCACTTCAAAATTGTCCTGCCGGGGAAATTTTGTTCAGCCGGCGTCCTCTGAGACGCTGGGGGTTTCGTAGGTTTCGATGCGGCGGATATGCGCGCCGAGCGCGGTGAGCTTGCCGACGATGTCCTCGTAGCCGCGCTCGATGAAGTGCGCATCCTCGATGAGCGTCATGCCCTCGGCGCACATGGCAGCGATGACCATCGCAGCGCCCGCGCGCAGGTCGCAGGCGCGGACCTCGCAGCCGCGCAGCGTCTGCACGCCGTCGATGATAGCGGTCTTGCCCTCGACCTGGATATTTGCGCCCATGCGGCCAAGCTCGGCCGTGTAGCGGAAGCGGTTGTCATAGACGCCCTCGGTCACGAGGCTGGTGCCGACGGCGGTGGCCAGACAGACGGTGATCTGCGGCTGCATATCGGTCGGGAAGCCGGGGTACGGCATGGTCTTGACGTTCGCGCGGTGCAGGCGGTAGGCGGATTCGACGCGGATGGCATCGTCATACTCCGTGATGTCCGCGCCGATCTCGCGCAGCTTTGCAGTGATGCAGTCGAGATGCTTCGGAATGACATTCTCGATCAGCACGTCGCCGCCGACTGCGGCGGCAGCGGCCATATACGTGCCCGCCTCGATCTGGTCGGGGATGATGGAATAGCAGCCGCCGTGCAGCGCCTTGACGCCGCGCACCTTGATGACGTCGGTGCCCGCGCCGGAGATCTGCGCGCCCATGGCGTTCAGGAAGTTCGCGAGGTCGACGATGTGCGGCTCCTTGGCGCAGTTTTCGATGATCGTCATGCCGCTGCACAAAACTGCCGCAAGCAGGATGTTCATCGTCGCGCCGACGGAGACGATATCAAGATAGACGTGGCCGCCGCGCAGCCCGCCCTTCGGGGCGTCGGCGCAGACATAGCCGCCGGCCTGCTCGACCATGGCGCCCATGGCCTCGAAGCCCTTGATGTGCTGGTCGATGGGGCGGACGCCGAAGTTGCAGCCGCCCGGCATGGCGACATGGGCATGGCCGAAGCGGCCAAGCTCTGCGCCGATGAGATAATACGACGCGCGGATACGGCGGACAAGCTCGATGGGCGCGGTCGCGTTGCGGGCGCGGGTGCAGTCGATCTCGAGCGTGTTGCGGCCGTAGCGCCGGATCTCCGCGCCCATATCGCGCAGGATCTCCAGCAGCAGACGAACGTCTGAAATATCCGGTACGTTTTCGATCCGGCAGGGGCCGCTGACGAGCAGCGTGGCCGGCAGGATCGCGACCGCCGCGTTCTTGGCCCCGGAAATGGTCACGGAGCCGGAAAGCTTTGTGCCGCCTTGAACGATGTATTTGATCAAAATGTAATCCCTCTTTGGTAGCGTCAGTTGACACTAAGAGTGTTTGCGGAAATGCGTTATGTTAACAAAGCCAAATTCGGCCGCTATTAGAATAGCACACCACGGCAGGAATGTAAAGGAAAATGACAATGCAGCAGCAGGAAATCTTCAGATTTTCTTCATAATTCGACAGGCGCAGACGGCAGACGCTATGTTTCCGCCGTGATTTCGCGCGTAATGCCGTTGATAAAAAAGCTTCCCGCGTCCGTTTCGACCAGCCAGACCGGCACGAAGCGGATGCCCGTACCGGCCTGATCGGACGGCAGATACGCCTGCGTAAGACCCGTCACCGCGCTTCCGACCCAGCCGAGCGCGTCACGCCGGGCCAGCAGCTGCGCCAGCGCGTCAGCGGCGGAGATGGACTCCTGCTCCGACACACGCGTAATGGAGCTTCCGCCGGTATAAAACGTGCCCTCGACCGCCGTGAGGCAATCGTCCGTGTAGGTCAGCGCCAGCTGGCTGCCGAGCACCGGCACGCCGAGCAGCGTCTGCGAGGTGCGGATCTGCACGGCGCCCGTCTCCGTCTGCTCCCGCGTGAGGGTCTGATATTGAAAATCCATGGCGCGCAGCAGCTTTTCTGCGGCCTTTTCAGAACTCCGCACCCGGCTGCCGCCGGTCATCACGGCGGAGAAGCCGCCCGTGCGCGTGATATGGAGCGTCCCAAGCTCGGATTCGTAGGTGCTCTCAAAGCCGGATTCGCCTGCGGGCGCGGCCTTCGCGCCGAGCAGCGCCTGCGCGGCGGTCTGCGCGCCGTCCTCAGAAAGCTCGACACTGTAGAGCACGGGACTGCGCGGAAGCTCGTCGAGCAAAACGGAAAGGCCGTAGCTCTCGTAAAGTGTCTTCAGCTCCTGCAGCATCTGCCGCTGCTCATGCGTCTGCGCAAGTCGGTTCGGAACGACGATGCACAGAAGCCCCAGCGCACAGAGCGTCAGAATGAGAAGGATCAGATTTTTCATGCGCGAAGCGCTCATGGCGGCTCCTCCTGGTGGAAAATTTGGGTCAGTGGTGCGATGGATACGGCGGAAAGCAGCTGTTCTAAAGAGGTCTTCGGCGAATCTGTATGGATTTACCCACTTGTTTGTAGGGGCCGATGCCCACATCGGCCCGCTGGGAAATTGCGAATTCGCCTAGGGTGTATCTGAAAACTCATGATGTGACCGGCAGCGAGGGATTTTTGCGTTGCGCAAGACATTTTTTCGCAGGAATACTGACGTATTTCAAGGAAAAATGACGCGGCGCACCGCAAAAAGGCCCGCTGTCCGGGTGCGTTGGGAGTTTTCAGATACACCCTAAGATTCCCGCAGAAACGGTGCGTTCTGCCGGGTCGATGTGGGCATCGACCCCTACGATTAACAGCGAAAAGCCTGCGGATTCGCATCGGACTATCGCTTTTCGCAATTACCTGCTGCGACCTCTCAGGCGCTCCCGCGCCAGTGCATCGTGGGCAGGTACATATCAAGCTTACTCCGTCTCCCAACCGGCGGTGAGTTCACCGCCGGTGCCTTCGGCGTACAGAAGGCGGAGCGTGCCGCCCTTCGGCAGGCAGGCGGCTGCCTGCGCGGCGGGCAGGAGCGCTGCGGGCGTTGACGAGGCCGTGTAGCTGCGGTACAGGACGGAGGCGTTCGTGATCTGCGTGCCGTCGAAGCGGAGCTCGATCGCGCCGCGCGGTGCGATCTCGATGCCGGACAGATAATAGCCGAAGGTGCACACGGCGCTCTGGCCGTCGGCCCGATAGCTTTGCAGATAGACCCGCGCCTCGCCGTAGCTGTCACCGGTCAGGCGGCTGAGGAGGCTGCGCGCAGCCTCGATGCGGTCAAGCGCGCCTGCCGACGCGCTCTGGAAGCGGTCGTCCGGCTGGAGGATCTGCAGTTCAATTCTGCCCTGCGCGCTCACGCGCAGGCGCAGGCCGGTTTCGGTAAAGGACGTCGTGCCGTCGTTTCCGACGAAGCGTGCGTCGCCGTAAGGGTTGATGCCGATCTGGGTTGCGAGGGCGGAAATAAATCGCGCGTCGCACGGGTTCGTGCCGAGGCCGGTGCAGACGGCGGCGCTTGACGCGCTGATGAGCGAGAGCGGATCGAGCGCGCTGTAGGGCGCGTCGTCCGATTCAAACGCGAAGAAGCTGCCGTCCGGGACGGCGGCGGAAAGCTCGGCCGCAAGCGTCTCGGCGGAAAGCGCCGTCTGCGCGCGATAGCAGCCGTCGCCCAGCAGATACAGCTGAACCGTCTCTCCGTCCAGCGCCAGCACGTACCACTGCGCGTCCGCGCCCTCCGGCGCGCGCACGTTCAGCCATGCGCCAAGCACGGCGGGGGAAATTTGTCCCGGGAAGCAGAAGGCCGTGCCGGGCTTCCGCAAAGCGGCATAAAACGCCGATTCGGCGCACGCCTGCGGCGTTTCGGCGCTCTCGAGCGCCTGCGCAAGCAGCCCTCCGTACTGACCGTAAAGCGTGTCAAGAGCGGCAAAGTCATACTGTGCGCTCTGCCTGCCTGCCTCGGTGCTCAGCGTGACGGCGACGGGCTGCGCTGCGCCGATGAACGCGCTGCCGGTGGCAGGCGCGGTATAGGTCAGCTCCGCTTCATTGAGGCCGAACAGCCCCGCAAACGGGCGCAGCGCGCTTGCCAGCCATTTGGTCTGCGTGAGCGTCTTTGTCGGCAGGCACATGATCGCAAGCGTCACATTGACCAGCACGAGAAACACGATCAGAATGTCCTTTCCGATCTCCAGCAGCCTCCGGCCATGGCCATGTCTTCGTTTCTGCTTCATGCCTGCGCCTCCGCGGCGGGCATGGTGATGAGGACCGAGGTACCCTTGCCGTATTCGGACGAAATTTCAATGCTGCCCTTGTGCTGGTTCAAAATCTCCTGCGCGATGGAAAGGCCGAGGCCCGTGCCGCCGGATTCGCGCGAACGCGCCTTGTCCACACGGTAGAACCGGTCAAACAGGCGCGGCAGATCCTTTTCGGGGATGCCGATGCCGTTGTCGGCCACGCGGACAAAGACGTTTTTGCCGCTCGTGCCGACGGTCATGTCGATTTTGCCGCCGTCGGGCGTATACTTGACAGCGTTGGAGACGATGTTGGTAATGACCTGCTCGATGCGCTCCCGGTCGCCGTTGACGTCGGGAATGTCCCCCTCGCAGGTGAGCGTCATAGTGTGGTGGTGGTTCTGCTCGGCGTTGAGCTTTGCCGCGTCATACACATTCTGCACGGCTTTTAAGAACGGGAACCGGGAGATGTTCATCTCCATCTTGCCGTAATCGATCTTGCTGAGCGTGAGCAGATCCTGCACGATGCGGGTCATGCGGTCGGCCTCGCTGATGATGACGTTCATGAAATTCGAGCGCAGCTCCGGCGGCAGCTCGTCGCCGGTGTCGACGATCGTTTCGGCGTAGGATTTGATATTGGTCAGCGGCGTTCGCAGCTCGTGCGAGACGTTGGCGACGAATTCGCGCTTGAGCTGCTCGCTCCTGCGCTGCTCGGTGACGTCGTGGATGACGACGAGCACACCGCCCTGCGCGTGGTCGGACGAGAACGGGGCCATGAACAGTTCCAGCTCCCGTTCGCCGACGGTCTTCTGCGCCTCGATATACTGCGGTCTGCGCAGCGTCAGGAGCGTGTCAAGCTCGGCTTCCTTCGAGAAAATTTCGTCGAAGGTCGTCTGGCTTGACAGGTTCTGCGCGAGCATCTGCGTGGCGGCGGGGTTATAGTGGATGACGCTGCCCGCCGTATTGAACGCGACGACGCCGTCGGTCATGTGCAGAAACAGCGTGGAAAGCTTGTTGCGCTCGTTCTCCGCCTCGGAGATCGTGTCCTGCAGGACCTTTGCCATGTGGTTGAAGTTCCGGGTCAGATCGCCGATCTCGTCGCGGCTGTCGACCGTGACGCGGTTCGCGAAGTCCCCCGCCGCGACGCGCTTTGTGCCGACGGTCAGCGCGCGGATGGGTGTGATCAGAATCTGCGACAGCAGGAACGACAAGATCACGCAGATCACCAGACCCAGCGCCAGCGCGCGCAGGATGATGATCAGCAGCTCGCTCGTCAGCGCGTCGACCGTGGCGCGGTTGTCGCGGATGTAGGCGATATACTGCGCGCCGTCCGACTCGACGGGGACGGCCAGATCCATATAATCGTTCGTGACCGAGCTGCTCTGCCCGACCTCGCCGTTCATGGCGGACAGAATGTTCTGCGTCATCACGACCGTGGTGCGCTGGTTCGAGCTGTCGAGCACGGAGCCGGTCTGGTCAAGAATGTAGACGTTGCGGCCCGTGATATCGATGCCAAGCCCGGCCTGCGCCATGAGAAGTTCCTTCATCTGCGCGGGGGCGTTGTCCTCCGCCGAGAGCCTTTGCAGCTGGGCGATGAATTCCGGGGTAAACGTGCCCTCCATCTGCTCATAGAACTGGGACACATAGAAATTGCCGACGCCGCTCATCAAAAACGCGCCTGTCGTCAGCATCAGGGCCAGGATCAGGATCACCATGATCATGACCATCTTCATGCGCAGGGACCGCATGGCCGCCCCTCCTTTCTCGCGCGGGAAGCTGCGTTATCCCGCGAAATAATAGCCGACGCCGCGCCGGGTCAGGATATACTGGGGCTTGCCGGGGTCGTCCTCGATCTTCTCGCGCAGCCGCCGCACGGTCACGTCGACCGTGCGCATATCCCCGTAATAGTCATAGTTCCATACCCGCTGCATCAGATCCTCGCGGGAGAAGACCTTTCCGCGTTCGCGGATAAGATAGGAGAGAAGGTCGTATTCCTTCTGTGTCAGATCGACCGGCGCACCGTTTTTCGTCACCTGATAGGTTTCGGGGTTTAGGCACAGGCCATTTGCCTCAACGGTATTTGCCGTGCCGGAGGCCTGCGCGGAAGCGTATTCCATGCTGCGGCGGCGGATATTCGCCTTGACGCGGGCCATCAGCTCCTTCATGGAGAAGGGCTTGGTCATATAGTCGTCCGCGCCGGTCTCAAGGCCGAAGACCTTGTCCATCTCCTCCTCGCGGGCGGTAAGCATGATGATGGGCGTGGTGCGGTTTTCGCCGCGGAGCGTTTTGCAGATGTCAAAGCCGCTCATTTTCGGCAGCATGACATCCAGTAAGATCAGATCCGGGTCCTTTGTCTGCGCAAGCAGCAGACCCGTCTCGCCATCGAGCGCCTCAAGCGTCTCATAGCCCTCGCGCTTGAGATTGAATTTCAGGATCTCCACGATCGCGCGTTCATCCTCTACGATCAGGACTGTCTTTGCCATAGTGCATCCTCCTGTTTTTAAACCGGGCGGCGAAGCGCCTTCGGATAGTGATTTTTGAGCTGGCTTCCGTCGCCCTTTGCCCAGCCGAGCGAAAGCCCGTCCGCCTGCACGAGCGTCCAGCCGCGCTTGTCGGACGGCAGCACGTCGCCGGACAGATACCGGGCAAGCAGCGGGTCGGATTCTTCAAGCGAGACGCTGCTTTCCAGCGTTTCCAGCCACTTGGCGATGCAGGCGATGCCCAGTGCCAGCGCGGCTCCGGGGATCAGGGCGGTGATCTTCTTTGACATTCGTTGGGTTTCCTTTCTTTTGCATGTTACGCGGAAATAGAAACAAGCGAAAAACACCTG
>ENA-OPEC01001670-OPEC01001670.1-human-gut-metagenome-genome-assembly--contig:-NODE-1670-length-14306-cov-3.623535_pt1 | contig 14306 bp, 10 predicted proteins | sample MGYA00241622_ERZ501507 | MGnify/ENA primary metagenome ERZ501507 (study PRJEB25962, sample SAMEA2042582) | human gut metagenome | biome: human gut; feature: human-associated habitat; material: faeces... | reverse complement strand
AGAAAGAGTGTGATGACGGAAGGCACTCTCCGGGCAATCAGTATTCCCGTAATCACGGGAACAGCCAGTAACCAGGGAGTAATGTTGAATTTGGCGTCCAATGCTGCCGTAAATTCCGCGATCTGTTGTGTATTGTTCGTTTCGTGTGTGAGTCCCATTACTGTAAAGATGACAAGGGTGATGAGGAGAGAGGGGACGGTGGTGATCATCATATAGCGGATATGGCTGAATAACGGTGTTTCCGTTACGGATGAGGCAAGGACCGTGGTATCCGATAACGGTGAAATTTTGTCTCCGAAATAGGCTCCCGAAATGATGGCACCGGCTATCCATCCCTCTTCAAAACCTTGTGCCTTACCTATGCCCAAAAGGGCGATACCGATGGTGGCGATAGTGGTCCATGAACTTCCCGTCATTACTGATACCAATGCACAAATAATGCAGGTAGAAGCAAGGAAAAAATTCGGATGGATAATCTGCATACCATAATATATAAGGGTAGGTACCACCCCACTTATCATCCATGTGCCGCTCAAAGCACCGATAATCAATAGAATAATGATAGCTGTGGCAACACCTGAAATGTTGTTGGTGATGGCAAGTTCATAATCTTTCCAAGGGATGCGGTAGAAAGTCATGCCGATAAAGACACACATACCAGTGGTGGCAAGCAGGGAAATCTGGCTTCCTCCACTCAAGGCGTCACTTCCGAAAGTATGGATGGTGGCGAACAGCATTCCTACGAGAAAAGCGATGGGAAATAGAGAAACGAGTGGAGAGGGTATTTTCTTTGCTGAATTCATAGGGTTGTTTTTGACTATGCTTGGTTGACGAATCTATTATCAATCTGTCGTTTATAGTTTGATGCGACAAAGGTATAACAATTCTGTTCAATATCTTCCTTATCCTTTGCATGACAAATAAAAATTATCAAATCTTTGCGTTTGCTTGGAAAAATGATAGTATCCTTGTTATTTCTTGCTGTAAAGGGTGATGGACAACGATATTATTGTTAAAATAACGCCGGTGCCGACCACGCCACTCCATCCCCAAGTCTGCCAACTGCTTCCTGCAAGGAAGGTACCCAAAGAGCCGCCGATGAAGTAAGTGGTCATGAAAATCGTATTTACCCGATTGGAGGCAGACGGGTAGATGTCGAAAATACTGGTCTGGTTGCTGAGTTGGATACATTGCATGCCTATGTCTATAAGAATGACACCGGTAATGATACCTGCATAGTTGTTTCCGCAGAAAAAGAGCGAGGCCCATGCAAGCAGAATCATTCCGCAACCGATAAAGTTGAAATTGCGTATGCCTACCTTTTTTACATATTTTCCTACAAAAGATGCGGTTAAGGCTCCGGCAATGCCGCAGAGCCCTAGTATGCCGATGACATCGCTGGATGCATGGAACGGGGCTTCTCCCATTTTGAATGCAAGGCAGGACCACATGGCAAGGAATGAGCCAAAGGCCAGTCCTGCACGTATCGAGTAGATTCGTAGAGAGGGGTATTCTCTTACTAATGAGAAAAGAGACTTCATCAGCCCGGAATATTTGCCTTGGAAAGTCGGTTGTATGTCCGGTAGTACCTTTAATACAACGATAGCGCATAGTAACATCATTCCAGCGGCGATGAAGTACATTTCACGCCAGCCAAGCACTTCACCCACAAATCCGCTGACAACACGTGATGCAAGTATTCCAGTCAGTAATCCTGAGATGACGACACCTACATTCCGTCCCTTGTTTTCGGGGCGTGAGAATTGCGAGGCAATCGGTACAAATATTTGGGGTATCATGGAGCAGATGCCGGTAATGAGTGATGCTGCCCAGATGATGTAGATGTTCGGTGCCATGGCAATGGCTAGAAGGGAAAATATGAGTAGGAAGAAATTCGTTAGGATGATATTCTTGCGTCGATAGAGGTCTCCTAATGGGACGATGAACAATAATCCCAGCGCATATCCGATTTGTGTAATCATGGCAATGAGGTTCGTTTTGAATTCAGAAACTTCCAATTCATGCCGCATGATATTAAGCAGGGGTTGATTGTAATACAAGTTGGCTACGGACACGCCAGCTACGATAGCAAGTGTCCAGAGTATATGTGCCGGTAATCCTCCGTTTTCTTTCAGTTCTTGTTTCATGCTGCAAAGATAATGTCTTTCTGTTTCATGCGCAAGATATGTGAGTATGATAAGAATATGTGTGAAGTGGTATCATCTTTTTAGCCTTTCCGTTTGTTATACTATTATTTTGTTTGAGAATAATTGATTGGAGCTATCTTGGATAAGCGGAATGTTGTATTGATATTTAAAGATACGTTGGGCATGGGAAATGAATGGTTTAGAGAGTTGCTGGGTATGAAATACAGGTGGACGAAATGCAGGCTCTTCTAGCAAACGAGGGTTGGTAAGGTGAATTCGATGACTCAAGGAACCTACCGTTCCCCCATTAGACCGCCTCCTGATGACATACTTGGGATTATCCTGCTATTGACTGAAAACTCGGGTATATATTAGTATGAATCATTATTACTTAAACTTATAATAGTATGAAACATTTATCGATAATAATAATAGTAGTGTCATTATGCGTTTTCCTGCTATCCATCGGCGTATATCATAAGGTTCCCTGGTCTGTTCTGCCAATAGTGGCTAGTGGAATCTGTATATTATGTTGGCTTTTGTTCCATTTACTCTGTATCAGTGAAGAAAGAGATTTACTGAAAGAGGGAAATCAGTATTTCATTGATACCTTTCAAAACATACGTAATCCCATTTCTTTGATTAAGACACCGTTAGGGGCAGTTTACGAAGGAGACTGTCCGGAAGACATAAAGAAGGAACTGGCTGTTGCACTTCATCATATAGGCGGGCTGGAGCAGCACTTGATAGCGTTGATGGAGTTGAAACGACTATTTGGCAATTCTGGTAGCCTGGTAGTTGCAGAACATGAAATCGGCGCATTTATGAGGAAGAAAGTGTCTTTTTTACAGTCTCATGTGGCCGGGTTACAGATGAAGCTGGATTTGGTTCCGGATTTTGACTATGCAAGCGCTTGGTTTGATCCGGGAAAGATATCTCCGGTTATCGACCGGTTTGTATTGAGTGCCATCGAGTGTTCTCTGCCGGAAACGCATCTCTCGATGCAGGTTTCGTTGAAGGGAGATTACTGGGCAATCAGGATTAAGGATACAGGCAACAAGCGATTTCTGAAATGTTGCAGATGGTACTCGTCGCGGCTTCCTATTCTGCGACCTCTGCATGGCAAGCAGTATGGCATGGGCGGTGTGTTTTTTGACAAGTTGATGAATATATGTGACGGGAAAATACTGACTTTGGAAAAGGAGGCTCTGCTTCGATTTCCCATAAGATGTTCGTGTGCGGTTTCGGGGGGGGATACATCCTTAAATATTCCGGACACTTTTCAGGTGAATGAGTCGGAAATAGCTTTCCATGGTTTCTCGAAGAAAAAAAATATGGATAGACCTTTAGTGATACTTGCGGATAATGACAAGGGATTCAAGGATTATCTTGAGAAACGTTTATCGGAATGTTTTGTAGTGAGGAGCTTTGATGACGGTCAGGAAGCATTGGAGGTAATATGTGAAGAGTATCCGGATTTGGTGATTTGTGATATCATGTTGAAAGGTATGAGCGGTGAGGAACTTTCTTCTAAACTGAAGACGTCGAGGGACACCTCCTTTATTCCGGTGATATTGATGGGGGCGCACATTGATGTGAAACGGCGGGAAAAGCGTTGTTCTTCTCAGGCTGATCTCTTTGTATGTAAGCCCTTTAATCTGGAGGACCTTAAAGTGGAAATATCCATATTGATAAATAATAGCCGTTTTCTTCGGAAGACATTTCTTCAGAAAGTTTTTGGAGAAGATTTTTTAACGAAACCTATGGAGCGGGCTCAGCAGGATGCCAATCTGGCATTTTTGAATGAAGTGAAGCTTTACATTATGGAGAATATGGATAAAGAGGATTTGACAGTAGATGATATTGCCTCCAGGATGTGCATGAGCCGGACAACCTTTTATAATAAGTGGAAGTTGTTGACGGGAGAAGCACCCAAATATTTGATTTCGAGAATCAGGATGGAGAAGGCACGGGAACTTTTGGAAAGCGGAAAATTTTCTGTGACTATGGTTGCTGAAATGGTGGGTATGCGAAATCTGAAAAACTTCAGAGGCAGGTATAAGGAGTATTTTGGAAAAACACCGAAGGAGTTTATGAAAAAAGTATGATATTTATCTGAAGAAAACTTTCATAGAAAGGCTGTCACATATTAGATAATGGACAGCCTTTGTTTTGAAATGGGAGATAGGAGAACTGAACATCCTAAGCTATCTATAAAGGAAAATCTCTCATCGTTTTCGTTTTGGGGATAACTGGGTATATATGATTAGCTTTACTTGCCGATGCAAAAATGTTCGAAAATATTCCCAAGTACCATATCGTTCGTAACTTCCCCTGCAATATCGCTTAGATGGAAAATGCATTCGCGGATATCTTGTGAAACAAAATCTCCGGATAGATTTTCTGCTAATCCTTGTTGGACCCGGTGGATGGCTTCCAAGGCATGGGTCAAAGCCTCGTAGTGGCGTATATTCGTGACAATGACATCGTTTTGGGTAACCGTGGGCAGGTTAGCGGCAGAGATTAGCATTTGCTGAAGCTTGTCGAGGTTGGTACGTCCTTTGGCAGAGATGGAGATGCATTGCACATTAGTAGCGGCCACGGTGAAACTGGAGTTGGGGATGGTTGAGGCATCTTGCACCAAATCGGTCTTGTTGAATACGAGAATGAGCCGTTTCCCTTCGCAACGGGGAAGTATCTGGGTAGTTAGTTGTGGTATCCGTGAGACGGCATTCGTGGCATCAACTATCCAGAGCACGATTTCCGCCTGCTCCAATTTCTGGAAGGTTCGCTCAATTCCTAGGTTCTCGATGGTGTCGTTCGTTTCGCGTATGCCTGCCGTATCAATAAATCGGAAAGTTATCCCACCAAGATTGACTGTGTCTTCTATCACATCGCGGGTTGTCCCGTGTATGTCGCTTACAATGGCTCGTTCCTCGTTTAGTAGTGCATTCAACAGGGTGGATTTACCAGCGTTCGTTTCGCCGATGATGGCTACGGGCACGCCGTTCTTGATGGCATTGCCTACACTGAAGGATTGTACTAAACGGGAAATTACCTGCTCTATGCCGTCTGCTAGGAGACATAGCTCGGAGCGGTCGGCAAATTCCAGTTCTTCGTGGTCGCTGAAGTCCAGCTCCAGTTCTATGAGTGATGTGAAGTGCAGCAATTGGTCGCGTAGTGAGGCCAGCTCTTTACTGAACCCACCGCGCATTTGGCTCATGGCGAGGCGGTGAGTGGCGGCAGAGGTGGAGGCGATGAGGTCGGCCACGGCTTCGGCCTGGCTTAGGTCCATTTTGCCGCCCAAGAAGGCCCGTTGCGTGTACTCACCGGGAGCGGCCAGGCGGCAACCATTGCCGATGAGCAATTGCAACACCTTCTGAAGAATATAGCTCGAACCGTGGCACATGATTTCCGTGCTATCCTCGCCCGTGTACGAGTGGGGGGCACGGAATAAGCTTACAAGTACTTCGTCTATGATGTTTTCTTCTTCATGGATATGACCGAAGGTAAGTGTGTATGGCTTGGCATCCTTCAGCTTCTTCCCCTTCCGGGCAGGGGTAAATATGCGGGATGTTATCTCTATGGCATCCGGTCCGGAGACACGGATGCATCCTATGGCTCCCCCTTGGGCGGTGGCTATGGCACAAATGGTATCTTGGTTCATTTTATCCGGCTTATTTTTATTCAGCAAAGATAATGGTTTCTTTACAAAAAAGAGAGATGGTGATTCAACTTATGGGCTTTTATCGTAACTTTGTGCAAATCGATAATGGATAGATGCTTATAAAGCCTAATCCGCCTCTGTGCCCATTGTGGGTATAGCAGGACATTGCTACACTATACAGACCAGCAACGGGCACGTCAGGCAGGATGTGATGAAGTCATTACTAAACCCTACTCCTAGGATTGGCTGAAGGAAAGGGAGGAGCATTTCTTGAAGGATACTTAGATACGGTCGAGTACTGTTTTGATAAGAGTATCTATCGTATTCTTGTATCCTGTGTTAGCTTCTTTTATCAGGCGGTTGGCAATGACCATGCATACCGTCATGGCCTTGTGCCCCATCAGACGGCTCAAGCCTGCCAGGGCAGAACTTTCCATCTCGAAGTTGGTGATGCGGTAGCTGTTGTATTCAAATTTTTCAATCTTCTCATTCTGATGTGGGTCGGCAAGCGGCACGCGTAACTCGCGTCCTTGAGGTCCGAAGAAGCCCCCGGCGGCAATCGTTACGCCACGTACCATGTCGTTTTGTGCGATGCGGTCTATCAGTTCAGTGCTTGCATCAATGACGTAGAGGGCAGGGGCACACATGTTGCCGGACCATCCCATATGGTTGAGGAAGGCACGCTCCATGGGCAGGTCGCACACGGAGTTGCGTCCGGCATAGAAGTTGAGCAGCCCATCGAAACCAATGGACTTTTCAGAACATACGAATGTGCCTACCGGAGTGTAGGGTTGCAAGCCGCCGCAGGTGCCGATACGTACCAGCTCAAGGCTACGTAGGCGGGGCTTTTCTTCGCGCGTCTCGAAGTCGATGTTTGCCAGGGCATCCAGTTCGTTCATCACGATATCGATGTTGTCACATCCGATACCGGTGGAAACCACCGTAATACGTTTCCCCTGGTAAGTACCGGTGATAGTCTTGAACTCGCGGCTTTCCACTTCACATTCCTTGTTCTCGAAATGGGAGGCAACCAGTGCCACCCGTCCGGGGTCGCCTACCAAGATGACTTTGTCTGCCAGCCATTCGGGCTTTACGTGAAGATGAAATACAGAACCGTCTTCATTGATGATCAGTTCGGAAGAGGCGAAATATTTCTTCATATGCTTGAGGCTTTAATCTTTTGTTTATAAATAGAAACGCCGGGAACCGATTCTTGTTCACCGGTTCCGGCGTTTCGTCAGTTACTTTCCGGGTTATTTACTCAACGGCTGGCTGGTATTGCCCGTCGTCGGTTTGGCAATGTTTTCGCGCATGGAAGTGTCGGCTTCTATATTCTTCATCCGGTAATAGTCCATGATGCCCAGATTGCCGTTGCGGAATGCCTCGGCCATGGCCAGCGGCACCTCCGCTTCGGCCAGAATCACCTTGGCACGCGCCTCCTGCGCCTTGGCCTTGTTCTCCTGCTCGAGGGCGACGGCCATGGCGCGGCGCTCCTCGGCCTTGGCCTGCGCGATGTTCTTGTCGGCCTCGGCCTGGTCCATCTGCAGCTGGGCACCGATGTTCTTGCCCACGTCGATGTCGGCGATATCGATCGAAAGAATCTCGAAGGCCGTTCCGGCATCGAGACCCTTCTCGAGCACCACACGCGAGATCGAGTCGGGGTTTTCGAGCACGATCTTGTGCGACAGCGCCGAACCGATCGACGAGACGATGCCCTCGCCCACACGGGCCAGCACGGTCTCCTCACCGGCTCCGCCCACAAGCTGCTTGATGTTCGCACGCACCGTCACACGGGCCTTGGCGATGAGCTGGATGCCGTCCTTGGCCACGGCGGCCACCGGCGGGGTATTGATCACCTTGGGATTCACCGACATCTGCACCGCCTCGAAGACGTCGCGACCGGCCAGGTCGATGGCCGTGGCCATCTTGAAGTCGAGCATGATATTGGCCTTCTGCGCCGATACCAGCGCATGAACCACGTTGGTCACGTTGCCGCCGGCCAGGTAGTGTGCCTCCAGTTCGTTGGGGTTGAGCGCAAGACCGGCCTTGGTGCTCTCGATCATCGACGAGACGATCGTCGAGGGCGGCACCTTGCGCCAGCGCATCAGTACCAGCTGCAGCAGGCTGATGCGGACGCCCGACACCAGGGCCGAGAACCACAGCCCGACAGGGATGAAATAGAAGATGAGCCACAGGGCGATAAGGGCCACGAATACGACCACGGCGATCATGCCAACCTGAAAGTCCATAGGTACAGATTATTTTACGGGTTTTACAATGACACTGAAATTCTCGAATCCCACGACCTCGATCTCCCGGCGCGGATCGACATAGCCGTCGAGCGTCTTGGCCTCGTAGATGCGGCCGCCGATTTCGACCTTGCCCATCGGCGCGAGGCGCGAAAGGGTCATGCCGCGGTCACCTGTCTTCAGGAGTTCGGAGGGGGCGACGGGCGTGCTCGACGAGCGGATCTCCTGCCGGAGCGAGAAGCGCTGCCAGGTCTTGGCGCGCAGCGAAAGAACCGTTGCCGCGAGCCCCAGCACGATGATGACCGCAATGGTCACCGCTCCGCCCGTGGCTCCGAAATCGCGGAACGCCAGGTAGATGGCGCTGCCGTCGCTGACCAGGGCCAGCAGGGCGCCCACCGAGACTCCGGGCAACAGAACCAGTTCGGCCACGAGGAACAGCAGCCCGAAGAAGACCAGAAGGATGATGTAGAAGAGTTCCATAGCGGTTCGAATCGGTTATAAAGATAGGATTTTTATTCCGTTTGCGGCATAATCTCCGCAACTTTTATTTCCAGAGCCGCATCGGCCTGACGCAGGGCCTCGGCCAGGCGGTCGGCAACGGCGCGATCGTCGAACGTCCCGACGACAAAGGTCCCGGTTCCCACGCGCGAGAGTTCGCGCCCCTCGGAGAGCGAGGCGATCGTCTGTCGAACCTCTTCGGAGAGGGCGTCCGCCCCGTCGATCTCGATGCGGTAGGCTACAGCCCCGGCTTCGGGCTCCCGCGAAAGGTTGCGGTAGACTCCGTCGGTCCAGACAACCACTTCGGGACGCACGAACCCGTGTTTCTTGAGCACCGTCTGCACCGAGTCGGCCTCCTCACGCGTGGCGAAACCGCCTGTGAAGTAGCACCACTTGCCTTCGTCGTTCACCAGATACGACAGCGGGTAGGCCCCACGGAAGGTCGAGACGGCCCGCTTGGTGTTGAACGTGCCGAGCAGCAGACGATAAATCGTTCCGTGCTCGTAGACACGGCACTCGGGAATCGGATTGGAATAGCTGTATTTCGGAGTCTTGGTGAAGATCACGCTGTCGAAATCGAGGAAATAGCGCTGTGCTACCTCGACTCTGGGCCGGCGAAAATCCACCTCGCGAAGTTGGGCCGCCACGCCGCGCAACGAGTCGCGGGCCGCACCGAGGTCGAGCAGCCCGGCCACCGAAGCTTCGTAATCGACGAGCACCTGTTTGCGCAGGAAATAGTCGGCCACGGCATCCGAAGCCGTTTCGCCCCGCAGCGAGGCCACCTGACGCTGTGCCTTGGCCAGCGCCTCCTCCTCGCGGGTCAGCGCCTCCTCCTGCCCGAGCTTGTCGAGCAGGTAGCCATAGGCGTAGTTTTTGTTGTCGAAGATATAGTTCCACACCCCGGCGAGCGAATCGGACAGCGTACCGTCGATACGTTGTATCGCCTCATAACGGTCGTAGATCTCACCGGCCTCGCTCTCGGTAGCAGCCGCGGCATAGGCCTCAGCCAGCTGGGCGGCCGTCTCGTAGTTGGCGAAATAGCGGTTCACGAGATCGACGGCCCGAAGCTCCAGTTCCTGGGCGCGGAGCAGGGCCGCATAGTCGGCCTTGGGAAGCTGCTCGCCGAAACAGGGGTTGTAGACCAGGTTGCGCACCTTGAGCGAATCGGGGACACGGGCAGCCGGACGCTCCGAGGCGGAGGCGGCCGGATTGTCCAGGTTAGCCAGCACCCACTCCTGCTCGATCGTGTTGATGCGGTCGATCAGCCGGCCCTTGGCATTCCGGAGATCGAAGATCCGGCTCTCCAGCCGCAGGATCTCCTCGGAGCAGGCCTGGCGTTCGTCCGGATGCTCGCGCAGGCGCAGACGCACCTGTTCGACGGCACGAACCACCGAATCCACCCGAGACTGCAGGACGGCGTCCTCGCGCAGCAGGGACATGTACTCCTCGTTGCCTTCCAGCCCGGCAATGCGGGCCTCGACCGGAGGCTGCTGCGCCGCAAGCGGCAGGGCGGCAAACGTCAGCCCCAAAACAGAAAAAAGAAGAATATGAATTCTGCGAAATCCCATTTCCGTCATCTCCACCATTTAATGAAAAACAGTTGAATCAATCCGAATATCTCCAGACGTCCGAGCAGCATCAGCAGGGCATCGAACGTCTTGAGCGCTGCCGGCATTCCGGCGTAATTGCCCATCGAGTAAACGTCGCCGAAGCCCGGGCCAACATTACCAAGACAAGCCACCGTACTCGAAAACCCGGTCAGCAGATCCACACCGCACAACGCAGCGAAAACCGTCCCCACGAGCAGCGCCAACATATAGGTAACGATGAAGATCATCACGCCGTAGATGGCCGAATCGTCCTGCATGACGCCGTCAAGGCGGATGCGGATCACGGCGTTGGGGTGCTGCTGGCGCCGCAATTGGGCGCGGATCATCTTACCGGCCAGCACCAGCCGGTTGGTCTTCATGCCGCCCGTCGTCGAACCCGCACACGCACAGACAATCGAACCGAACATCAGCAGAATCACGGCAAACGGCGGCCAGACGCTCGAATCGGCAGAGGCGAAACCCGTTGTGGACATCAGCGAAAAGAACTGGAAGGCCGCATGCCGGAACGACGCCGTGATCGTGGGGTAGATATCCGCGGCATAGAGCGAAATGGCGATCAACACGCTGCACACAAGCAGGATGCCCATATACCAGCGTGTCACCTCCGAGCGGAAAATGTTGTTGCGTTTGCCCGTAACCGTTGCGTAGATCAGTCCAAAGTGCATGCCAGCCACACCCATCGTGAAGATCAGCACCGTATCGATCCACGCGTTATTGTAAAAGGCCATGCTGGCATTCTTGGTCGAGAAACCGCTTGTCGCACAGGCCGACATCGCATGACAGAGCGAATCGAACCAGTTCATGCCCGCCAGGCGGAGCATGACGGTCGAGAGAGCCGTCAGACCGACATAGACCACCAGCAGAATGTGGACGATCACCTGCGTGCGGTAACGGTAGTTGTCCTTGGCCAGCGACGAGAGTTCGACATTCGAGAGGGTCATCTTGCTGCGTCCCATCGTCGGAAGCACCACAAGCGCGAACATCACCACGCCCATACCGCCGATCCACGTGGTCGAAAAGCGCCAGAACTGCAACCCGCGCGGAAGAGCCTCAACGTCGGTCAGCACCGAAGCCCCGGTGGTCGTAAAGCCCGACACACTCTCGAACCAGGCGTTCACCAGACTGAACTCCCCGCCCCAGATCAGGTAGGGGAACATCCCGACCACACACGACAGAAGCCACGAACCGACGACGATGCAGAACCCCTCCTTGTTGGTAATCTGATCGCGTTTACCCACAAAAATCAACGGGAAGGCCCCGAGCAAGGTAGTCAGCAGGGCCGACAACAGCAGGGGATAGAACGCCGAATCCACGCCGTTCAGACAGGAGATTCCCGCCGAAAGCAGCATGAAGCCCGCGATGAAGAGCATCACGACTCCGATATATCGCAAAACCACGTCTACCCGCATTCCGATCCTATTTCGACTGTTTGACAAGGTTAATCAACGACTCGATCTTCTCGCGCAACGCCAGCATCTCGTCCTTGAGTTCGCCCTTGACGGTGAACGGCGTCCGGAAACGCAGGTACCCGTCCAGGCTGTGAATCATCCGCTCGACGGGATCCACGCAGTAGACAAGGATGAAGTAGTAGAACATCAGCACAATGGCGATCATCACCACGAGCGAGATCAGCACCGGAGTCACAGCCCGGTAGGCATTCGTCTTCATCTGCTCGGCACGTGGAGCCAGCGAACTTTGTGTCGAGGTCATGTAGTTCTCTATGGCGGCGGTCAGCCGATCGTAGTGGGCCTCGTATTCGTCGTTGTACCAATGGCCGCCCACCGAATCGGGCACCGCGAGGCGCACGCTGTCGGCCGCCCCGGCGCCGAAGGCCAGGTAGTTGTCCGTCAAGAGGCGGAGTTCGGTCGTGGCGAAGGCGAGCGAATCGAGGAAACTCTTGTCGAAAGCCTCGGCCTGGGCCACGCGCAACGTCTTCTCGAGCCGCTCCATACCGGCCATACACAGGCTGTCGTAGCTCCGGTCGCCGAAGACCGAGATGTGGATCAACGCCACGTTCTGGTCGTGCACGGCATCGAGCATCTCGCGGGCCAGCTCGATGTTGCGTTTGTTGGCCCCGAGGATCTCCCCCGTGTCGCGGCTCAGGCGGCTCAGCTCCAGAAACGAGACCATCCCCGAAAAAAACAGCAGGCAGACGATGCTCAGAAACCCGGCCGTCACCCGTTTGCGCATACCCGTCATAGTCGCTTCGATATTAACCTTTTTCCGCAAAGATAGGAAATTAATCCAGAATTTCACCCGTCAGGTCGTGAGATTCGTCCATCGCACCGAGTTTCACACGGCAGATGCGGTTGATCCGCGAGCGGTCGTAGGGCACCTTCACCCGGCGGTAGTTGCCCGTAAAGCCGAACATCATGCCCCCGCGCATCGTGCTCTCGAAAAGCACCTCGGCCTCCGTTCCCTCGCCGCGGGCACAGAAGCTGCCGTGAAGCCGCGCGCACAGCTCCTCGAGTTCGGCGACGCGGCGCGTCGCCACGGAGGGCTGGACCTTGCCCGGCAGATCGACCGCCGGGGTGCCGGGACGCTCCGAGAAGGGGAAGATATGCAGGAAGGCCGGCTCGACGCGCGCCAGGAAATCGTACGTTTCGCGGAATTCGGCCTCGGTCTCCCCGGGAAAGCCGACGATCACGTCGATACCGATAAAGGCATCGGGCATCGCCTGCCGCACGGCGGCGATGCGCTCGGCAAAGCGGGCCGTGGTGTACCGGCGGCGCATGAGCCCCAGGATGCGGTCCGAACCGCTCTGGAGCGGAATGTGGAAGTGGTGCTGGAATTTGGGCGATGCGGCGCAGAAGGCGATGATCTCGTCGGTCAGCAGGTTCGGCTCGATCGACGAGATGCGGTAGCGGTCGATCCCCTCGACGTCGTTCAGGGCACGCAGCAGGTCGATGAAACGCTCGCCCGTCGTCCGGCCGAAATCCCCCGTATTGACCCCCGTGATGACGATCTCGCGCTGGCCCCCCGCTGCTATGCGGCGGGCCTCTTCGACCAGTTCGGCAACGGGCTGGTTGCGGCTCGCCCCGCGGGCATAGTGGATCGTACAGTAGGAGCAGCAGTAGTCGCAGCCGTCCTGCACCTTGAGGAAGGCCCGCGTGCGGTCGCCGCTCGAGAAGGCCGCGAAGAACGACGTGAGCTCGTCGGTATCGCAACTGTAGACCTGCGCGCGGCCCTTGCCCGCAAGTTCAACCACCCGTTTATATAAATTACCTTTATCGTTGTTGCTCAATACGATATCAACGCCTTCGATAGCCGCGATCTCGTGCGGTTTGAGTTGCGCATAGCATCCCGTCACGGCGATGATCGCCTGCGGGTTGCGGCGATGCAGGCGCCGGATCAGGTTGCGGCACTTCTTGTCGGCGTGTTCGGTCACCGAACAGCTGTTGATCACACATATGTCGGCCTCGGCCGTAGGGGAGACCCGCACAAAACCGCCCTGCTCGAACTGGCGCGCGAGGGTCGAGGTCTCCGAGAAATTGAGCTTGCAGCCAAGGGTATGGAAACTGACTCTGCGAGGTTGCATGGAATAGTGTTTTTCGGGCACGAAATTACGAAATCCGTGCGAAAGGAGCGATTTTTTCCGGGAAAAAAGCGTAAATTTGCGCGCAATCGAAAAAAGCATGGGATTTTTCAGCGACCTCGTCCATTACCAATACCTGCTCAATGCATTCACGGCCTGCCTGCTCTCGGGCATCACGTGCGGCGTCATCGGGACCTACGTCGTCTGCCGCCGCATGGTCTTCCTGGCGGGCGGCATCACGCACGCCTCGTTCGGCGGACTGGGCATCGCCTTCTGGATGGGCGCCAACCCGATCGCCGGGGCGATGATCTTCGCCGTGCTCTCGGCGCTGGGCATCGAATGGGCCGGCAGCCGGGGACGCATCCGCGAGGATTCGGCCATCGGCATCATCTGGTCCGTCGGCATGGCCGTCGGCGCGCTCTTTATGAGCCTCCGCCCGGGCTACACCTCGGGCGATCTGTCGGCCTACCTCTTCGGCAGCATCGTGACCGTGACCGACAGCGACGTCGCGGCCCTCGCCGCGCTGACGGCGGTGATCATCGCCGGGGCGCTGCTGTGGCTCCGCCCGGTGATGTACACGGCTTTCGACCCAGACTTCGC
>ENA-OPEC01001667-OPEC01001667.1-human-gut-metagenome-genome-assembly--contig:-NODE-1667-length-14318-cov-3.124728_pt1 | contig 14318 bp, 15 predicted proteins | sample MGYA00241622_ERZ501507 | MGnify/ENA primary metagenome ERZ501507 (study PRJEB25962, sample SAMEA2042582) | human gut metagenome | biome: human gut; feature: human-associated habitat; material: faeces... | reverse complement strand
TGAGATACCAGATGACGGAGATCCAAACTGGACGATTGGAAATCGCGTAGCAAGAATTGATGTTGTAGAAAAAGTACTTGGAACGGGAAAATATCCGGATGATTTTTATCTCGATGGAATGCTGTACGGCTCTGCTCTTCGAAGCAGATATGCCCGTGCAAGAGTACTTTCTATTGATACATCCAAAGCAAAAGAACTTCCGGGAGTGGAGGCAGTTGTGACGGCTGCTGACATTCCTGGAGAAAACAAAATCGGACATTTAAAACATGATCAGTATACGCTGATACCGGTTGGTGGTCTGGTACATTATCTGGGAGATGCAGTTGCTCTGGTAGCGGCAAAGGACAGGGAAACAGTAGAAAAAGCAAAAAAACTGATCAAAGTAGACTATGAAGTACTGCCGCATGTACATACTATAGAAGAAGCTGCTGCTCTGGATGCACCGAAGGTGTTTGATGAAGAAGACAGTAATGTCTGTGCACATAAGCACATCAGCAGAGGTAATGCAGAAGAAGCAATCCGAAATTCAAAATATGTGATCTCACATCATTTTGAAACACCGTGGACAGAGCATGCGTTTCTTGAACCGGAATGTGCAGTTGCTTTTTATGATGAAGATGGGGATGTTTTTATTTATTCTGCAGACCAGTCAGCACATCAGACCAGACACGAATGTTCACTTCTTCTGGGAACAGATAAGGTGAAAGTACAGAATGCACTGGTTGGAGGTGGATTCGGTGGAAAAGAAGATATGACCGTACAGCATCTGGCTGCATTGCTGACCTATGTGACAAAGAAGCCGGTTAAAGTCAAACTTACCAGAGCAGAATCTCTTCTGATACATCCGAAACGACATCCGTTCTATATGGATATGACGATGGGATGCGATGAAGAAGGAAATATTATGGGAGTAAAAGCAATTGTGTCTTCAGATACGGGGGCTTTTGCATCACTTGGTGGTCCGGTACTGGAACGTGCCTGTACCCATGCAGCAGGTCCATACGCCTATGAGAATTTTGAGATCGAGGGCTGGGCGTACTACACCAACAATCCGCCTGCCGGTGCGTTCCGGGGCTTCGGCGTGACCCAGACCTGCTTCTGCACGGAGACGCTGCTGAACCAGATGGCCGATCTGGTGGGCATCAGCCCGTGGGAGATCCGTTACCGCAACGCCATCCGACCCGGCGGCGTGCTGCCCAACGGCCAGATCGTCGGGCCGGAGACCGGCCTTGTCGAAACGCTCGAGGCCATCAAGCCCTACTATGACGAAGCGGTCAAAAACGGCGAACCGGTCGGCCTTGCCTGTGCGATGAAGAACGCGGGCGTCGGCGTGGGACTTCCCGACTACGGGCGCTGCAAGCTCGTTATTGATGAGGAAGGTAAGGTGCATATCCGTACCGGCGCGTCATGCATCGGGCAGGGGCTCGGTACGGTGCTTGTGCAGATAGTGGTGACGAACGCCGGACTCAGGCGCGAGGATGTGGTCTATGACGGCAACAGCACGTTCATTACGCCCGACAGCGGCGATACCTCCGGCTCGCGCCAGACACTCATCACGGGCGAGGCCTGCCGCCGCGCCTGCCTGCTGCTGCGCGACGCGATGGAGAACCGTTCGCTCAGCGATCTTGCCGGACAGGAGTTTTACGGCGAGTATTACGCCAAGACAAACCCGCTCGGCGCCGATGTGCCAAACCCTGTGAGCCACGTTGCCTACGGCTATGCGACGCAGATGTGCATTGTCGACAAGGAAACGGGCCTCATCAAAAAGATGGTCGCCGCGCACGACGTCGGCAAGGCCATCAATCCGCTCTCCTGTGAAGGACAGATCGAGGGCGGCGTTGTAATGAGCATGGGCTATGCCCTCACGGAGAAGTTCCCGCTCGACCATGGCAAGCCCACGGCGAAGTACGGTATGCTCGGCCTTTTCCGCGCCAATCAGATCCCCGAAATCAAGGCGCTTGTCATCGACAAGCCCGGACTTAACCTTGCAAACGGCGCCATCGGCATCGGCGAGATCACGTCCATCCCCACGGCGCCTGCGATCGCGGACGCTTACTTCCGCTATGACGGCGAGCGCCGGCGCAGCCTGCCGCTCGACCACACGCCCTACAAAAAATAAACCATCAGGAGACGCAATGAAACACGTTCTCATCATTTACACCGGCGGCACGATCGGCATGACGCGCACCGACAACGGCTATGCGCCGCGCTCCGGTTACTTCCGCGCCGCGCTTGACGCAATTTCCGACCTTCATTCGTCCGAAATGCCCTCGTGGGACTTTATGGAGCTCTCGCCTCTGCTGGACTCCTCCAATATGACCGTGCACGAGTGGAACCGCATCGCAGAGATGATCGCGCAGCAGTACGACAGTTACGACGGTTTTGTTGTTCTGCACGGTACGGATACGATGGCATACACGGCATCGGCGCTGTCGTTCATGCTCGGCGGGCTTGACAAGCCCGTCGTGCTCACCGGCTCGCAGATCCCGCTGTGCGAGATCCGCAGCGACGGACGTGACAATCTCATCACCGCCCTGCTCATTGCGGGGGAGGGCGTCGTGCGCGAGGTGTGCCTTTACTTTGGCGGAAAGCTGCTGCGCGGCAACCGCGCGACGAAGTACTCCGCCGACGGGCTCATCGCCTTCGTTTCGCCCAATTACCCGATCCTTGCCGAGGCGGGGATCAGCATTCGATACAACGAATCCGCCCTTCTGCCGGGGCAGAAAGGCGGATTGAAGCTCCAGACTCTTGACCCGGTTCCCATCGGGGTCATCAAGGTCTTTCCGGGAATTCAGTTTTCTCTCTTTGAGTCCATCATGACCGAGAAGCTGCGCGGCATCGTCATCGAGACCTTCGGCGCGGGCAATATCCCCGGCGACGGGGACGCGCTGCTGCCCATCATCCGCAAGGCCTTCCAGAACGGCACGGTGCTCACGGTCTGCTCCCAGTGCCCGCAGGGCGCGGTGTCGCTCGGTGCGTATGAGACTTCCAGCGCGCTGAAAAAGGCCGGTGCGGTCAGCGGACTTGATATGACGACCGAGGCTGCCGTCGCCAAGCTCTACTATCTTTTCTCCCTCAATCTCGGCAAGGAGGAGATCAAGCGGGCGATGGAGCAGGATCTTCGCGGCGAGATCACCGTTCTCTGATCGCGGCAAGCGCCGCCTTTGTGTCCACATCGCACAGCTCGGCTTCCGGCGATTCAAAGAGCAGCAGCGCATCTAAGTGATTTTTGATGACCGCGCTGCCGCCGACGTCACCTTCAAGCGCGAGAAGTTCCGGGAAGAAGCGGGCAGGGAAGAGGCAGGGATTGCCCCGCGCGCCGTTGTGTCCGAGAGCAACGATGCACTCGCGGTGCGATGAAAAGAAATCGACCTCGCGCGCGAGCGTCTCGCGCCGCAGCAGCGGCTGGTCAGCCACCATGAAGCAGATGGCGTCACAATCAGAAAGTGCGCGCGTGCCGAGACGGATCGTTTCACTCTGGCCGCGCTCGGGGTGCCCGTTTTGAAGCGTTTCAAAGCCGCGCTCTTTTGCGAGCACCGTGATTTCCGGATACTGTGTGACGACGAGCACGCGCGCAAAGCATTCGCGCGGAATGGTATCCAGCGCGTGTTCGATGAGCGATCTCCCGTCCCATGCCGCGCAGAGCAGTTTATTTTCGCCGAAGCGCTCGGCATTTCCGGCCGCCATGAGCAGGCAGCCGACGGTAAGTTTCTCTCGCACCGTGATCATCCCTTCCTGAGCGTTCGTTTTCTCCACTATAGCAAAGGAAAACGAGCAGAGCAAGCAGAAAAACATGGCACTCTCTCTAAAATGTGCGACTTGATGGCTGTACAAACTGTGCAAGCCGTGCTAAAATCTTGGAAAAAGCAGGCTGCGCGTCCGCCGCGCAGGGCGGCGCTCTTTCATAGGAGGTAAGCAAGATGAGCAAAGTAGGAAAAAGTGAGATCCGCGTCGATGCGTTCGACAAGGTCACCGGACGCACCAAATACTATGAGGACCAGATGCCGAACGGTGCGCTCTATGTGCGCATCAAGCATTCCACCATTGCACACGGATTCGTCAAGTCGATCGACAAATCGGCGGCGGAGGCCATTCCCGGCGTTGTGAAGGTGCTGACCTGCTTCGATGTGCCAGAGCATTGCTTCCCGACGGCGGGACACCCCTGGTCGATGGACCCGGGGCATCAGGACGTGGCCGACCGCAACCTCTTGAACCGCCACGTGCGCTACTACGGCGATGACGTTGCGGCCGTCATCGCGGAGGACGAGGTCTCGGCTATGCAGGGCGTGCGCGCGCTCAAGGTCGAATATGAGGAACTCCCGTTTGTGCTCGACGTGCAGAAGGCCATGGAGCCCGACGCGCCCTGCATCCACGAAAATTTCCCTGGGAATATCCTGAAGCACACCGATATCCGCAAGGGCAATTATCAGCAGGCGATCAAAGAGCCCGGCCTCATCAAGGTCGAGGGCTGGTACAACACCCCCACCGTGCAGCACAGCCACATTGAAAACCACGGCTGCTATGCCTACGAGGAAAACGGGCGCATCGTCGTCGTTTCCTCCACGCAAATTCCGCACATCATCCGCCGCATCGTCGGTCAGGCGCTCGGGCGTCCGTGGGCGGATATCCGCGTCATCAAGCCCTACATCGGCGGAGGCTTTGGCAATAAGCAGGATGCGCTCTATGAGCCGCTGTGCGCGTGGTGCTCTACGCAGGTGCACGGAAAATGCGTGCGCATCGACTGCTCGCGTGAAGAGACATTCGTCAGTAACCGTGTGCGCCACTCGATCCGCTTCCATATCATCACGTGGCTTCATAAGGACGGCTCGATTGCCGCGCGCAAGGTCGAGTGCTTCTCCAATCAGGGCGCTTACGCCTCGCACGGCCATTCAATCGTCGCAAAGGCAATGGGTTCGTTCCCGCAGATCTACCCCTGCGAGAATTTTGAGGGCGACGCCTACACCGTTTACACCAACCGTCCCGCCGCAGGCGCGATGCGCGGTTACGGTATGCCGCAGGCCTCATTCGCGGACGATGCGAACATCGACGAGTGCGCGAAGGCCGTCGGCATCGAGCCTCTCGAATACCGCATGAAGTACATCATGCCCAAGGGCTTCCACGACGGCTTCTCGGGCAATACAAATTACTACGATTCCTTCCGCGACTGCCTTGAAAAGGGCAAGGCCTACATCGATTACGACCGCAAGGTGAAGGAATTTGCAAGGGATACCGGCCCCATTCGCCGCGGCATCGGCGTTGCAGCCTTCTGGTACAATACGGCGGTCTATCCCATCTCGCTGGAGACCTCTTCCAACCGCATGCTTTTGAACCTCGACGGCACGGTGACGATGCAGTGCGGCGAGACGGAGATCGGGCAGGGCGCGGACACGGCCTACGCGCAGATGACGGCCGAGGCCATCGGCCTTGCAAGCTACCGCGACGTACACATTGTCTCCTGCCAGGATACCGATATTACGCCCACGGGTCTTGGCGCTTACGCGAGCCGCCAGACCTATGTTGCGGGATTTTCCATCCGCCAGACGGCGGCGCTCCTGCGCGAGAAGATCTTAGCTTACGCGGCAAAGCTCACCCGTCAGGCAATTTCCAACATGGATATTATCGACGGAAACATCGTCCGCAGCGGCGACGGCGCGGTGCTCATGTCGCTCAAGGAACTTGCGATGACCGCACAGTACAACGCCGCGGATTCCGAGCACATCACCGCCGAGTCGACCTTTACCATTCGCAACAATGCCTACTCCTTCGGCTGCACCTTTGCCGAGGTCGAGGTCGATATCCCGATGTGCAAGGTCACGCTCAAGGACATCATCAATGTCCACGACTGCGGAAACCTCATCAACCCCGCCCTTGCGGAAGCGCAGGTACACGGCGGCATGTCCATGGCCATCGGCTTCGGCCTGAGCGAGCAGCTCCTCTTCGACGAAAAGACGGGAAAGCCCCTCAACAACAATCTGCTCGACTACAAGCTCTCGACCGTGATGGATCATCCGCACCTTGAGGCGCAGTTTGTCGAAAATCCGGAGCCGACCTCGCCGTTCGGCACGAAGGCGCTCGGCGAACCGCCCGCGTGCTCGGGCGCGCCCGCTATCCGCAACGCCATCTACAACGCCACCGGCGTTGCCATCGACACCATTCCCATCACGCCCCACGTTCTGTACGCTGAGTTCAGCCGTGCGGGGCTGATCCGCGACAGCTGGAAGGAGGAGAAGTGAGCCATGTATGATATGAAAGCGCTCTACGAGGCGGAAAGCGTTGAAAACGCCATCGCCCTTCGCTTGGAGCATCCCGAGGCGCAGATCATCGCCGGCGGCAGCGACGTGCTTGTGCAGATGCGCGAGGGCAAGCGCGCCGGAAAAGAGCTGATCTCCATCTACGGCCTTGACGAGCTGCGCGGCGTAACGATCGACAGTGATGAGAACATTCGCATCGGCTCTCTCACGAGCTTTTCTCACATCACGCGCGACCCCATCATTCAAAAGTACATCGGTGTCCTCGGCGAGGCGGTCGATCAGGTCGGCGGCCCGCAGATCCGAAATATCGGCACCATCGGCGGCAACACCTGCAACGGCGTGACGAGCGCGGATTCCGCTTCCACGCTGCACGCATGGGAGGCCATCGTCGAGCTGACGGGAAGAAGCGGTATCCGCCGTCTGCCCATCAAGGATTTTTACATCCGGGCAGGTCAGGTCGACATCCGCGCAGAGGAAGGCGAGATCCAGACAGCCATCATTATTCCGAAGGCAAGCTATGAAAACTGCTTCGGCCACTACATCAAGTATGCCATGCGCAACGCGATGGACATTGCAACGCTCGGGTGCAGCGTGAACGTGCGTCTTTCTCCCGATAAGAAGACCATCGAACGCGCCCGCATCGCCTACGGCGTCGCCGGCCCCGTGCCGATGCGCTGCCCAAGCGCGGAGGAAGCTGCCAAGGATAAACCCTTAACACTTGAGACGGCGGAGGCCTTTTCCCTCGCCGTGCTGAAGGATATCCACGCGCGCGACAGCTGGCGCGCCTCCAAGGCGTTCCGCGAACACATCGCGGTCGAAATGGCCAAGCGCTGCCTGATCGAATCCATCAAACGGGCGGGAGGTGCGATCAAATGAGTCAGTACAAACTGGTTAGATTTAATCTGAACGGCAAGGACGTTGAAAAAATGGTCGACGTGCGCGCATCGCTCACCGATATGCTGCGCAACGACTACCACATGACCTCCGTGAAAAAGGGCTGCGAGGTCGGCGAGTGCGGCGCGTGCAACGTCATCATCGACGGCGAGGCCTTCAACTCCTGCATCTATCTCGCCGTCTGGGCGGAGGGAAAGCACATCCGCACACTCGAGAGTTTGATGGGCGAGGACGGCGAACTGAGCGACATTCAGCAGGCCTTTCTGGAGGAAGCGGCTGTGCAGTGCGGCTTCTGCACGCCGGGCTTCATTATGACCGCAGTCGAAATTCTGGAGAGCGGGAAGCTCTATTCGGACGACGAACTGCGCAAGCTCCTCTCCGGTCATCTCTGCCGCTGCACGGGCTATGAAAATATTTTCCGCGCCGTGAAAAAGACGATGTATCGCCGTCTTGGCAAGGAATTCGACGCTTGAATTCCTGCTTTTACAAATTCCGAGCAGGAAAAAATATTGCCCTCAGGCAAAAGTGGTGCTATAATACAGTCAGCACCACTTTTGTTTTATCTGTTTCAAGGCGCTGAAAAAGGAGGAATCACTATGGTCATTACGGTTGGCAGACAATACGGCAGCGGCGGGCGCGAGATCGGCACCATGCTTGCCAAGCAGCTCGGCATTGCCTATTACGACGATATGCTGCTCAAGGAAGCGGCGGAGGAGAGTGGGCTTTGCGAAGAGCTGTTCCGTTCCTTTGATGAACGCCCGAAGAGCTTTCTCTATTCCATCGCAATGGATCCCTACTCCTTCTCGATGAACCACGTGACGCCCAAGGGTTCCATTGAGCAGCAGGTGTACCTTGCGACCTACGATACGATCAAAAAGCTTGCGGACAAAGGCCCCTGCGTGCTCATCGGCCGCTGCGCGGACTACGCGCTGAAGGATCGCGACGACGTCATCAATGTTTTCGTCACCGCCCCGATCGAGAACCGCATCAAGCGCGTTGCCGCCAGAAACGGTATCACCGAAAACGAGGCAAAGGACCGCATCAAAAAGACGGATAAGTCCCGCGCGTCTTACTACAACTATTATTCCGCCAAGGATTGGGGCGACGCGAAGAGCTACGATCTCTGCATTGATTCGAGCCTGCTCGGCATTGACGGTACCGTTGAGCTGCTCAAGGAGCTCATCCGCATCAAGGGCATCAAGTAAGCAAAGGCATAAAAAGCAGCCGTGCCAGTACGGCTGCTTTTTTCTGTGCTGCGGGGGACAGAAGCATGACAAAAAAGAAAGAAACGAATTTGTAAAAAGTTTGTGTTTCCCCCTATGCAAGCGCACAAAAATACGCTAAAATAGGATTCGTGAAATCATATAGTAAATTCCTGAAAGGGGAGATTACGAGCATGGCTCAATTGAAGTATAAGCGCGTGCTGCTCAAGATCAGCGGCGAGGCGCTGGCAGGCGACAAGCATTTTGGTTTCGACTTTGATGTTGTTTCCAAGGTGTGCGACGTAATCAAGCAGTGCAGCGAGATGGGCGTGGAAATGGGCATCGTCATCGGCGGCGGCAACTTCTGGCGCGGCGTGAAGAATGGCGAAGGCTACATCGAGCGCACCCGTGCCGACCACATGGGTATGCTGGCCACCGCGATGAACTGCATGGCGGTTGCGGACGTTTTGCAGCAGAAGGGCGTTGATGTGCGCGTGCAGACGGCACTTGAGATCAAAGAAGTTGCCGAGCCCTATATCCGCGCCCGCGCGATCCGGCACCTCGAGAAGGGCCGCGTGGTGCTCTTCGGCTGCGGCATCGGTTCGCCGTTTTTCTCGACCGACACGGCGGCAGTTCTTCGCGCGGCGGAGATCAATGCCGATGTGATCCTGCTTGCCAAAAACATCGACGGCGTTTACAACGCCGACCCCGCCAAAGATGCCAATGCCGTCAAGTATGATGCCATCACCTATGAAGAGGTTCTGGCGCAGCACCTTGCCGTTATGGATTCCACGGCCACGTCCCTCTCGATGGACAACCACATTCCCGTGCTTGTCTTTGCCCTCAAGGATCCCGAGAACATCCTTCGCGCGGTGCAGGGCGAGAAAATCGGTACCATCGTCGGCGAAAACTGAGCAGATCCCGCAAAAGCGGTTTGATTACAACAATTTTTGAGGAGGTTTCCCCATGAATAAAGAAGATTATAAGGTTTATTCCGACAAAATGAGAAAGAGCATCGAGTCTGTTTCGGCAGACTTCGCTTCCGTGCGCGCAGGCCGCGCCAACGCTGCCGTGCTCGACCGCATCAGCGTTGACTACTATGGCTCTCCCACGCCCATTCAGCAGATCGCGGCCATCGCCTCTCCCGATCCGCGTCAGCTCGTCATCACCCCGTGGGACGGCACGGCGCTCAAGCCCATCGAGCGCGCCATTCAGGAGTCTGACCTTGGCATCAACCCGCAGAACGACGGCAAGTCCATTCGCCTGAACTTCCCGCAGCTCACGGAGGAGCGCCGTAAGGAGCTCGTCAAGCAGATCCATAAGTATTCCGAGAACGGCAAGGTCGCTATCCGCAATATTCGCCGCGATGCGATGGAAGCGTTCAAGAAAAAGCAGAAGGCCAGCGAGATCACCGAGGACGATCTGAAGGTCGCCGAAAAGGATCTTCAGAAGCTGACTGACGATATGAGCAAAGAGATCGACGCCCTTCTCGAAAAGAAAGAGAAGGAGCTCATGGCGGTCTGATATGGGTCTCTTTTCCCGAGAGAACAAGGCAGGGCAGGTTGATTTGAACAACCTGCCTTGTCATGTTGCCGTCATTATGGACGGCAATGGCCGCTGGGCACAAAAGCGAGGCCTTCCGCGCTCGGCAGGGCACAAGGCAGGCGCCGAAACGTTTCGAAAGCTCGGCACTTACTGCAAGCATCTCGGCATTGATTACCTGACGGTCTATGCCTTTTCCACCGAGAACTGGAAGCGACCGAAGGACGAGGTCGACGGCATCATGCGCCTTTTGGAGCAGTACCTGCACGAGTGCATCGACACGATGGAAAAGGACGGCAACCGCCTGCGCTTTCTGGGCGACCTCAGCGTGCTGACGCCGGAGCTGAGAGCGCTCATCGACGAAACGAATGAGATTTCCTCCCGCATCGAGGGCTTTCAGGCCAATGTCTGCCTCAACTACGGCGGACGCGACGAGATCCTGCACGCCGCCCGCGCATTCGCACGTGACTGCGCGGCAGGGGAGCGGGACGCGGACAGCCTGACCGAGGAGGGCTTTTCGCGCTACCTCTATTCAAGCGGACTTCCCGATCCCGACCTTCTCATCCGCCCAGGCGGAGAGAAGCGCATCAGCAATTACCTTTTGTGGCAGTGCGCGTACAGTGAGTTCTACTTCTGCGACACGCTCTGGCCAGACTTTACGGAAAGAGAATTCGACAAGGCGCTCATCGCGTATCAGCATCGCGAGCGGCGCTTTGGCGGACTGAAACAGGAGAAACAGAAATGAAACAAAGATGGTTGGTGGTGATCGTTGGATTGCCGGCGCTGCTCGCCGTTCTGCTTGCCTGCCCCGCATGGGCGACGATGCTCGTCGTCTGCGGCATCGCGGGCATCGCGGCCTATGAGCTGCTGCACGTGGCAGGCAAAGATGTGCCGATGAGCGTATATGTGCTCACGATCGCGAGCGCCGCAGCGCACGAGGTGCTGCTCTATTACCGTGAATGGACGTTTTTCGGTACGCTCGAAACCGTGACAGTGCTGCGCTGGGCGTTCGTCATGCTGCTGTTTTTGATCGCCGTGCATCGCTTCGGCGGGGAAGAACCGCTTACGTTTTCTACGCTCTGCGTTGCGGTCGTTGGTGGCATCGTGTTTCCCACGCTCTATAGCGCCATTGCGCTGCTGCGGGGCTGCGCGGACTTCGGCAAGCTCTATGTGCTCGCGCCCTTCTGCGTCGCCTTTGTGGGCGATGCGCTGTCGATGTATTTTGGTATGTGGTTCGGCAAGCGCAAGATGGCGCCGCACGTCAGCCCGCACAAGACCTGGGCGGGCGCGATCGGCGGGCCCATCGGCAGCGCGCTTGCACTGGTGCTGCTCGGCCTTGTCGGGCAGAAATTGCTCAGCTATGCCCCCAATTACCTCATGCTGATTCTCGTCGGCGTGGTGGCGAATATCTTCGGCCAGCTTGGCGACCTTTCGATGTCACTCATCAAGCGCGAGGCGGGGATCAAGGACTACAGCCACCTTTTCCTGACGCACGGCGGTATGCTCGACCGTTTTGACTCCAGCATGTTCATCGCGCCCATCGTGTGGTTTGCGGTCAGCGGAGGCTTACTATGACAAGGAGTATCGCTTTACTCGGCTCCACCGGCTCCATCGGCCGCCAGACGCTTGAGGTGGCGCGCGAGCTGGGGCTTTCCGTCGCCGCATTGACGGCGAACAGGAGTGTTGATCTCATCGAACAGCAGGCGCGGGAATTTTGCCCGCGTCTTGCCGTGCTTTATGACGAAGATGCGGCGCGGGAGCTTCGCGCGCGCCTTTCGGATACGAAGATCCAAGTCCTCTCCGGCATGGAGGGGCTTTTGGCCGCCGCCACGGCGGAGGACGCCGACACGGTCGTGACTGCCGTGATGGGCATGATTGGCCTCAAGCCGACGCTTGCCGCCATCGAGAAGAAAAAGCGCATCGCGCTTGCCAACAAAGAAACGCTCGTCTGCGCGGGTGAGCTTGTGGTGGACGCGGCGGAAAAATACGGCGCGGAGATCGTCCCCGTCGACAGCGAGCACAGCGCGATTTTTCAGTGCTTGCAGGGCTGCCGTGACCGCGGCGAGATCAAGCGCTTGATCCTGACCTGCTCGGGCGGGCCGTTCTACGGTTTGAGCGCACGGGAGCTCGCGACAAAAACGAAGGCGGACGCGCTCCGACACCCCAACTGGACGATGGGCGCGAAGATCACCATCGACTCGGCGACGCTCATGAACAAAGGCCTTGAGATCATTGAGGCCATGCGCCTTTACCGCCTGCCGCTTTCTCAGGTCGACGCGGTCATTCACCGCCAGAGCATTGTGCATTCGCTCGTGGAGTTCCACGACGGGGCGATGCTCGCCCAACTCGGCACACCGGACATGAAGCTGCCCATCCGCTACGCGATGACGTACCCCAACAGGGCCGTTTCGCCCGCGGAGCCGCTTGACCTTCTCAAGTGCCCGCCGCTCACGTTCGCCGAGCCCGATGAAGAGGTCTTCCGCTGCCTGAAGATCGCCAAGCAGTGCGCCGCCGTCGGGAACGTCTACTGCGCGGCGATGAACGGCGCAAATGAAGAGGCCGTCGCAGCGTTTCTGCGCGATGAGATCGGCATCTGTGCCATCCCTGACCTCATCGAAGCGGCGCTCGATAAAACCGAGACGGTATATCAGCCGCAGCTTTCGGATATTCTGGAAGCAGACCGCCGCGCACGCGAGGTCGTGCGGGCGCGTTTGAACTGACCTTTTGATAGGAGAGACCATGGTTTATATTCTTATTGCAATCCTGATTTTCGGCGTGCTCATCGCCGTGCACGAGCTTGGCCATTTTCTGGCGGCCAAGGCCTGCGGTGTGCGTGTCAACGAGTTTTCCATCGGTATGGGGCCTCAGCTCCTGCATAAGACGAAGGGGGATACCGAGTATTCCCTGCGCCTTCTGCCCATCGGCGGCTACTGCGCCATGGAGGGTGAGGACGAGGACTCCGACGATGAGCGCGCGCTGAACCGGCAGGCCTGGTGGAAGAAACTCATCATCTTTGTCGCGGGCGCATTTATGAATTTTCTGACGGGGCTTCTCATCATCGTCTGCCTCTATGCGGGCGCGCAGGGATTCTACACCTCGGAGATCATCGAACTGAATCCCGACTTTCCGCAGCAGGGGGAAGAGGGTCTGATGCCCGGCGACGTCATCTACGCCATCAACGGCGAGCGCGTCTATTTGAAGAGCGACGTGTCGCTCATCATGGGTCTTAGCGACACGGGGAAAATCGACATGACGGTGCTGCGCGACGGCAAGAAGCTCGAGCGCACGCTCACAAAACAAGTCTACACCGACGAAAACGGCAAGGAGTACGAGGCCTATGGCTTCACCTATGGCGGTATTGTCAAGGCAACGCCTCTTCTGCGCCTGCAATACAGCTGGTATCAGACGATGGATTATGTCCGCATCGTGCGCATGAGCCTGCAAATGCTTTTCTCAGGCGCGGCGGGCGTGAACGACCTGAGCGGCCCGGTCGGCATTGTTTCGACCATTACGGAGGTCGGCAAGGAGACCGAGGCCGAGGCTGGTTTCGGCGCGGCGATGGAGAGCATTCTCTACTTTGCCGCGATGATCGCGGTGAACCTTGCCGTGATGAATCTGCTGCCGCTGCCCGCGCTCGACGGCGGACACGTGCTGTTCCTGCTCGTCAACGGCATCGCCGTGGCGCTTTTCAAAAAGGAAATTCCGTCCAAATATCTGAACGTCATCAACGGCATCGGGTTTGCGCTCCTGATGGCGCTGATGCTGTTCGTCACGTTCCATGATATCATCAAGCTCCTGTAAGGAGGACAAATTATGAGCAAGCAAATTATCGCGGGCGGTGTCGCCATCGGCGGCGGCGCGCCGGTCACGATCCAGTCGATGTGCAATACGCACACCGAGGACGCCGAGGCCACCATCGCGCAGATCCATGCGCTCGAGGCGGCAGGCTGCGAGATCGTGCGCGTCACCGTGCCTACCATGGAGGCCGCGCACGCGCTGAGCAAGATCAAGGAGAATATCTCCATTCCGCTTGTCGCGGACATTCACTTTGACTATCGCCTTGCCGTGGAAGCGGCGGCACGCGGCGCGGATAAGATCCGCATCAACCCCGGCAACATCGGCGATGATGACCGGGTGAAGGCTGTGGTGGATGCCTGTCAGCGCAAGAACATCGGGGGAGAGGATCGCGTCAAGGCGGTCGTGGACGCCTGCCGGAAACACAAGGTTCCCATTCGCATCGGCGTGAACGGCGGCTCACTGGAAAAGGAGCTGCTCGCAAAATACGGCCGCGTGACGCCGGAGGCGCTCGTGGAGAGTGCGCTCGGCCATGTGCGCCTGCTTGAAAAATTTGACTTTACCGATATTTGTCTCTCGGTTAAAAGCTCCGATGTGCCGCTCAACATGGCGGCCTACCGGCTGCTGCACGAAA
>ENA-OPEC01001654-OPEC01001654.1-human-gut-metagenome-genome-assembly--contig:-NODE-1654-length-14454-cov-19.776304_pt1 | contig 14454 bp, 23 predicted proteins | sample MGYA00241622_ERZ501507 | MGnify/ENA primary metagenome ERZ501507 (study PRJEB25962, sample SAMEA2042582) | human gut metagenome | biome: human gut; feature: human-associated habitat; material: faeces... | reverse complement strand
CGACTCATAAATCTACCCTTAATCGTGTATTGGATGATAGTTGCGGATTTTAGGATATTATTACATTTATTGTTCCAACTTTAAAAGGTAATCCATATTAGTCCAGCCGCCATTAGCCTTTATGCTAATTATTTTCTTTTCTAACAAGTTTTTTGGAATTGCATCGTTCAAAACTCCATAGCGGTATTCGTATTTTTCATAATCCAACCAACTCACGTTTGGACTATAAATTTCAAACTTACCCCATTCTCCTTTTCTTTCAATGAGAACTAAGTTTATGAACTCACCAACTGTATGAGGTCTATCCAGTTTTACATCGTAATAAGCTGAACAGTCTCCAGACTCTTCTGAGGTTTGTATAAAGCGTATCATATTCTAAAGTTTAATGTCCAAATATTCCTGAAACGTCTTTGGGTTTCATAATTCTACCGAGAAGTTCTCCCAGCACATAGTAGCGTGCAGCGTCAATACCGTGGTTATCGTGGTCTTCCGGCTCGTTGATGTAGTTTCCATCCTTATCTTTTGCCCAGACATAATTTCTGAACTCCCTTTGCAGGTTATAAGAACGCTTGGTAATGAATATTTCCATTCCCTGCATCTTGTCAATACCGGCATTGACAGAACCTTGCCCTTTCTCTACCGCGTATATTTTAATCCCTCCGTTATGAATCTCCTGGATGAGTCGCGGGTCCGCACTGTCGGCAATCACTCTCAAATTCCACGGGCGTAGCGTCTTTATAATATCCCCAGAAAGTAATCCAGTTCTATAATCCACTTCATCCAGATAAAGCGCATTGTCAATGATTCCACACCGGATAGAAGCCGATGGGTCATTGGTATAACCAAAGTCCTGTCCAATAGCCACTTTCTTGCACCACATGGGGAACTCGTCCACAATACCCCATTTCTTGAACACGGCACCTTCGGCCACGTCCGCCCATCGACCGATAACCACATGAGCGTACTTCTCCGGATTCTTCTCTTTCATTTCCTTGACTTCTCTCAGGAACTCAGGAGAAAGGTTCTCTATATTGTCGAAGTAAGTCGTATGGATATGAAGTACATTCGGATGGGTGGAAATTTGCACCTGAACGCCGTCAATCTCCACCAGCCGGTGAGTATTCTCTATGTATTTCTTGTAGATGAAGTGGTTCGAATCACATGGATTCATGATAATGATAATCCGGTTCTGAATTCCCTTCTTACGGATGGAGAGCATAATCTTGTCAAACTCTTCCTCACTGGTCCATTCCTCTGCTTCATCACAGACAAAGGTGGTGATACCCTGAATAGATTTTAGTTTAGCGGTCTGATTCCCGGAAGAAGTCTTGATACCACGGAACATGATACGACTGCCGGTCATCCGGTTTACAATATCGGTTTTGGTGGTCTTGAAATACTTCGTTGTTCCATCCAAATCTATCTTTTCCATCATCTCTGGAATGATAGACATCCCGGCAGATACCATCGTATAACGGGTGTATAGAATCTGGTGGACTATCTTCTCTGTGGGAGTCATTTCGAATGTCAGACGCTCAATGAAGGTAGAAGCGTTGAAAGACTTCCCCGATCCACGGCCACCGGTGATAAGGATGATAAATTTCTCGCTGTCGGTATATAGCGGATGATATATTGCTTGGGGTACAATCATTTCAGTTTGTCTTTAATCCATGAGTCAATAGAAATTCCGTGGTCAATATCCTTTGGAATATCTGCATCTTCGTCTTCTCGGTCTCCAAAATCTTCTTTTCTTCCTAATGTGGAAAGTAAATAGCGAATCATATACCCATCTGGACGTTCACGCCATCCGATAAAGTTCCCATTTTCATCTTTCTCAGGGATACCAAGCGCAAGTACACGTGCAGATACAAGGCATTCATCTACCAGAGAACCTCTTTCGTCGGTGATAGCATCTTTGAACTGGCAGTCTGTTCTGGCCCAATCATACACGGTTTTTCGGGTTACATTGAATACAGCAGCAACTTTAGAGAGATTTCCACCTGTTTTATGAAGGACCTCTCTGAATTTCGATATGTCTGGCTTCTTTCCCATGCGCGCGTATCTGTTTATTTTGATTACTCAATCAATTTCAAAACCTCTTCTCCTTTGGCAAATTTTTCATCCGTACTGATACCCAACAAATCACAAAAATCTGATTTTGTCTCAAAAGAAGAAAATGAAAGTATTATATAAGCATCTTCATCCTGCCTGTGCTGAAATGCAGATTCTTTTACTTGTTGCTTTACCGCTTTCATGTGTTCTTTCTTCTCTTCATATGGCAGTGCAGCATCTTCAGGAATAGGATTTTTTATACTATCGAAGTCTGTTGGCAATAACAAGTCATCTAATGACTCTGATAAGGAATTGGCATCAACTTCACTTATCGCAAGTATATCATTCAACTCATCAGGACTCAACCCGACTTCGGAATAGTCTATATCAGGCAAATAACTCGCGAGCAAATCTAAATCAGGCTTGGTGTTTCCTACTGCCATATAAGTAAGCTGTTCCTTTTCTTTTTTTTCGTCAAGGTTCACAACCTCCACTTTTACCTTATAGTCTGTATCAGAAGTACCATCGTATTTGTAATACATATCCATAGCCTTGATACGCCTGTGCCCATCTATTAGGTTTCCGCTTAATTCATTCCATACAATACCACCAAGAAAACCGACTTTTTGCAGGTTTTTCTTTTGCAGTCTAATACGTTCATCCGAATGCCTCTTAGGGTTTATCGGATTCAGATTTATCTGCGAACGTTTTATTATTCTTGTCTCACTTTGTTTCAGTTCCTTCATAATCATGCTCAAACAACAATCGTTCTACCATAGGGTATTCCTCTATAATCTTTTTCAAGTCTGCCGGGAAATTACTTCTGAGCCACAAAAGATAGTTCATATCGCTTATATTCGTTCCTGCCGACTGGCTGTTACCGTATTTCTCCGGCTTTATAAGACTTTTCTTTTCGATATAGTTCAGAATATCAACATTCTTGTAAGCTGATAGGGGATAACATTTCTTTTGCGCTTCATTGATAGCTTCATCTTTGTACGTCCTTAGCATCAACCGTCTGTTCATTGAGTCGGATTGTTTGAACCCGAAAAATGCCCAGTCTATATGATATTTTTCTCTGACTATCTCTGTAAGCTGCGCCATACTGTACTGCCTCTGCTTTTCGTTCTTTATACAACCCATGTAACCACTCTTACGATATGAATATACCGCAAAGTGAGGCACTTGTATGAACTTCACATTACCATATTTCTTGCAGGTGTAGTTGATGTATCTGTTAATATGCTGCAAGTCCTTGACTACATACATGTAAACACATACTATCTCTTTGAAATAGGGGTGCATAAGATCTAAAAGGGCTATACTGTCCTTACCCGATGCTGAGTGAAACAATATAACCCTATCTGTCAGCTCTGAGACTTGTTTAATTATGCTTATAGCCTTCTTCATGATTAAACAACTCTACCGCCAACTGCTCTGTTGATTCTCGCTCTCTGAGCAGCGTTTGTGCCCATTGATTGAAAACGTCCAGCTTCATAATCAGCTCTTGTTCGGTACGTTCTACCGTCTGAAGCTGTTGCATAAACTTCTGCCATAATCACTTTTTTTAAGTTACACAATCTTTTACCTATATGCAGACAAAGCCGCATAAAGCGGCTTGACCTTTTTTATTTCAATCCATCATGATTGATTATTTCACAAATATGCAAGTAGTAGAATAACGGCGTTTCTTCGGGTGGATTCTTCTTGAACTCTTCTAACTGCTCATCAAACTCATGAAAGCCAAATTCTTCTTGCATGAACTTTATACCTTCTTCAGTAACCTCGCCAATACCGATTTCATCTATCGCCACATCAAGAAACCACGGGGCACCTGTGCTATAAAAATGAATTGCTTCTATATCAGTACGCAGAATAGGCTGGCACTCATTTTCACGTCCTTCTTTTCTCAATCTCTCGTTTTCTTCAAGTTGCTTGAAATTTGTAAACATCTTTTCGTATTTAGAACTTAGCTTACGAGCTTCTATAACTTTCTTGCCATTGAGAATATCCAAAGCATTAGCCTTCGTCATTATCAGCGAGTAGGCTTCTACTTCTTGGCCATTATATTTGATTGTTTTCATTTGATTATTAATATTTTACTATTCAAAAATAGTATATACTTACCTCAAAACAGAATAAATTGCTAGTACATACGAAACAATATGCCAATTGTTTCATTTTATACACACGCCAACTTAATGACGTGTGTATGAACGGTTTTTAAGCTGCCGATTTACTGTTTACTAAATCAAGTATAAACTTTCTACCAAGTTGCGTCCAACACAAGTATTGCTTTGCAACCTGCATACCAGTGGTATCACTTGTATAGGTGTGTGTCCTGTACTTGTCATAACCTAATCCCCTGTATTTGGCATAAAGCATGTAAACCCCATTCTGGTTGTACAATACGCCTAAATCTTTTAATATCTTGTACAGCTTTTTGGCACTCATGCCAAGTTCGTTGGCTATAATATTTGTCGTTATCAATCCCTCGCTTTGAAGAACATTGTCGAAGTAGGCAGCTTTTGGAGCCATCAGTCTGTTCTGTTCTTCTACCAGATTCTTTTCGGTTTCAAGTACAGATATTCGTTCTTTCTGCCTTTCGATGGTTGAGTTTGCTAATAGGATGGCTTTTGCCATGATTTCTTCTGGCGTATCATCCGATTTGACTGCCATATAACCGCCTTTAGTTCGGATTTCTTTCAGTATGGCTTTTACGCCTTTCTTGAACTGTTTGGCTATTGGCTTGCGGCTTTGCATCAGGACCTCATATAAACCGCTCTCTGTCAGCATCCAGACTTGACGGTTCTGACCTGACCGGAATAATGTTCCGACCAGCCTTTCATCTTCGTCTACTGTATTTACGAGTTTATTAAGGCTGCTTACATCGTATTCAATCCACTCTGCTACATCTTTAGCAAGAAACAACGGATTCTCTGCATTGCCGTAAACGGTAAGTTCTTTACCTAATAAAGTTGTTCTCTGTAAAACCTGTATCTCATTCATATTTTTTGAATTTAAGTTACCAATCTGACTCTTTACACACTCTGTCAATTCTTTATTGTTTGCGAAATACATCAAAGCTATCCCGATTTCTAGATACTGGCCGAAATACATGATTTCTCTTAGTTTCAATCCGTTTTCGGCTGCATACGTTTTTATTTGCAACATGTTCTTTGATTTCCATTCGCTTATGCTTATCCCGACATCAGAATTAAGCCCCTTGCAAGAAATATATATCCTGCCATTGTAGGTACAATAAGAAATTTGCTTATCTTTGTACCGTATGAATTGGGATTCATTTATGGTTTCTTTGTTCATACGCTGTAAAACCTGAATTAAACATATCCTCATTGATGGCCGGTCAATTCATCAATGAGGATTTTATTTTGACCGTAGTAGCAAGCTGGGATTTGAACCCATGCACACCTGAATGTCTTGCCTTGACCTGTCACGCCTGACATATAAAAAGGCAAATCTTAAAAGAGGTCTAAAGTGGCAGTTTACCCCTTGAAAGAAATGCCTTGAATATCTTTGCAGCGCAACTGCCACGAAGCGCATTTCATTCTATGGCAAAATTACCAACCGCCAAATGTTTATCCTAAAAATTGCCGTAATCAGAACAAACATTTGGCTGATTGTTTCAAAATAATCGTGTGAGGGATTTACATTGCAGTTTTCATCATGTTTGGATTAAAGCCTTGCATAAGATTACCTTCGCAGTCAAAAAAGGTGTCTTCTCGTAGCAGACTACCAATAAGTTCATTTGCAAGCCTAAATATCGGGTAAACTTCATCATTAGAGTCTATCATGCCATCTTTACAACATTTCTTTTCACTCAGAGAACGCAACAGCCAAAGTGTTTTCATGTAATACTGGTATTTTTCGGGGTTGTTGAACATTCGTTTTAATAACATAATGTTTGATTCAGTTATTACTGTTTCTTGTTTGTTAGTAAATGTTATCTTGTGCAATTCAGGATTAAAGTCTATAATTCTCATAAGTCATATTCTTTTAAATGTTAATACTAAGCTATCTTTATAAGGTTGCATTTTTTGAAACAACGCCATTCTTCTTTTTCACAATCGAAATACACCTGGCAGTTATCTGCTGTTTTCTTTGTACCCTTTGTCTCTGGTATTCTGCCACTCATTAAAGTACCGAAAGCCTGACGCAGTGTGCCGTCTGTTTTCTTGAAATAGAACTCAACCACCTTCTTATGAAGCAATGCACGAAGTTTGATATTAGTCCAAGCGCATTTCAATGCTTCACTCATTGAATAACCGTTCTTGCGTACAAATGACCAAGCAAGGTTCATAATCTCTTTTAATAGGTTTCTCTTTTCTGTTGCCATAGTTCTTATATTTATTAGTTCTTTAAATGCTGTTTAAATTTTATGCTGCAAATATAATTGATATTTAAATTATAGAACAAGCTTTCATAGTTAATAAAATCTAAATATAAAATTGATATTTAAATTATTTGCTTATTATTTAAATAGTAGATATTTTTGTGCTATAAAACTAAATTTAAATGAGAATTAAAGAATTGTTGCGAGAAAAAGGAATTACCGCAAAAGAACTGGCTTCTAAAATCGGTATGACTGAAACTGGGTTAAGTATCGCTATGGGAGATAATGGAAACCCACCATTAAAGAGATTAGAACAGATTGCCACCGCTTTAGGTGTGCCAGTAACAGAACTCTTTGATAAACCCAAAGAGGGAGTTATACACTGTCCTCACTGCGGTAAGGAGATAAAATTGAATCCGAATGTTTAATTTTAAATTTAGAATTATGAGAAAAATACTATTTATTTTATTGCCCACGTTTTTACTTGTGGGCTGTAAATCTCGCGAAGAAAAGGTAGCAGAACTTATAAAACAAGAAATGTTCAAAACCCTTTATGATTTTGAGAGTTATGAACCTGTTGAAACTAAAATAGATAGTGCATTTACATCTATATATACAGATTCAGTAATCAAATCTTATGCTTATATAGCACGCTCATTTCTCGATGACGTACAAGAAGGACTTGATAAAGTAAAAGATGCGCAAAGAACAGCAGAAATATGGAGAGATAGCTATTCATCTTATGGGAGGGGCAAGTATGAAGAAGCATACAATGAAATGAGAGAACATTTAGATGAAGTTAAATCAAAAATGAGTATTGTAAATGGTTATACAGATTCAATAAGAAATGCTTCTGTTGGCTTTAAACCTGAATTTTGCGGATGGAGGGTTAAACATAGATTTAGATGTAAAACCAAAGGTGGTAATTTTGATTTAGGCGATTATATTTATATTGTTGATAAAAGAGTAACTAAAATTATATATAAAGAAGACCCTGATGATGAATATACTAAAAAAGTAAATGGGTTAATTGAAGAAGCTGTTAGTTCAAAAAATGAACAGGAAGAAACTGATAGTGTTAGTGGTGCAACATCAAATATTTAAACACGATTATTCCAGCCCCGTTCCTTATGGTTCGGGGCTTTATCCTCTAAGAATCAAAATAGAGAAAGGAAAATAACCATGACAACAAACGAAATAGACAAATTAAGCCTTGAAAAAGCCCATGCCTTATTTGAAACAGGTGATATAGATAAAATTGGAGTAGGAACGGTGAAAGGATTGTGCGAGATTCACCGCTACTTGTTCGATGGCTTGTATGACTTTGCCGGAAAGGTACGTACATTGAACATCGCCAAAGGAAACTTCCGTTTTGCCAACTGCTTGTATCTTGATGCAATTCTCCCGGTTATAGAGAAGATGCCGGAAACGACATTTGATGAAATCATTGCCAAATATGTGGAAATGAATATCGCCCATCCATTTATGGAAGGCAACGGGCGAGCCACCCGTATTTGGCTGGATATGATATTGAAAAAACGTCTGAAAAAAGTAATAGACTGGCGCAATGTGGATAAAAACCTGTATCTACAAGCTATGGAACGCAGCCCTATAAATGATTTGGAACTCCGGGTATTGTTGCAACAGGCATTAACAGACCAAGTAGATGACCGTGAAGTAATATTCAAGGGGATTACTCAATCTTACTATTATGAGGGATATGAAGCATAAAACTAAAGCCGGAAGCATAACGCTCCGGCTTTTCTACTTTTGTAATATTTTATCCAGCATTAGCAAAGACCTTTGGATAGTTCCTTTTCTGGTATTGAATTCTCAGATACCCAATAAGGCTTTCATAGTCGGTCAAGAAACCTTCATTGACCAAATCAGCAATCTTCTTTTCAAGCTGCCACAATTCACGTTGTTTTTGTTCCTCACCATGCTTATTACGTAGCATCTTTTCATGACTGTTGAAGATAACCCAGTTCAAGGCTTCACCGACCTTCTGCATGGCTTTAGGCATAAAGTCTTTGGGAACGATTTTCATGATGGCAGAAGAGAGTTCCCTATAAGCGTCCCCAGCATCATTCCGGTAACGAATCATTTGGTCAGAAACGAATTTGATTACATCATATTTGAATGACGCATTTAGCCACATAGCCAAATCAATGAACAATACAGGATGAACCCAGGTTCCACCGCATTTACCGCGTGAACTTAAATAGGGAGAATTTTGCCCATTTAGATTTTCTTTTTCAACGATGGTAGCGATTAATTCCTTGGTTGATTCATTTTCAAAGTATTTCTTCAATTCTTTGTTTGAGGAGTTTCGTTCGTTCCATAACTTTACAAGCCTGGTAGCATTGAAATAGCCGTCAACAGTGCGTTGAATAACTTCTAAATTCCCCATTTGCCTTACCATTTCTTGATTTGTTTTCATGTCTCAGTGAATCTTAGATTAAAAAATTACCCCACCAAAGGCAAGCTCCTCACTTCTTACCGATGGCAGGGTTTATACTTTTCAGCCGTGAGGATAGCTGTTATTATCTCTTTGAGACAAAGTTACCAACATGGTGATTTTTAGCCTAAGATTGCTTAAACCAAGAACAAACAATTGGCAATATGTTTCATAAAAATACCCCGAGCCATTCGGAACGGGGTTACTTGATTAGTCCTTTGGATTTCAATCTTTCTACGATTTGGCAGTAAAGGTACTCTATATCCTGCCGGAAATCCTTATACTGCTGGTAGATAAAGGAAACATCAGCGATATTGTTTGATATTACACACGGAGAAACATCCGGGAACACGCCGGAAATTTCTGCTCGGATACCGTTCGGCAGCCGTCCGCCGGCAAGCACACTAGGGGCGAACAAGAACAACACAATGAAGAGGAACTTCTTTCGCTGGGTAACACTTTCCGGATTGGGCGGACAATCTGCCCCGGAAAGTATCTTCCTGAACCACTCATAAATCTCCGGGATAAGTGATAAATCTGTAAGGATGGGAGAGGAGAGTTCATGTTCTCTTTCTGAAAGTCTTGATTTTTGTTCACGAATAGCCTTTAGCTCCACGATTGATGAAAATTCTTTTGTCATAGCACGATTTATTTAGTTGGAAATTCTTATATTTGCATCATTAATCGTGTGGGGGAGTTGGCTTCTAATCGTGTGGGCTGGCTCCCTTTTTGTTTTATGCCAGATGATATGCGTTCAGGATGGCGAAAGCGTACACAATAACCGTAACCAGACTGTCCAGGAACACCGCCCATGCTCCCAGCTTTTGAGTCTGACTGAAACTCATGGCCAAGACAATGAGGAAACATACCCATTGACTTGAGAACAATCCCATACCCAAAAGCAAAAGCCCGACGGTATCCATGAACAATGCAACATGAAGCCACGGATGCGCCATCAGATACCAGCTTTTTGCTGTCTTATCCAGCTTCTGAAAGACTTTTACATGTCGGTATAAAGATTTACATCTGAACAGCTTCACAAACTCGTACAGGGCTTGTATGATGATTAAGGTGTAGAATACGTGTTTCATGGTCAGTAGCTTTTATCTCCGTGCTTGTACGGACGAAGTTCATTGTATTTCATCTTATGCTCGATGTGCCAGAATATGTCGATGTTTCTGTCCCGACAGAAAGCGAATATCTCATTCAGGAGGATAAATGGTTCATTCCGGTAGAAGTTGTCGGTGACATAGGCACAGATTCGAAACATGGCCTCCGTGAAGCTCATATCGGAATAGTCTTCCGTATCACTTCCCTCGTAGTCGAAGCTATCCAAATCACACCCTCTCAGTCCGGCCAAATCCAACAGGCGAATACAGGCGTCGGCCAGTTCGTCCTCCACGCTGTCTTTGATTCCGTGTTTGAAAGCGTACATGAATTCCCCATCATCACGTTTCCTCTGTTTCATGTAATATTCAAAATTAGCCCGGTTAGCGTGCATTCCTTTCCGGTCTGCTTCCACAGCTTCCATAAGTTCGGATATGACCAGACAAAGGAAATGTTCGTCACTCAGGTTCTCGTCATGCCATCCGTGGGCTACTGCGCACTGGTAGGCCTTATCTCTTAATTTGTTTAAGTTCATAATGATTTTGATTTTAATAACTCATATATTTATCACTCTGTTATTTAGATTGATTCAACTTAGATTCGTGATATAATTAAGAAAGTTTTTTATAATAGACTGATTATCAATATTGTATAATGAGTGTCCTTTTTTATTTGAAAGCTGATTTGTAGTTTCGCAGAAGCAGAAGCCAATTTCGCTTTTCGGGTGAAGTGTACCATGTCGGTAGACTGATATAATCGGAGGCGAGATTAATTATGAATTTCAAAAATTTACTCATGAAAGCTTCTGTAAAGGTATTTTACTTTATGTATCAGGAACAACTTAACGGTTATCCAATAATTAAGCTATTGAAAGATTTGTACGACCTCATTTCATACTTGATTGAATAATAAGAATCCTATTTTCCAAAGATTCTTATTGATTTTAATTGGTTGAAAATAAAATACCCGATAACCGCCACAAAGCAGTTACCGGGTATTCACAAAGCACTGACAAGGGTTGTCAGTAAGTTATTTGGCATGGTTTTTGCTATTTCTTTAAAGTGATTTTTAATCTCATTTATTATGGAAATAGTTTATATTTTAAGAAGAATTGAAGACGAGGGACATTCCTATTTGTCTAATAAAACTTTTAATTTTGTAAAGCAAAAAAACAATATGGCGTCAACCCTTAAGGTTTCCGATGTGATGGAATTTAAATCAGAACAAGATGCTGAAAGCTATTTAGCATCACGCAGTAATCTACGTGGATTAATTGAAGTAGTCAAAGTTATTAAACGCTAACATTTTTCAGGTCATCTTCCCTTAATGAGATGACCTGAAACTCCCAAAAACTAAGTTTCCCTTTCACATTCATAATCGGCTTATCAAACAGAACCGCGTCTTTCAACACCCAGTTCCAGCAACCTTGCTCTGCCCATACTGAAGGATGGTTTTGTACGCAATCGGATATAACCACGCTGCCGATGATAGCACCACGAGGTAACTTGTTGCAGTCTACACCTGCTAATTCTGAAGGATGAACTAGAATTTGTACTCTTTGCTCACTGTTCATTATCCAACCTACTCCCTTACTGTTGCTTGCATGAATAAGCACCCTTTGGCCGATGTATTTCTGAGGACACTTCCAAGTCCGGTTCTCGATGTCTTTGATACCGTGAGCGATTAAGCTTGCCCACGGTTGTTTGATGGATATTGCTTTCATACTTTTGCTTTTTATAATAATACTATTTATATTTGCGCCAGCATCTGTGACTGAAAATGGCAAGGTTTTAATATTCAGGTTCGAGTCCTGTCAGATGTTAGGTAATATTGCCGCATAACCTTAAAATATGAATCAAAATGATTTCATTTATATTCTTTAATTTAATCTTAGCAATATGCATTAATATTTTTTCTGCATGGTTATATGATTCTATCAAAGAAAAGCGTTATCAAAATGCAATATTACTGATTATTATAGAGGACTGCAATTCGCAGTCCTCTTTTTTATACTCACCTTATCCCAGCAGCCACCACATGACTGCCAGGAACAGGTAATACAATTTCGTTTTCATTGATTATTTCTCCTTCTTTCAACTAATAATTCTAACCGTTTCTCACACTCCGCACATTCGAATTTCTTGCGCTCCAGTTTCTCCCGGAACTTAACCAGTTCTTCGTCCGTATTCTCATCAAAGAACATGTTGTTCTGACGGTTGTGCTCGATGTACTCATTCATCTTGCGTTCTGCTTTTGTTATCTGTGCTTTGGCCGAAATCAGCTTAGACAGGCAAGAACTCACTTCAAGCGACTCTCCTGAACGCTTGTCGTAGAAGTACAGGCTTGTAGATACAATCTGTTTGGGGTATTGGCACTGTAATTTCGCCATCCTCCATCTGATTACCCATTGGTACCGGAAATACATCTCACGGGGAAGATTGTAGTGATATAAGCTTACTTGTTTTTCTGCATATCCGTAGTAAATAGTTACTTCAACCCATTGCTCAATCTTCAGTTCCCTTTCAGCTTTGGCATAATCCTTAGCCATCTGGAACCAGTCATCCATACTTTCTTGCTTTCCCATGGCTTAAAATAGCTTCTGTTGTACAATAATTCCTTCAGGTGTTTTAATCTCTCCAAGGCATTCTTTCCGAAACCTTTTCTCTTGTTCATCAAAATATTCCTTATCTATCTCGGTTCCATAAAAATCGAACCCCATCCGATAAGCTGCGATTCTGGAACTTCCACTGCCGAGGTGCGTGTCCAGTATTTTGTCACCAGGTTTAGCAAATTTTTCAAGAATCCATTGATAAAGTTTGATAGGTTTCTGGGTAGGATGGATTTTTGATTCTTTATTGTTACCTCCGCGACTTGAAAGATGAATGATAGATGCCGGACAATCAAAAGAAGTCCAAGCAAGTTCAAACTGGGAAAAATTCTTCCAAGGCTGCATTTTATCCCAACACAATATCCCGCGTGTAGGTGGTAGAGAAAAATAGTTGCCTCCCCATATCACTTGATTACGGCTTATTTTGAATAGTTCTTCGAAATACTCTTTTGAGGGAGGATGACAATCCCAATCGCATTGCATAGTATTCAATGCCCGGTTTTTAAGTTTTCCAGCTCCTTGATTAAAGCGTTTCCTTTTCAGCCTTTGAGCTATACTTTCACCATTGTATCCTCCATGTCTACGGTTCATGTTGCTACCCATTGACATGTTCGGGGCATTTATTCCGTATGGAGGGTCGATCACTGCTAGCTCAAAGAACTTATCTGGTATGTTCCGCATGTATTCCATGCAGTCCATGTTATGTACTTCACTAACCATTTTATGCAACCTTTCGTTTTCTGATAATCTCCTTACAGATAGCCTCACAAAGCACACGGGCCATATTCACCTCAACGGCATTACCGATAAACTTCTTCTGGTCTGACTGGGGACCAATCAATACATAGTCTTCAGGAAAACCCATTATCTTTTTCAGTTCTGCTATCCGAAGCATACGCATCTTGATGTCAATGATACCATAAAGAACCATAAACTCCTTTATCTTGATTGTCATCGGACTGTCCACGGGTGTGACCTGTATACCGATACCTCCTTCAACTTCTACAAGATAAGGCGGCATTTTATCCATCCGTGCTATCAATGTGAAACAAGGGTTGTTCACAGAACCTCCGGCACTGGCAAACTGCGGATTCATAAGGTAATGCCATTTACGGTTGGCCGTGATTGTTTGTGACGGCTGTTCTATACTGCTTCCTACATTTGAGAAAGCTGTGTTCATTATCCACGGTTTGCAGCTTACCACATTGAACTTAGGAACCGTGGTTACTGTACCAACCGGTTGCTCAATGGATGTCGGTTTTCCGGTACCGTATTGGTTGTCTATGAAAACAGAATTTACCAATGCCAACCTATCTTTTGTTGTTACCGTAGGGGCTGGAAGTTCTACAGAATGGTTATGACCATTCCCGTAATAGGCTGAGACGAAAGCGTGGTGGTCTTTACAGGTGATAGTTCCGGCAGGGCTTTCCACAGATATGTTCTTGCTATCCGGCTGGCCGCTGAATTGCTTGGAGAGGAAGTTTACCTTTGCCAATGCAAGCCGTCCTTGTGTTGCCACAACCGGGCATGGTTCGTCAACGCTCGGTGCCTGGTATTTCCCCGTCCGACTCATAGAGTTATACTTTACAATAAAAGCCTCTTTACCTCCAGCCACGAACTTAATCAGTCCGGCATAGATGCGTTCAAGAGTTTTCTCGGCCAGCGGCTTCTTCCTGCAGAATATACTATCTCCTTCGTCTGAGAAGTCCAGCACTTCCTTGACCGGCTTCCACTTTTCCAATCGTCCGAACATATCGTTTTTTCCATACTTACAGTGAGTAGGTTCTGGAAATACAATCGGAAGGCCACGCTTGGCGAAAATACCGAAGAACCGCTTGCGAGTGGTGTATGCCCCATAATCGGCAGCGTTAAGAA
>ENA-OPEC01001644-OPEC01001644.1-human-gut-metagenome-genome-assembly--contig:-NODE-1644-length-14512-cov-3.840423_pt1 | contig 14512 bp, 16 predicted proteins | sample MGYA00241622_ERZ501507 | MGnify/ENA primary metagenome ERZ501507 (study PRJEB25962, sample SAMEA2042582) | human gut metagenome | biome: human gut; feature: human-associated habitat; material: faeces... | reverse complement strand
GCTTTCAAAAGTGGCACTTTTAGAGTGCGTTTTAGGCCGTTTTGGAGTGCAACGGGATTGGTTTTGAAGCCCAACGGAGCCTCCGTTGGCATCTAACGGAGGCTCCGTTGCAATATAATGAGGGCCGAAATGCGTTCCAAAAGGACTAAAATCGAAATAAAACAAGATAAGTCTTTGATTATCAAACCTTTAAGCCAAAATCATCTAAAAAGCCGTATTTTTGCATTTTTGAAAGCGAGAGAGAGTTTGATTGAAAATACGCAAGTTTTAGAGGGGATAGTTGTAAAGATTTTTGACAGTCAAAAAGAGAAGAGATAGAGGAGATGTTGCACTTGCAGATTGACTCTATACAACCTAAGAAAATGCCGTAAGCAACATCTTTACCCACAACGGTATACTTTATAAAAACATATAAATTTTGACGGCCTTTTTCCGTGTCTCAATATTATTTCGTAAATTTGCACGATATTTTGAATAAAAGAATAATCTATATAAAATTATGAGTAGACAAACTGAAAAAATCAAGGAGCTTATCGCCAAACGCGAGCAGGCTCGCCTCGGAGGAGGAGAGAAAGCCATCGACAAACAGCACCAGCGCGGCAAATACACAGCGCGCGAACGCATTGAGATGCTCGTAGACGAAGGCTCTTTCGAGGAGTACGATATGTTCAAACTCCACCGTTGCCACAACTTCGGTATGGAGAAGAAGCAGTATCTGGGCGATGGCGTGGTATGCGGTAGCGCAACCATCGACGGCCGTCTGGTTTATGTTTCGGCACAGGACTTTACCGTGAACGGCGGTTCTCTGTCTGAGACTATGGCACAGAAGATTTGCAAGGTTATGGATATGGCCGTACAGAACGGTGCTCCGATGATCTGCATGAACGACTCGGGTGGTGCCCGTATTCAAGAGGGTATCTGCTCACTCGCCGGATATGGTGAGATTTTCGAACGCAACATCCTCGCTTCGGGCGTTATCCCGCAGATTTCAGGAATATTTGGTCCATGTGCCGGCGGTGCGGTTTACTCCCCTGCCCTCACCGACTTCATCCTCATGATGGAGAACACTTCATATATGTTCCTTACCGGTCCGAAAGTCGTTAAGACCGTAACGGGCGAGGACATCGATGCAGAACATCTCGGCGGCGCATCGGTACACGCATCCAAGAGCGGTGTTACATCATTCACAGCGAAGACCGAGGAGGAAGCTATGGAGATGATTAAGACTCTCTTGAGCTATATCCCGTCTAACAATATGGAGGCTCCACGCGTAGAATGCAACGACCCGATAGACCGCAAGGAAGACTTGCTCAACGAAATCATACCTGACGATCCGAACAAGGCATACGATATGTATAAGGTAATTACCGCGCTGACCGACAATGGTGAGTTCTTCGAGGTGCAGCCTAAGTTCGCAAAGAACATCATCGTGGGCTTCGCACGCTTCAACGGACAGAGCGTTGGTATCGTAGCCAACCAGCCTTCAGCTTACGCCGGTGTGCTCGATGCAAACGCAAGCCGTAAGGGTGCGCGCTTCGTCCGTTTCTGCGATGCATTCAACATTCCTATCGTTTCGCTCGTAGACGTACCGGGCTTCTTGCCGGGAACAGGTCAGGAGTATAACGCGGTCATCCTCCACGGTGCTCAGTTACTTTATGCTTACGGTGAAGCTACCGTTCCTAAGATTACCATCACACTGCGTAAGAGCTACGGTGGAAGCCACATCGTTATGGGTTGCAAGCAGTTGCGTGCTGACCTTAACTTTGCTTGGCCGTCGTCAGAGATTGCCGTTATGGGTGCGAGCGGTGCCGTTGCAGTGCTCTGCGCAAGAGAGGCTAAGGCCAAGAAGGAGGCCGGCGAAGATGTTAAGGCATTCCTCGCAGAAAAAGAGGAAGAATATTCAGACCTCTTCGCAAATCCATATCAGGCTGCACAGTACGGCTACATCGACGATGTTATCGAGCCGCGCAACACACGTTTCCGCATCTGTCGCGGTCTGGCCCAGCTCGCAAGCAAGAAGCAGAGCCTTCCGGCAAAGAAGCACGGCTGTATGCCTATGTAATCATTGTCAAAGTTAAAGTAAAAGAACATGGCAAGTACAGACAAGAATATTTATGCCGCTATTGCCCTCGCACTGCATGAGTTCAAGGGCAATAACGTGCACGACAAGGAACCGGGCATCATCACCATAAAGCCAAAAGCGACTTTGTGGAATGCCAAGTTCCAAGTAATGACCCCAAAACCGTAAAAGAGATGAAAGAGTATAAATATACAATCGACGGAAAAGAATACAAGGTTGCCATAGGCGACATTGTTGAGAACGTTGCCGAAGTAACCGTCAACGGCGAACAGTTCAAGGTAGAAATGGAGCCGGAGGCTGAACCGGAGAAGAAGAAGGTGGTTCTCGGACAGCCGGCAGCAGACTCAGCAAGCGACTCAGATGCGACAGCTTCGGCAGCAAACGTGAACACGGCAAATGCCGTTAAGGCTCCGCTGCCTGGTGTAATCACTTCTATCGAAGTGGCTGTAGGTCAGGAAGTGAGCGCGGGCGACACCGTGGTAGTGCTCGAAGCCATGAAGATGGCTAACAATATCGAGGCCGAGAAGAGCGGTAAGGTTACAGCCATCTGCGTGAAGCAGGGCGAAAGCGTCATGGAAGATGCTCCTTTGGTCGTTATCGAGTAAAGATCTGCGGTACATAAACCACATACATAATATAAAAAAAGAGGATACATCGCAATTGCGTGTATCCTCTTTTTTTTATACTAACCAATAAAATATCGGAAGTAGAACCATATTATAACGTGTTGCCTTCCTTTGGAAATACAACTGTCGGATTAAAGGTCTTAGCCTCCTCAAAGTCCATCATGGCGTAAGAGATGATTATGACCGTATCGCCCACTTGAACCTTGCGGGCAGCCGCTCCGTTCAGACAAATACAGCCCGAGCCACGCTCACCTTTTATAATATAGGTCTCGAAGCGTTCCCCGTTGTTATTGTCGACAATCTGAACCTTCTCCCCTGCTATCATGTTTGCAGCGTCAAGTAGGTCTTCGTCTATCGTAATGCTGCCCATATAGTTAAGGTTGGCCTCTGTCACCGTAACACAATGCAGCTTGCTTTTCAATACCTCTATGAACATTTCTCTTATTCTTTATATTTTATATGGTCGATAAGTCTTATCGGTGTCTTGCCGCAATATACTGTTATACAACCTACCACGTAATTGCTTTCACCCCATGATGCAACGGTCTGCAGGGTGTTTCCGTCGACAATCTCGAAGTATTCAACTTCCAATCCGTCCACGGCGTTAATCTCATTCACCACCTTATCGTGCGTCTCAGCAACACTGTGTTTCAGGGAATAAGCCACGCTGGCTTTAAGCGATTTGTATATCTGCGGGGCGATGGCACGCTCGTCGGGCGCAAGAAGAGTGTTACGACTGCTCTTTGCCACGCCGTCGGCATCACGAATAATTTCACATTCAACAATGTTTATATCCATGCCGATATGCTTCACAAGCTGTTTCACTACGGCAATCTGCTGCCAGTCTTTCTCTCCGAAATAAGCGTTTGTAGGACGAACGATATAGAACAGGCGACTGACAACCTGACATACTCCATTGAAATGTCCCGGACGACGCGCGCCTTCCATGACCGTACTTACAGGAGGGAACTCAAATTGACGGTTATCCGGTATTGGATACATTTCCTCCACAGACGGAGCAAAGACATAATCGGCACCTACACTTTCAAGTAGTTTGCAATCTGCATCGAGCGTTCGCGGGTATCTGTCAAGGTCGCCCTTATCATTAAACTGTGTCGGATTGAGGAATACTGACACTACGGTAACATCGTTCTCTTTTACACTACGCTCCACGAGCGAGGCGTGGCCTTCATGCAAAGCCCCCATTGTAGGCACTAAGCCAATCTTCTTACCTTCCTTGCGAACACTGAAAAGCTCGTTTTGAAGATTAACAATCTTATTGAATACTTTCATTGCGCACATTTTTTGAACGCCGGTTATATACATGACAAATGCTTCATAATGCGTTTATTAACAATAGAATATATCCCGGCATCTGCATTTTTTCGGATGCAAAGTAACAACTTTTTTATTAAAAGGACAAGAATAACTATAAAAATATGACAACAAACCCTTGTTTTCCCCAATTTAACGCACAAAAACAAGTAAATATCAACTTTTTTTCTTATCTTTGCAAATTGTTAGAAACTCGCAAAAGGAGTCTGACATAATAACAAGAAAAAAGAAATGACGAAAAAAGTATTATTCATCAATCAGGAGATTACTCCATACGTTCCGGAGTCGGAAATGTCTGTCATGGGTAGCATGATGCCTCACAAAATGCAAGAAGCCGGATTCGAGATTCGTACTTTCATGCCAAAATGGGGAACAATAAACGAGCGAAGAGGACAGCTCCACGAGGTGATACGCCTGTCGGGCATGAACCTGATTATCGATAATACAGACCATCCTCTGATTATCAAAGTGGCTTCGATTCCACAGTCGCGCATACAGGTGTATTTCATCGACAACGAGGACTATTTCCAAAAGCGTAACACAACGGTGGACGAGGCCGGAGATGAATATACCGACAATGGTGAGCGTGCTATTTTCTTTGCCCGCGGCGTGTTGGAAACGGTAAAGAAGCTGCGCTGGACGCCTGACATCATTCACTGTCAGGGCTGGATGAGCGCGGTTGTTCCGTTCTATGCAAAGACCGCATACCGCGATGAGCCGCAATTTGCCAACGCAAAGATTATCACATCTCTGTTTAGCGAACAGCCGCGCGGCAACTTGGGGGCAAACTTCAAGCAATGTCTGGAATTCCGCGATGCAAAGAGTGAGTATCTGGAGAAGTACAACGAGGAGTTTGACTTCATTGAGCTCGGCAAGTTTGCCATCGACTATTCTGATGGTGTAGTGCAGACCGGAGACAACGTAAACGCAGACCTCGTGAAGTATGCGGAGGATAATGGCAAACAGGTATTGAAACAGACATCAGAAGAAAACATACCAACGGAGTATTCTGACTTCTACAATAGTATTTTAGGATAAATATGAAGATTAAATTACTGGCTTCGAGCTTAATGCTTTTGGCCCTTGCTTTCGTGTCATGCGACGACAATACTGACTCTATCGGCTCTTCACTTATTGATGAAGTTGATAAAATCAATATTAAGGCCGACACGTTTGAGATTTCATCAAGAACAATAATTGCCGACTCTGTATTGGCAAGAAACATAACGGGATACCTCGGAAGGGTGAAAGATCCGGAAACCGGAGCTATCATAAACGGCGACTATATGGCGCAGTTCAATACGCTCGAAAGTTTTGAAATGCCGAAGAAAGACAGTCTCGTTACATGGCAGAAAAACCGTGAGATAATAGCAGACAGTTGTGAGATTCGTCTTTTCTTCAACAAATACTACGGAGATTCGCTCAGCCAAATGAAGCTCACCGTATATGAAATGGATAAGCCAATGCGCGAGGATACTACGTATTATTCTAATTACACGCCGTTCCCGAAACTCATACGCGAGGGAGGAATAAAGCAAAACCGCACATATACTCTCGCCGACTTCACCGAAGCGGACAGTGTAAAAAGCAACAGCAATTACGTTCCGAATATCCGCATAAGGCTGAACGACAGCTACACGGACAAAGATGGCGTGACATATAACAATTATGGTACGTATCTGATGCGCAAATATTATGAGGATCCCGAGAATTTCAGAAACTCATACAAGTTCCTTCATAATATCATGCCGGGCTTCTTCTTCAAGATGACAAGCGGACTCGGCTCAATGGCATACATCAACTCAGCACAGATATATATTCATTTCAAATACAACCAGTATGTTGAGACCAAACCCGACACGGTGATTAACACCAGCACGTCATTCACCGGAACAGAAGAGGTTCTGCAAACAACGACATTCTCAAACGACAAAGATCGTATTAAGGAGCTTGCGGCGGTTGACGACTGCACGTATCTGAAAACTCCTGCAGGATTGTTTACCGAACTGACACTGCCAGTCGAGGAGATCATGAATGGGCATGACGGAGAAACACTGAACACTGCACGCGTAGAATTGAAGCGTCTCAACAACGGAAGCAGCGACTTATATGCGCTCGACATTCCGCAGACCGTACTCATGGTTCACAAAGACAGTCTCGAAAACTTCTTCAAGGACAATAAGGTAGCCGACTATAAGACAAGCTTTATCGCAGCTTACTCAAGCACGAACAACAGTTACACCTTCAACAACATTTCGGGAATGGTGAACATGATGCACAATGAGAAGATGGCAGGCAGAGCAAGCGAAGACTGGAATAAGGTTGTATTAGTACCGGTTACTCCCGGATATTCAAGTACATCGAGCGGCGGTACTGCTTCAATCATCAAGCTGACGCACGATATGTCACTGACAAGTACCCGACTTGTTGGCGGAAGAAACAATCCGCATGAACCGATAAAGATAAGTGTAATATACAGCAAATTCAATGGCAGATAATTTCTTAGAACGCCACAGAGAAGAATACGAAGCAAGAAAGGCAGAATGGCTCCGCAAAAAGAGCCGTCTGCCCAAGATTGCCAAACGCAATATAAACAGACCTGACGACGAAGCTCTATAATCACTTCCAAGACAAATGCGCCAAAAAGGATTCCGTATGCAAAATCTGACACAGTTTCATTCTTTGGCATGACATTTGCCATCATTATTTTATGACAGAGAAATAGCTTCTGTTCCAATTCACTTGTTAAAGATAAAAAGAAAAAGGTATAGGAGGATATACAATGAATCAATTTTCCCAAAAGGTCTCAGAAATACTTTCATTCAGCAAAGAAGAGGCTGAACGTCTTGCCAGCGGACATATCGGTCCCGAACATATTCTACTTGGAATATTGAGGGAGAAAAACGGTATTGTAAAGGAAATGTTCAATGATTTGCACATAAACATAGATACTGTTAAATATAATCTGGAAGAACGCATACGCCTTCAAAGCAGCGAAGAAGCATTTTTAACAGCAGATATGTCGCTCAGCGATAAAGCCAATAACATTCTGAGACTTGCGGTTCTCGAAGCACGCATACAAAGGACTACCGTTGTAGACATACATCACGTATTGTTGGCAATACTGCACGACAAAGCTGACAACGGGGCAAGAGAAGTGCTGGAAAGCAATAACCTTGACTATAATTCGGCGGCAGAGTTCTTCAGACAGAAAGCCAATACGCCAAGAAACGGCATTGGTATGCCCGAAGACGACGAGGAAGACGACGAGCTGATGTATCAGAAAGGAGCTTCCGGCAACATGAGGACATCGGAAACTGCCCACAAGAAAAATCCACAGTCGAAAACTCCGGTGCTTGACAACTTCAGCAATGACTTGACGAAAGCCGCGGAAGAAAACAAACTCGACCCTGTTGTGGGCAGAGAGCGTGAGATTTTGCGCGTAAGCGAGATTCTCGGACGCCGTAAAAAGAACAATCCGATATTAATCGGAGAACCCGGAGTCGGTAAAAGTGCCATCGTTGAAGGACTGGCACAGCTAATCGTCAAGCACCGCACATCACCGGCATTATTCAACAAGCGTGTGGTAAGCCTTGATTTAACTGCCGTCGTGGCCGGAACGAAATATCGCGGACAGTTTGAAGAACGTATCCGTGCGCTGATAAAAGAGATTGAACAGAATCCTGACATCATTGTTTTCATCGACGAGATACATACTATCATCGGTGCCGGCTCTACTCCAGGCTCTATGGATGCAGCCAATATATTGAAGCCCGCACTTGCCCGGGGAACAATACAGTGCATCGGTGCCACAACGCTCGATGAATACCGTAAGAGCATTGAGAAAGACGGAGCACTTGAAAGACGTTTCCAAAAGGTTATCGTCGAGCCGACAACAACAGACGAAACTCTGCAAATTCTGCGCAATATTAAGGACAGGTACGAGGACCATCACCACGTTAAATATACCGATGAGGCATTGGAAGCCTGCGTGAAGCTGACCAACAGATACATCACCGACCGCTTCTTCCCTGACAAGGCCATAGATGCCATAGACGAAGCCGGCTCACACATACATCTGCAAAAGATGGAAGTTCCAGCTGAAATCATCCGCCTTGAAAAGGAACTCGAAGAAGTCAAGCAGAAGAAACAGGAGGCCGTATTTGCCCAGAACTTTGAACTTGCGGCAAGTTACCGCGACAAACAGGCTGAAATAGAGAACGAAATAAACAATATAAACAGCCAATTAAAGGACAACGAAGACTCCGAACGTCCACAAATTACGGAAGACGATATTGCCGACACGGTGTCGATGATGGCGGGAATACCTGTGCAAAGGATGAAGGAATCGGAAAGCAAAAGGCTGAAAGGTATGGCTGAAGAGTTGAAAAACGATGTCGTGGCGCAGGATAAGGCCATTGAGAAGATGGTGAAGGCCATACAGCGCAACCGCATCGGCCTAAAAGATCCGAACCAACCCATCGGTGCATTCATGTTCCTCGGTCCTACCGGAGTAGGCAAGACATACCTCGCAAAGAAACTTGCGGAGTTCATGTTCGGCTCTACCGATTCTCTGATACGCATCGACATGAGCGAATATACAGAGAGCTTCAATGTATCCCGACTCGTGGGTGCACCTCCGGGATATGTCGGTTATGATGAGGGCGGTCAACTGACAGAGCGCGTTCGCCGTCACCCCTACTCCATCATTCTTCTCGACGAGATTGAGAAAGCTCACGGCAACATATACAATGTGCTGTTGCAGGTGCTTGATGAAGGCCGGCTTACAGATGGAAACGGACGGTTGGTGGACTTCCGCAACACTGTGATAATAATGACTTCAAACGCAGGTACGCGCCAACTGAAGGAGTTTGGACGTGGCGTAGGCTTCACAGCAAGCAATTACGACGGTCTTTCGCATAGTGAAAAGGATAAAGAACACGCACGCTCTATTATACAGAAAAGCCTCAGCAAGCAGTTCGCGCCGGAGTTTCTGAACCGCATCGATGAAATTATCACTTTCGACCAGCTCGACATTGAAGCCATAAAGAAGATAATCAACATAGAGCTTCGCAGCCTGTTGAAGCGCGTAGAACAACTTGGCTATCACCTCACCATCACCGACGAGGCCAAAGAGTTTGTCGCGACAAAAGGATATGACGTTCAGTTCGGAGCGCGTCCGCTAAAGCGTGCCATCCAGACATACATCGAAGACGGTCTCTGCGAGCGCATCCTCAACGACGATTTGAAAGCGGGGGCAACTATCAGCATAGGCAAGAATCCGGATAAGGAAGAACTCACGTTCGCGTGAAACTATATGCGCGGACCTCTCAGATGGCATAATTATATATAATGTACGCATACATTGTATATATAAGATTGTCCGATTAAAGCCAACAGCCTCCCCATTCTGAGAAATAAATAGAAAACAGGCAAAATAATAAAGCGACTATCCTATCACAGGAAAGTCGCTTTTTCTTTTTCCAGAGTATTAAATCTTAAGGCCTCAAATGTTGTTTTCAGGATAACGATTGTAAAGGTATATAATTTTTTCATCACTCCAAAATATTTTCAACATTCTTTTACGATAAAATCGCTGTGCGCCCACACAACCGCGAAAATTATTCACCGACATCGCAAAGAGCATTGTTTTTATTCGTTTATTAGCACTATTTTACGTAATTTTGTGGGCAAAATAAGAAACAGAAATAATATACGAAATGGCAAAGGAACTAAAAGAATTAACCAAGAGGGCTGACAACTACAGCCAGTGGTACAATGATTTGGTAGTAAAGGCCGACCTCGCTGAACAGTCGGCAGTGCGCGGTTGCATGGTAATCAAGCCCTATGGCTACGCCATTTGGGAAAAAATGCAACAGCAATTAGACAAGATGTTCAAGGAAACAGGTGCGCAGAATGCCTACTTCCCATTGCTTATCCCTAAGTCGTTCCTTTCTAAAGAGGCCGAGCACGTGGAAGGTTTTGCAAAGGAATGTGCCGTAGTAACCCACTACCGCCTTCGCGCCAAAGAAGACAAGAACGGCGTCGAGGTTGACCCGACAGCTAAATTAGAGGAAGAACTCATCATCCGCCCGACATCAGAGACCATCATCTGGAACACATACAAGAACTGGATAAACTCATGGCGCGACCTGCCATTGATGTGCAACCAATGGTGTAACGTGATGCGCTGGGAAATGCGTACCCGTCCATTCCTTCGCACAAGCGAGTTCCTTTGGCAGGAAGGCCACACGGCACACGCCACACGCGAGGAGGCCGAAGAGGAAGCAAAGAAGATGTTGCACGTATATGCAGACTTCGCCGAGAAGTGGATGGCCGTACCGGTGGTACAGGGCGTGAAGAGCGAGACCGAGCGTTTCGCCGGAGCACTCGACACCTACACCATCGAAGCCATGATGCAGGACGGCAAGGCTCTGCAAAGCGGAACAAGCCATTTCCTCGGACAGAACTTCGCGAAGGCTTTTGACGTTACATACCTCAACAAGGATAACAGGCCGGAATATGTCTGGGCTACATCATGGGGAGTATCTACGCGTCTTATCGGTGCGCTCATCATGACACACTCCGATGACAACGGACTCGTACTTCCGCCAAAACTCGCACCTATACAGGTAGTAATCATACCGATAACGAAAGGTGCCGAGCAACTCAAAGCAATCACCGAGAAGGTTACTCCGATAATAAACGCACTGCGCGAATTGGGCATCAGCGTGAAATTCGACGATGCAGACAACAAGCGTCCGGGCTTCAAGTTCGCCGACTACGAGCTGAAGGGTGTTCCCGTGCGCCTTGTATTGGGCAACCGCGACCTTGAGAATGGTACGGTAGAGATTATGCGCCGCGACACATTAGAGAAGGAGACCGTCAGCATTGATGGTATCGTCGACCGCATAAAGAACCTCCTCGACGAGATTCAGGACAACATCTTCGCCAAAGCTCTCAAGTTCCGCAACGACCACATCTACGAGTGCGACAACTACGAGGAGTTTAAGGAGAAAGTAAAGAATGGCGGTTTCTTCCTCTGCCACTGGGACGGAACAGCCGAGACCGAGGCTAAAATCAAGGAAGAGACACAAGCTACAATACGCTGCGTGCCGTTCATGTTCGAGCAGACTCCCGGTGTTGATATGGTAAGCGGCAAGCCATCTAAATGCCGTGTACTGATTGCAAGAAGCTATTAACAGCCATTGCCAAACCTTTACGAAAGGATTTTAGCAAAAGTTCTAATAAAAATATTATTCAAAACTCTTAAAATCGCATTTCTTTGCAGATAATCGTAAGGAAATGCGATTTACATTTCGTACCGTTACCAATATGTGGTAATAATGTTACCGAGGCCTTGTAATGCGATTACCGAAGCCTTGTAACGCGGTTACAACTATCTTGTAATCAAAACAACTCAAAATAGATGCGTCTTTACGGGTTGAGAAAAAGATTTGGAATTTAGTCGGACTCACGTTAAATATTTGTACCTTTGCACACGAATAAATCAAGCAATGCGTAATTGCGGATTTCAAATAAATAGGAAATATTAAAGTATGAGCAGAAAGAAAAAGCCATTACCGATATTAGAACATATAACCATAACCGATGTGGCGGCAGAGGGAAAGTCGCTTGCGAGAGTGGACGACAAAGTCATATTCGTGCCTTTCACCGTGCCGGGAGATGTCGTGGATTTGCAGATAACCAAGAAAAAGCATAAGTATTGCGAGGCGCGCGTGTTGCGCTTTATAGAATATAGTAATGTACGCGCGATACCCAGATGTGAGCATTTCGGTATATGCGGTGGATGTAAGTGGCAGAACTTGCCATACGAGGAGCAGTTGAAGGCCAAGCAAAAACAGGTGTTCGACCAACTGACACGCATCGGCAAGATTGACCTGCCGGAGTTCCTGCCCATTCTCGGTTCGGTGAAACAGTTTGAATATCGCAACAAACTGGAGTTCGGTTTTTCCAATAAGCGCTGGTTGACGAACGAGCAGGTGGCCTTGGGAGAGACTTTCAGCAACATGAATGCCGTAGGATTCCATATCACGGGAGCTTTCGATAAGATTTATCCGATAGAGAAATGCCATCTCATGGACGACCTCCACAACCGCCTGCGCAACGCTATCCGCGACTATGCTTTCGAGCATGAGCTTTCGTTCTATGACCTGCGGGCACAACATGGTTTGCTGCGCGACATGATGATACGCAATTCCAACACGGGAGAGTGGATGCTGCTGATACAGTTTGGCAAGACCATCGACACCGGAAACGGGGCAGATGCCTGGGAGTTGACCGAAGAGGGACGTGGCCTGATGCAGTATATCGCCGACACATTCCCAGAGATTACCTCATTGCTTTGGGTTTATAATCCGAAATGCAACGATACGTTTGGCGACCTGCCCGTACACGTATTCAAGGGCAACGACCACATATATGAGACTATGGAAGAGTTGCGCTTCAAGGTAGGCCCCAAGAGTTTCTATCAGACCAACACCGAGCAGGCTTACCATCTCTATTGCGTGGCGCGCGACTTTGCCAATCTCACAGGCAACGAACTTGTTTACGACCTCTACACAGGCACCGGAACAATTGCCAACTTCGTGGCGCGCAAGGCTAAGAAGGTCATTGGCATTGAGTATGTGCCGGAGGCTATTGAGGACGCGAAGGTGAACAGTGAGATAAACGGAATAGACAACACACTATTCTATGCAGGCGACATGAAAGACATTCTCACGGAAGAGTTCATCTCTAAGCACGGACGGCCTGACGTAATCATCACGGACCCGCCACGTGCGGGAATGCACGAGGATGTGGTGAACACCATCTTGCAAGCCCGTCCGAAGCGGATAGTTTACGTAAGTTGCAATCCTGCGACCCAGGCTCGCGACCTTGCGCTTATGGACGCACAATATAAGGTTGCCGCTGTTCGCCCCGTGGATATGTTCCCACATACTCCGCACGTGGAAAATGTGGTTTTGCTCGAAGTCAGAGAATAAGATAATTATACATTATAATATATTATGAAGAAAATTATTACAGTTGCGTTGCTCGCCATGACGGTAATGACGGCAGACGCACAAGAGAAGAAATCGCCGGCATGGATAAGCAATGTGAAGCTGAGCGGTTATGGTATGCTGCAATATCAAGCCAGCACGCAGGAAGGCGCGAAGTCTAATTCATTTAATCTCCGTATGGCGCGTGTGTCGTTGGACGGAAGAATACTTGACGACTTCTACTGGAAAGCGCAGATTCAGTTCAACGGTAACACGTCAACACTGGGCAGCAGTCCGCGCGTAGTCGACTTGTTTGCCGAGTGGCAGAAGTATGATTATTTCAAGGTGAAGCTCGGACAGTTCAAGCGTCCTTTCACTTTTGAGAATCCGATGCACCCGATAGACCAGGGCTTCATGAGCTATTCGCAGAATATCACGGCTCTTGCCGGAATGACAGACCGCACGGGTGAACACTCATCAAACGGCCGCGACTTAGGATTGCAGGTGCAGGGTGATTTCCTAAAGAATGGCGAGGGCCGCAACCTAATCCACTATCAGGTGGGCGTATTCAACGGACAGGGTATCAACACAAAGGACGTTGACCAGCAGAAAGACATCATCGGCGGTGTTTGGGTAATGCCGGTACAGGGATTGCGCATCGGCGCGTTCGGATGGGTAGGCTCTTACGCACGCAAAGGCACATGGACTACTGTTGAAGCCGACGGTACTGAGACGGAGCATAACGGAACACGTAGCCTGAAAAAGCGCCGCTATGCGTTCTCTGCCGAGTATGCAGCCAACGACTGGACATTCCGCTCTGAGTATATCCACTCTACCGGTGAGGCATTTAAGACGCGCTATCAGGATGCTGACGATGCTAAGGACTGCACCCTTTCATCTAACGGAGACAAGGCCGACGGTTTCTATGCGCTTGCCATTGCGCCGATAGTAAAGAAGAAAATCCACGCTAAGGCACGCTATGACCTTTATCGTCCGAATGGAGAGTGGGACAAGGCAAACACTCAGTATGAGATAGGAGTGGATTATATGTTCCATAAGAATTTCCAAATCAATGCAGAATATGCGCTCGTAAACAATCGCGCGCTCGAAAAGCACAACTATTCCGTTGTAGATGTAGAGCTTTGTTTCCGCTTCTGATAAAACAAGAAGAGATTAACTCCACATTATAAAAAAGACTTGTATGTCTTGCATTCTGCCGCAGAATATGGCTAATGTACAAGACATACAAGTCTTTTTCGTGATACCCAGCCACATGAAAAGCCTGTCAGAAACGCAGTGTTTTCATGCTCTGCAGCTACTCCCACAAAACCTTTCTATTATTTTTTTTTGAAAAAAACACACTATTTCAGAACACCGTATCCTTTATTTTCTTATATTTGTATAATTTTAGAAGAACCTAAATTCCGCAGCATTTTAGTTTAACTTATTTTATAAGTACCTGAGCAACA
>ENA-OPEC01001630-OPEC01001630.1-human-gut-metagenome-genome-assembly--contig:-NODE-1630-length-14625-cov-3.653054_pt1 | contig 14625 bp, 13 predicted proteins | sample MGYA00241622_ERZ501507 | MGnify/ENA primary metagenome ERZ501507 (study PRJEB25962, sample SAMEA2042582) | human gut metagenome | biome: human gut; feature: human-associated habitat; material: faeces... | reverse complement strand
ACCTTTCCGTTGATTACGATTCGCTGATTTCCGTCGGCGCAATGATGGGCAGCGGCGGCCTTGTAGTTATGGACGAAGACACCTGCATGGTTGACGTTGCCAAATTCTTCCTTAACTTTACCCAGTCTGAATCCTGCGGCAAATGCACACCCTGCCGCGAAGGCACCAAACGTATGCTGGAAATTTTAACCCGCATTACGGAAGGGCAGGGGCGTGAAGGCGATATTGAACTTTTGGAAGAACTGGCCGGCAATATTAAAGAAACTGCACTCTGCGGCCTCGGGCAGACAGCGCCTAACCCCGTACTCAGTACGCTTAAATATTTCCGCGACGAATACGAAGCGCATATTAAAGAAAAACGCTGCCCGGCAGGAGTATGCGAAAAACTTGCCAACTATCAGATTACGGATAAATGCAAGGGCTGCGGACTCTGCGCACGCCAGTGCCCGGTTCAGGCCATCAGCGGTCAGCCGCGCAGCCAGCACGTTATTGATACCACTAAATGCATTAAATGCGGCGCCTGCATGGCAGCCTGCCCGTTTAAGGCAATAGTTAAGGGATAAGGGGGCAGAACAATGGAAATGGTTACCTTAACAATCAATGGGCAAACTGTACAGGCCCCTAAAAATGCAACGATTTTGGAAGCGGCACGCAGTGCCGGAATTTATATACCAACTCTGTGCTATCATCCGGAGCTTGCGCCGGAAGGCGCCTGCCGCCTGTGCGTGGTGGAAGCAAGCGGGGCAAGAAGCCTTGTAGCTTCCTGCGTATATCCGGTAGCGGAAGGCATGGTAGTTAAAACCAACACGCCTAAAGTAAGGGCAGCGCGCAAAATGGTTGTTGAACTGCTCTTGGCGAACCACCCCAAAGACTGCCTGTCCTGCCAGAAAAGCGGGGACTGCGAACTTCAAAAAATTGCCGCAGACCTTGGCCTGCGCAAAATCCGCTTTGAAGGCGGCGCACGCAAAGCCCATACCATTGACGGCAGCAACCCCTGCCTTGTGCGCGACCAGGAAAAATGTATTCTCTGCGGGCGCTGCATACGCGTTTGCCGCGATGTGCAGGGCATGAATGTTTACAGCTTTGCCAACCGCGGGTTCGATACCATCGTTTCAACTGCGTTTGAACAGGACCTCGGCAATGTTGCTTGCAGCTACTGCGGCCAGTGCGCCAGCGTTTGCCCGACCGGCGCCATTGTTGAACGCGACGACACCGAAAAGGTTTGGGATGCCATTAACGACCCAGATAAAATCGTTATTGTGCAGACCGCTCCTTCCGTTCGCGTTGCCATTGGCGAAGAGCTCGGCATGGAGCCCGGCAGAATTGTAACCGGCAAAATGGTTGCTGCACTGCGCCACCTTGGGTTTGATAAGGTTTTTGATACAGATTTTTCTGCCGACCTTACCATTATGGAAGAAGGCTATGAATTTTTAGACCGCCTGCAAAACGGCGGCCTGCTGCCGATGATTACTTCGTGCAGCCCGGGCTGGGTTAATATGATTGAACTGAAATATCCTGAGCTTTTGGACCATCTTTCCACGGCCAAATCGCCCCAGCAGATGTTCGGCGCAATCGCTAAAACCTATTATCCGGAAAAAGCAGGCATTGACCCTGGCAAAATAGTAAGCGTATCCGTTATGCCGTGCACGGCCAAAAAGGCAGAAGCCGCAAGGCCGGAAATGTGCGATTCCGGTTACCGCGACGTTGATATAGTAATTACCACGCGCGAACTTGGGCGCATGATACGCGAAGCAGGCATTGATTTTAAAAACCTGCCGGAAGAAAACTTTGATTCTCCGCTTGGCACCGGCAGCGGCGCGGGCGTAATTTTCGGCACAACCGGCGGCGTTATGGAAGCGGCGCTGAGTACAGTGGCCGATGTGCTTGCCGGAGAAAACCTGCCGCATGTGGATTATGAAGAAGTGCGCGGCATGGAACATACCCGCGAGGCTGAGCTTGAAATTGCCGGCAAAAAAATAAAAATTGCCGTTGTACATACTCTTAAATCGGCAATGGAAATGATGGAAAGAGTTAAAAACGGCACTGCCGATTATCAGTTTATTGAAGTAATGGCATGCCCGGGCGGATGTAGCGGCGGCGGCGGGCAGCCTGTTCCGGTTAATGCCGAAATCAGGAAACTGCGCAGAAAGGGACTCTTTGATTGTGACAGAGCCAATGAGTTACGAAAATCGCACGAAAATCCTGAAATAATTGAACTTTATGATACTTGGCTGGGCAAACCGCTTGGAGAAAAAGCACACAATCTCCTGCACACGCACTATCACCAGCAAATACGTTAAATATACTAATAAAATGCTATAAAATACCCTTCGGACTTTTGAGTCTGAAGGGTATTTCTTTAAAAAATGTAAACAAAAGGCTTGCCATGTTACAATTTTACTGCTATTATATTGTAAGGGTCAGAAAAGGGCCTGAGCTTGTTAAAAATTCAGAAAATATCCTGACAGGTTATGTGATATAATATCGTTAGATGAAAATCTGAATATTTAACGGCAATTTCATAAAAAATTTCAAAAAAATATCACAAATAGAGCTTCGGCAGAAGGAGTTTTGCAGGTGGTGTCGAAGTATATAAAGAAACCAAAAGAAGGTATGTTCAGGCGTTGGCAGACAACAGGGTAGCGGAACCCTTACGGAAGCCTTACGCCGGCGGCTTGCAGTCCGGGCGTGCCCGCTCCGGAAAATGCGTGAGCTGGCACTTGGCGTTATTGAGTTTAATTATTAAATTTCGGGATAACACTAAAGTGCTCCTTTTTTATGTTATGGGTTTGCCTTATTTGGCGGACGGTATAGACAAACGCCTGGCGTTTGCAGAGTATTTTTCGCCGGATAAGTTAAGTGCCGAAAGGCAGAAACCATATATATTTAATTTCAAGGAGGAAGGAACATGATCGATATTAAAGATCGTATTTGCGATGCGGTTGCTGGCAAAGTAATGAGCGCAGAAGCCGCAACCGACTTTATTCACAATGGTGACAACTTGGGTGTCAGCGGCTTTACTCCGTCTGGCTATCCGAAAGCTGTACCTCTTGCCCTGTCTGAAAGATACAAAGGCACCGATTTCAAAGTTAACGTTTGGACCGGCGCTTCTGTAGGCCCTGAAATTGACCAGGCAATGGTAGAAGCTGGCATTATGGACCGCCGCCTGCCTTATCAGACCAACGGCACCCTCCGCAAAGCTATCAACGAAGGTAAAGTAAAATATGCTGACATTCACCTCAGCCACATGGCACAGATGGTTCGCTATGGCTTCATGGCTAACCGCAAAGGCGTAGACGTAGCAATCGTTGAAGTATGCAAAATCAACGACCTCGGCGACGGCAAAGTAGGCCTTATCCCGACCACTTCCATGGGCAACAGCTCCTCTTATGTAGCAGGCGCTAAAAAAGTTATCGTAGAAGTTAACACCAGCCAACCGGCAGGTTTGGAAGGTATGCATGACTCCTATGTACCTCTTGATCCTCCGTACCGTAAACCGATTCCTATCGAAAGACCGGAAGACCGCATTGGTACTCCGTACATTCCTTGCGAACTCGACAAAATCGTTGCTGTTGTTCCTTGCGACATCACCGATAAAGTTCGTCCGCTCGGCGAAATCGACGAAGACGCTAAACACATGGGCGAAAACCTCGTAGCATTCTTCAAAAAAGAAGTTGCTGAAGGCCGCCTGCCGAAAAACCTGCTTCCACTGCAGTCCGGCGTAGGCTCCGTTGCTAACGCTGTTATCAACGGTCTTGTTAATTCCGACTTCGAAGACCTCACCGTTTATACCGAAGTTATCCAAGACGGTATGTTCGACCTCATCGATGCCGGCAAACTCCGTGTTGCTTCCGGTACCGCTCTGACTCCGTCTCCGGAATGCCAGAAAAAATTCTATGAAAACCTTGACCATTACAAACCTTACCTGATTCTCCGTCCGCAGGAAATCTCCAACAGCCCTGAAGTTGCACGCCGCATTGGCGTTATCGCAATGAACACCGCTATCGAAGTTGATATTTACGGCAACGTAAACTCCACTCATATCTGCGGTACCAAATTGATGAACGGCGTTGGCGGTTCCGGCGACTTTGCCCGTAACGGTTACCTCACCGTATTCTTCACCAACTCCCTGGCAAAAGGCGGCAAAATCAGCTCCGTTGTTCCGTTCTGCAGCCATATCGACCATGCAACCCTCGACGTTGACGTTATCGTTTCCGAACGCGGCGTTGCTGACCTCCGTGGCCTGACTCCGAAAGAAAAAGCTCTGATCATCATTGATCAGATTGCTAACCCGAAATATCAGCCGCTTCTGCTGGATTACTTCCACAGAGCTTGCGAAGCTTGCGGCAACAGCCAGACTCCGCATCTGCTTGAAGAAGCTTTCGATTTCCATAACCGCTTCAACAAAACCGGCAGCATGGAAAAATAATCCCAGTTTAATTGGGGCTTAAGCCTGTGCCGGCGGTAGCGAGTCCTCCGGCACAGCTTAAATAAATATGTTGACGAAGCCGCAAGGCTTTGCCATAGACCGTCTTTGACGGACACTCTCACCGTACTTGGGCAGTCCAACCCTTGTATGAAAACAAAAATTTTAAGGAGGATTTGAGAATGTCAAATGAAACTCTGAAAGCTGGCTTAGCTAAATACACTGAAGAAGTAGAAGCTAAACTGGTTAAAACCCCTGAACGCGCAAACCTGGAGCCTAACAGACTCTACACCCCGCTTGACATCGAAGGTTTCGACTATGAAAGAGACCTCGGTTTCCCTGGTGAATATCCTTTCACCCGTGGTGTACAACCTACCATGTACCGCGGCCGTTTCTGGACCATGCGTATGTATGCTGGTTTCTCCACTGCTGAAGAATCCAACAAACGTTATAAATACCTGCTGGCTAACGGCGGCAGCGGCCTGTCTTGCGCATTCGCCCTCCCGACCCAGATCGGTTATGATTCCACTGACCCGATGTCCGAAGGCGAAGTTGGTAAAGTAGGCGTAGCTATCGACTCCCTGGCAGATATGGAAATCCTGTTCGACGGTATTCCTCTGGACAAAGTTTCCACTTCTATGACCATCAACGCTCCTGCTTCCGTACTGCTCTGCATGTACATCGCAGTTGCTGAAAAACAAGGCGTTTCCGCTGATAAACTCCGCGGCACCATTCAGAACGATATCCTGAAAGAATATGCTGCTCGCGGCACCTACATTTTCCCGCCGAAACCCTCCATGCGTCTTATCACCAACATTTTTGAATATTGCTCCAAAAATGTTCCGCTGTGGAACACCATCTCCATTTCCGGTTACCATATCCGTGAAGCTGGTTCCACCGCTTCTCAGGAAATCGCATTCACCATCGCTGACGGCATTGCTTATGTAGAAGCTGCTATCAAAGCTGGTATGGACGTTGACGCTTTCGCTGGCCGTCTGTCCTTCTTCTGGAATGCTCACAACAACGTACTCGAAGAAGTTGCTAAATTCCGCGCTTCCCGTCGTGTATGGGCTAAAGTTATGAAAGAAAGATTCGGCGCTAAAAAACCGAAATCCATGATGCTCCGCGTACATACCCAAACCGCTGGTTCCATGCTGACCGCTCAGCAGCCGAACAACAACATCGTTCGTGTTGCTCTGCAAACCGCAGCTGCAGTAATGGGTGGTACCCAGTCCCTGCACACCAACTCCAAAGACGAAGCTTTGGCTCTGCCGACCACTGAATCCGTAACCATCGCTCTGCGTACTCAGCAAATCGTTGCTTACGAATCCGGCCTGGCTGACACCATTGACCCGTTGGGCGGTTCCTACTATGTAGAAGCTTTGACCAACAAAATCGAAGCTGAAGCTTGGGAATACATTAAGAAAATTGACGAACTCGGCGGCGCTCCGGAAGCTATCGCTAAAGGCTACATCCAGAAAGAAATTCAGGATTCCGCTTACAAATGGCAGATGGATGTTGAAAAAGGCAACCGTATTATCGTTGGTGTTAACAAATTCCAGCAGGAAGAAGAACCCCCGAAAAACCTGCTGCGCGTAGACGGCTCTGTTGGCAAACTGCAGGCTGAAAAAATCGCTGCATTGAAAGCTCGCCGTGACAACGCTAAAGTTGAAGAAACCCTTGCTGCTCTTAAAGCAGGCTGCGCTGATGAAAGCGTTAACCTGATGCCTTTGATCCTCGAAGCTGTTAAAGCTTATGCAACCGAAGGCGAAATCTGCGGCGTAATGAGAGAAGTATTCGGCGAATACCAGGCTCATACCCAGCTGTAATTAACTTAGCCAACAATAATAGGGAGGTAAGTAGATAATGTCTAATATCAGAGTTTTAGTAGCAAAACCGGGTCTTGATGGACATGACCGCGGTGCTAAAGTTGTAGCTCGTGCATTGCGCGACGCTGGTTTTGAAGTAATTTATACCGGTATCCGTCTGACCCCGGAACAAATCGCTGAAGCTGCTCTGCAGGACGACGTTAAAGTTGTTGCTCTGAGCCTGCTCTCCGGCGCTCATAACACCCTTTTCCCGAAAGTTGTAGAACTTTTGAAAGAAAAAGGCCTGAACGATGTTCTGGTTATCGGCGGCGGCGTTATTCCTGACGCTGACATCCCGGGCCTGAAAGCTGCTGGCATTGCCGAAGTATTCACTCCTGGCACCCCGACCAGCAACATCGTTGACTTCATCAACGCAAACGTAAAATAATTAGGTCTTAAAAATTTGCAAGGCGGCTTGTCCGCCTTGCAACCTAAAATTTTTATCAGACCTCAACAAGGCGGTGTGAAATTTGAACATTGTTGAAGGCGTATTAAACCACAACCGTTTGGCACTGGCCAAAGCAATTACGGCCGTTGAAAACGAGTATGACAATGCTGTTGAAATTATGACAGCTTTATATCCCCACACCGGCAATGCTTATGTCATTGGTATAACCGGACCTCCGGGTGCTGGCAAAAGTACTTTGACCGATAAACTTGCCAAAGAATTCCGTAAACGCGGTAAAACTGTTGGCATTATTGCAGTAGACCCCACCAGCCCGTTCTCCGGCGGCGCTATCTTGGGCGACCGTATCAGAATGTTGGATTTGTCTTCGGATGAAGGCATTTTTGTCCGTTCTATGGCTACCAGAGGCAGCTTGGGCGGCTTATCGCAAAAAGCAGGCGATGCAGTCAAATTGATGGATGCTTTTGGCTTTGACATCATTATCATCGAAACCGTAGGCGTAGGGCAATCTGAAGTTGATATCGTAAAAACTGCCGATACCACCATGGTTGTTGTAATCCCGGGCATGGGTGATGATATTCAGGCTATTAAAGCAGGTATACTTGAGATCGGTGATTTGTTCACGATTAACAAAGCTGATCGTGAAGGCACAGACAAGCTCAACATAGAGATTGAAATGATGTTGGAATTAAATCCCGAACATGTTGGCTGGCGTCCGCCGATCAACCGGACCATTGCCAGCAAGGGTGAAGGCATAGAAGCAGTTGTAGACTCCATTGAGGAGCACCAGAAATATCTGAATGATAGCGGTGAAATCGTTAAAATCCGCAAAGCCCGCATTAAAAACGAGGTTACTGCGATGCTTAACGATAAAGTAAACCGTTACATTGATAAAAATGTAGTAGCTACCGATGAATTTGATTCCTTGGTAGAAAAACTGCAGGGCCGCGAAATTGAACCGTACTCTGTAGTTGATGACATTGTTGGTAAAGTTTTGAAATAAAACCACCAAATTAATTCTTTAAGGAGGAATTAAAAATGTTCAAAGTAATTTGTGTTGACCATGTAGGTATTGCCTGCAAAGATTTGGATGTATCCAAAAAATTCTACACCGAAGTTCTCGGTCTGGAATGCACTGGTGAAGAACCGGTTCCCGAACAGGGCGTAAAAACCGTATTCATTCCTTGCGGCGAAACTCTGCTTGAGCTTCTTGTTGATATTACCGAAAACAATGATGGCCCGATCGGCAAATACATTGCTAAAAACGGCCAGGGCATCCAGCACATTGCTCTCCGTGTTGACGACATCGAAGCTGCTATCGCCGGCGTACAGGAAAAAGGCGGCGTCATGATTGACAAAGCACCTCGCGGCGGTGCAGGCGGAATGGACATTGCTTTCGTTCATCCGAAATCTGTTGGCATTTTGCTCGAACTCTGCGCTCCTGCAAAAAAATAATTTCTGCCTGAACAGAAATTAAGCTGCTTGTGCAGCACACAAAAATCAGATACAGAACAGACGGGCGCCTGATACTACGCCCGCCTGCATGTATAAATAAGTTCTCCCCAATTATATGGAGGTGTAAGATTTGTCTACTCAAGAAAGAATTGAGAAAATGCTCAAACTCTCCGAACACATTATCGCAGCTGGCGGCGAAAAGAAAGTAGCTAAACAGCATGAAAGCGGTAAACTGACTGCTCGTGAGAGAATCGCATTATTACTTGACGAAGGTAGCTTCGTTGAATTGGATCGTTTCGTAAGCCATCGTTGCACCAACTTCGGCCAGGACAAAAAAGAACTCCCGGGCGAAGGTGTAACCACCGGTTACGGCACTGTTGACGGCCGTCTGGTTTATGTATTCGCTCAGGACTTCACCGTTGAAGGCGGCTCCCTCGGCGAAATGCATGCTAACAAAATCGTTAAAGTACAGCGCCTCGCTCTCAAAATGGGTGCTCCGTGCGTTGGCCTGAACGATTCCGGCGGTGCTCGTATCCAAGAAGCTGTTGACGCTCTGGGCGGCTATGGCAAGATCTTCTTCGAAAACACCAGCGCATCCGGTGTTATTCCTCAGATCTCTGCTATCATGGGTCCTTCCGCAGGCGGCGCTGTATACAGCCCGGCTCTGACCGACTTCATCTACATGGTAAAGAACACTTCCAAAATGTTCATTACCGGCCCTGCAGTTGTTAAATCCGTTACCGGCGAAGAAGTTACCCAAGAAGAACTGGGCGGCGCTATGACCCACAACCAGACTTCCGGTGTAGCTCACTTTGCAGCTGAAAACGACGAAGACTGCATTAAACAAATCCGTTATCTGCTCAGCTTCCTTCCGTCCAACAACATGGAAGGCGCACCGATTATCGAAACCGGTGACTCCCCGACCAGAACCGACGAAGCACTGAACAGTGTTATCCCGGACAACTCCAATGCTCCGTATGACATGAAAGACGTTATTAAGAGCATCGTTGATAACGGCGAATTCTATGAATCTCAGCAATACTACGCAATGAACATCATTACCTGCTTCGCACGTATGGATGGCCAGACCGTAGGTATTATTGCTAACCAGCCGAAAGTTATGGCAGGTTGCCTTGATATCAATGCATCTGACAAATCTTCCCGCTTCATTCGCTTCTGCGACGCTTTCAACATTCCTCTGTTGAACCTGGTAGACGTTCCGGGCTTCCTGCCTGGCACCAACCAAGAATATGGCGGCATCATCCGTCATGGCGCTAAGATGCTCTATGCATACTCTGAAGCAACCGTACCTAAAATTACTTTGATTACCCGTAAAGCATACGGCGGTTCTTACCTCGCAATGTGCTCTCAGGAACTTGGTGCTGACCAGGTTATCGCTTGGCCTACTGCTGAAATCGCAGTTATGGGCCCTGCTGGTGCAGCTAACATCATCTTCCGTAAAGATCCTGATGTTGAAGCTAAAACTGCTGAATACATTGACAACTTTGCAACCCCGTATCAGGCTGCAAAACGTGGCATGGTTGATATCGTAATTCAACCGAAAGATTCCCGCCCGACCATTATCAATGCATTGCAAATGCTGGATTCCAAACGTGAAAGCCGTCCGGCTAAGAAACACGGTAACATTCCGCTTTAATGCATAGAAAGGGGAAATCGTAATGGGATTTTTTGGATTATTTGGCGGCAGCAAGAAGAAAAAAGAAGCTCCTAAAGCTGCAGCCCCGGCTCCGGTAGCAGAAGCTCCGGCTCCTGCGGTTCCCGCCGGCACTCCCCCCGAAGTAATTGCAGCTATCAGCGGTGCAATCAGCATGGTTATGAATGACGATGAAATGATTGCAGCAATGGCAGCAGCTATCCAGCATGCTGGTGGCGGCGTAGCTGTAGTACGTATTAAAAAACCGAGTACGCTTTGGGCTCAGACTGGCCGCTTGTCTTTGATGAACAAAAGACAAGAGTGCTACTAATTTTTAGTTTTGACTGCAGCAGATACCAGTTATCTGCTGCACGAAAATAAAATTTTTTTAAAAAGTGAAATGGAGGAATTTCAAATGAGAAAATTCAAAGTTAACGTTAATGGTGTAGCTTACACCGTTGAAGTTGCAGAAGAAGGCGTTGTAGCAGCAGCTCCGGTTGCAGCAGCTCCGGTTGCAGCTCCCGCTCCGGCTCCGGCTCCTGCTCCGGCAGCAGCTCCGGCTGTAGTTGCAGCTGGTGACACCCCGCTTACCGCTCCGATGCCTGGTAAAGTAAGCAAAATCGTTGCTAAAGCTGGCGACGTAGTTAAAAAAGGCGACGTAGTTCTTATGCTCGAAGCTATGAAAATGCAGAACGAAATTGCTGCACCTGTTGACGGCACCGTTAAATCCATCAACGTAAACGTTAACGAAAACGTAAAACCTGGCCAGACCATGGCTGTTATTGGCTAATTTCCTTCAATTTTTTAATTAGCGCTGCCGGTTCTCCGGCAGCCGCTCTTAAAACATTTAGGAAAGCAAATGAATATTGGAGGTTAAATAATGGACGCATTAGTTGCTCAATACCCGTGGTTAAATGAATTGCTGATGGGTATACTTGATCTTCACTACACCCATGTTATCATGTGGTTAGTAGGCGCATTGCTGATTTTCTTAGCCGTTAAATACGACTATGAACCTGCACTGCTTCTCCCGATTGGTTTCGGTGCTATCTTGGCTAATATTCCGCATTCTTCCGCAGTTTCTACTGAAGAAGGTGCTGTTGGCTTCCTTATCACCCTGTACTATGCTGGTATCGCTAACGAACTGTTCCCTGTACTTATCTTTATCGCGGTAGGCGCAATGTGCGACTTCGCACCGTTGATTCGCCGCCCGTCCGTAATGTTGTTCGCAGCAGCTGCTCAGTTCGGTATTTTTGCTACCGCTATTGGTGCAACCCTCGTAGGTTTCTCCTTCCCGCATGCTGCTTCTATCGGCATTATCGGTGCTGCTGACGGCCCGACCACCATTTATGTAGCAAGCCGTTATGCAGTAGAACTGCTTGGACCTCTGTCCGTAGCTGCATACTGCTACATGTCTTTGGTTCCGGTTATTCAACCTCCTGTTGTAAAAGCTGTAACCACTGAAAACGAACGCAAAATCCGCATGGGTTTTGAAGGTGAAGAACCGGTTTCCGCTACTACCAAATTCTTGTTCCCGATCATGATCGTACTCGTAGCTGGTATCGTAGCTCCGATTTCCGTAGCTCTTATCGGTGCTTTGATGTTCGGTAACATCATTAAAGAATCCGGTGTAGTTGAAAACCTTTCCAACTGCGCTCAGAACGAACTGGCTAACTTGGTAACCCTTATGCTCGGCATCACCATCGGTGGTACCATGACTGCAGAAAAATTCCTCAAATTCGAAGTTCTTCTCATCATGTGCCTCGGTGCTGTTGCATTCGTATTTGATACCGTTGGCGGCATCCTGTTCGCTAAACTCCTCAATATGATGAGCTCCACCAAGATTAACCCGATGATCGGCGCTTGCGGCATTTCCGCATTCCCGATGTCCGGCCGTGTAATTGCAAAAATGGCTTTGAAAGAAGATCCGACCAACTTCATTATTCAACACGCTATCGGCGTAAACGTTGCTGGCCAGGTTGCATCTGTAGTAGCAGGTGGTCTGGTACTCGCTATGATTCCTGCCCTCGGTGGTATGTAATCTGTTTTTGATAGCTTAACTTTTCTGAATTATTTTTGGAGGTGTGAATAATGAACGATACAGAAAAAGCCATCCTTCTGATGTGCATTTCTTTACCGGTAATGTTCATCGTTATTGCTGCATTCGTTTTCTTAACAAAAACTCTTCACAAAGCATTCCCCGCTGAAGAAGAATAAGATTAATGTTAGTAATCACGAGAAGGTTTCTAATCAACTATTAATTTTAGTTTAAGTGCGATGATATTGGGCGGCTTAATCGCCGCCTGATATTAACGCTTAAGCCGCAAAGCAGGTAAATACTTTACGGCATGTTATTGTGTTTGGCCTAAATTTAGGCTAATTTATGAAGATTGGAGTGACGAAATTGGATATTTCACTTCCTGCTTTAATGTCCATCCTCGCGTTGGTTATTCTTGTAGGTATTTCCTGCGTTAATGAGGATTTGAACGTAGGCTTCCTCGGTATTGCGTTCGGCATTATCGTAGGCGGCGTCTTTGGCGGCACCCCTGCAACTAAAATTATGAATGCTTTCCCGCTTAGCCTGTTTATGATTCTGGTTGGTGTTACATTCCTTTTCGGTATGGCACAAACCAACGGCACCATGGAAAAACTCACTGCTTATTCCATTCGTGTCTGCAAAGGCAACACTGCTTTAATTCCTATCATTATTTTCTTACTTTCCGACTTCTTGACCACTATCGGCCCTGGCAACATCGCAGGCTGCGCACTTATGGCTCCGGTAGCTATGGCTATCGCCGGCCGTGTTAAAATGCCTGCATTCCTGATGACCCTGCTCGTAGTAGGTGCCTGCAACGCCGCTGCATTCTCTCCGTTTGCACCGACCGGCATCATCTCCAACGGCATCATCGCTAAAGTTGCTCCTGATCTCGGAATCCCTGCTGACGAACTCGATGCTATTGCATGGATGGTATACTTCAAATCCACTCTTGCACAAGGCTTCGTAACCGTAGTAGGCTTTATGGTAATGGGCGGCGCTAAATGGCTGAAAGAACAGCGCGGTGCTTCTCTGGATATCGATGAATTGGCTCCGAAACCGGAACCGTTCAACGCTGCACAGACCACCACTTTGCTGATGGTAGCACTCCTCGTTCTTTTGGTAGTAGTTCCTGGGCTGCCTGGTATTAAAGGCACTCTGCCGAAAATGCTCACCAATATGCTTTCTAACGTAGGTTCTATTTCCTTCGTACTTTCTATTGTACTCATGCTCACCGGTTACGGCGATTCCAAAGCTGCTGTTAAAGTAATGCCTTGGTCCGTAATCATGATGGTTTGCGGCGTATCCGTATTGATCGACGTTATGGATAAATCCGGTGGCCTGAACTTCCTTGTTCAGATTATGTCCTCCGTAGCTGGCCCGACCACTATCTGCTTCTGGGCATCCTTCGTACCGGCTGTTCTGTCTGCATACTCCAGCTCCTCTGGTGTAATTATGCCGATGTTCCTGCCGATGACTCCTGGTTTGGTAGAATTAACTGGTGGCGACGCTATCTCCATCATTTCCGCTATCAACGTAGGTTCCCACCTGGTAGATACTTCTCCGCTTTCCACCTTGGGCGCACTCTGCATTGCAGCTGCTCCTGAGTACGAAGATAAAGGCGTACTGTTCCGTAAACTTTTGATTTGGGGCCTTTCCATGTCCATCGTTTCCGGTATTGTTTGCTTCGTATTCTTCGGTGTACTTGGTCTGTAAGAAGAACAAGAGTAATCAAGCGAACGTTTGCTAACGCAATCTAAAATTAGTTCGCTATTTTTAGAATGGTATTTTGCAAAGTGCGAATATCCGATTTCAAGTTCCATCTTAATCTAACAAATAGGAGGAACTAAATTATGGATATTTCGCTTCCTGCATTAGTGTCCATTCTCGCACTGGTAATCCTCGTAGGCATCAGCTGCGTTAATGAAGATTTGAACGTAGGCTTCCTCGGTATCGCTTTCGGTATTATCGTAGGCGGCGTTTTCGCAGGTACTCCTGCATCTAAAGTAATGAACGCTTTCCCGTTAAGCCTGTTCATGATTCTGGTCGGCGTAACCTTCCTCTTTGGTATGGCTCAGACCAACGGCACTATGGAAAAACTTACTGCTTATTCTATTCGTGCCTGCAAAGGCAACACTGCCCTTGTACCTATCATTATTTACATCCTTGCTACTTTTATCACCACCATCGGACCTGGCAACATCGCTGGCTGCGCATTGATGGCTCCGGTTGCAATGGCTATTGCTTCCAAAGTTAAAATGCCTGCTTTCCTGATGACCCTGCTCGTAGTTGGTGCCTGCAACGGTGCAGCATTCTCTCCGTTTGCTCCTACCGGTATTATTTCTAACGGCATCATCGCTAAATGTGCTCCGGAACTCGGCATTCCTGCTGATTACCTCAACACTTTGGCTTGGAAAATTCACTTCAACTCCACCATTGCACAAGGCTTCGTTAACATCGGCGGCTTCTTTGTAATGGGCGGTTTGAAATGGATCCGCGAACAGAAAGGCGCTGCTCTTGATATTGATGAACTGGCTCCGAAACCGGAACCGTTCAACGCTGCACAGAAAACCACTCTGCTGCTCGTTGCTATCCTCATTATCCTGGTAGTAGTTCCTGGTCTGCCTGGTGTTAAAGGTACCCTTCCGAAAACTATCACCAATATGCTCTCCAACGTAGGCTCTATCTCCTTCGTACTTTCAATCGTACTCATGCTTACCGGTTATGGCGATTCCAAAGCTGCTGTTAAAGTAATGCCTTGGTCCGTAATCATGATGGTTT
>ENA-OPEC01001625-OPEC01001625.1-human-gut-metagenome-genome-assembly--contig:-NODE-1625-length-14666-cov-3.346314_pt1 | contig 14666 bp, 17 predicted proteins | sample MGYA00241622_ERZ501507 | MGnify/ENA primary metagenome ERZ501507 (study PRJEB25962, sample SAMEA2042582) | human gut metagenome | biome: human gut; feature: human-associated habitat; material: faeces... | reverse complement strand
TTCTGTGATCGCTGCCATCACTTGTTCTGCCATAGGATCACTACCACACATTACAGCATCAATCTCACTGTTTTCGCTCAGAACCTGTGTCATCTCGTCCTTCACATTGCTGCTGTCTCCCAATGCTCCAATTCTCTTTACCACTTCAAACCCACTGTTTGTTATAGCCTCTTCAAATCCGGTAATTCTCTCATTCACTGAGTTCACCCCAGGGCTTTCCACAATCACAATTTTGCCGCCATCTGGTTTCTGGGCCAGAAGATCCTGCCCGCACACATATCCCGCATTCTCATTATCTGACCCTACAAATGCAGATACAAGGCTTGTCTCTTTTACTTCTGTATCAAGATTGATCACCGGAATATCTGCCTCTTTTAAGGCTTCAAGTGCGGGAGTGATTTTCTCCCAATCTACCGGACAAAGAAATACTGCCTGTACCCCTTCGTTGATCAACTCCCGAATCTGTTCATTCTGCAAATCAGCATCTGATGCCGGATCACGAACCATCAGACGGTCACCTTGAGCCTCTAATGCTGTCTGGACAGAATTTTTCAATGTATCATAAAAAGGATTCGACATATCGATCCCACTAAATCCAAACAGTCTGCCACCTTCCCCTGTATTATCATTTTTCTTATCATCCTCTTCTACTACTGCATTATCTTCCGGTGTTCCAACATTTTTCTTTACACATCCAAGTAGTGCTGCCGCTATACACAAAACTGCTACTGTACACAGTATCCATCTTTTCTTCATATTGTCTATTATCCTTTCACTTCTATCAGTAACACTTTTATTCTACCTTGTTTAACCCGAAAGTCAATCTTATCTTGCTTTTTTCTCCCCTTTTTGTTACCATCAAGATAGCTGATCATTCTCGTTTTGAGCACCTGGCTGGTCAATACGGAATGAAATACAACACAGATTCAAAGGAGAAGATTATGAACGAAAACGAATCCCTCACAGTCACTTTGACACTGGAGAATAATGAGGAACTTGAATGCGCTGTTCTCAATATTTTTGAAGCAGATGAAAAGGAGTATATCGCACTTCTTCCACTGGATGAAAACGGTGATAACACAGACGGTCAGATCTATCTGTATCGTTTCATTGATAACGGAGAAGAGGAAGAACCTGGACTTGAGAACATCGAAGAAGATGAAGAGTTCGACCGTGTTTCCGCTGTATTCAACGAATGGCTGGATACACAGGATTTCGGTGATATCGATCTTGATGCATTAGATGACCTGGAGGATTAAGTCTTGAGGATGTCAGCAAAGTGACTGACATCCGGTCAGCTTTTCAATAGTTCGTCTACAAAACGGGAAGGAGTAACTTCTTTCCCGTTTTTTATTTTCACATAACAGATCTTCAGAAAATCTTTTGCCCTTGTCATTGCCACATAGAATAATCTTCTCTCTTCTTCGATCTCCTTGTCTGTCTTTGCCTTCTGATACGGAATCCTTCCTTCATTCGCCGCAATCAGAAATACCTGCTTGAATTCCAGTCCTTTAGAAGCATGTATCGTCATCAGCCGGACACCCGGACGTGGTCTGTTTCTTTCCTTTTCCTTCACTTTCAAAGTCTCCGTATATTCTTCTACATGTGCAAACCATTCTTCAACACTTGAAAATGCTTTCGCCGCCTCTTCGATCTCTGCCAGTACTTCATTCAGATCAGATCTGTTTATCTGATGTGTAAATGCATACTCTTTCAGAAAATCGTCATAACCAATCCTTTTTCTGATATACTGGATTGCCGCATATGGAGCCATCTTCATAAGCATCTTAACATCCCACTCAAACTGATCAATCCGGTCGATCATCCAGTCTTTATCACAATAGAACTTCCGCATGTCTTCAAAAGAAACCTGACTTCCTGACACGCTGTCTCTTCCAAGATATCGCTTTGGCCGATTCATCACCTGTAAGAAATCCTGTCTGTGGTCCAAATGCAATTCCCGTTATTATGACAAGTGCTGTACCCGCATGAAGCGGTATCGTATACGCACATATTATATTAGCAACAACTGTAAGAGCTGACATAACTGCAATCATCACAACATGCCTTGCCTTCGGCTTCCTCTTTTCGAATGCAAAGAAAGGAATGGCAATTGCAACAGCCAGTATAATAATGCTTATAAGCATGTAATTAACACTCATTATCTATTATCCTCTAAACATCTGTGAATCGCTTCAACAGCTTCATCACATGTTACACAATCTTTGAAAAAATCGGACATAATCCTGTTAGTATCCGTTGTGAAAAATATATTGCCTGCAAAGAAGCTGTGTGAATCTGTGTAACTTTCTATGTTTCTGTCAAATATTAATCCACATTTGTCGGCAAATAATGCACAGAATTCCACATCGTGTGAAACTATCACAATAGTTTTCCCCATATTCTTTAATTCTTCTAACCATTCACCCATCTTTCTACAGAAGAACGGGTCAATTCCTTTAGTTGGCTCATCAAGCAGAATAATATCCGGTTCATACAGCAGAATCTTTGCAAATGCAAGCCTCTGCTGCTGCCCTCCACTCAAATCATACGGATGCTGCTTTCTCACCCTTAGAAGTCCCGTCCGCTCCAGCATATTAAAGACAAGTTCAATTCTCTGTTTCCTGTCCATATTCTTAACAGACGAATTTCCCTTATCCATAACTGCTGATGCTAATTCTTCCTCAACGCTTATTTGGTTAAGCAGTGCCATCGGATTCTGCGGAAGCACTGCACATCTTCCGTTCACCTTCACCTTACCTGATATAGGCTTTTTAATTCCTGCCATAAGTCTTAAAAGGGTCGTCTTTCCTGCTCCATTGCTTCCAAGCAGAGCAGTTATCCTGCCCTTCTCTATATCAAAGCTGATATTTTCAAGTACATTTGCAGAATTCTTAGTGTATCTGAAGAACACATTTTTAACTGAAACCGCTGTATCCCCGGTTTTGTAATGCTTATCCTGTGATACATATGAGCCTTCTTTAATATTAAGACTGGCTATCCATTTCCTGCCCTCTTTAACTGTAAGCGGGCAGTCTGTTTCAAATGTAATATCCTTCTTACACCCCTCATATATCCTTACAGATGAAGGAAGCCCGTAAACAAGCGGATTCTCTGTCTTAACAAGACTTTCTGCTGTCTTTCTAGGAGAACCATTATATATTAGCTTTCCATCCTCAAGCACAAGCACTTTGTCCGCTTTATAATAGATATCCGCAAGATTGTGTTCAACACACATAATTGTTATTCCAAAATCCTTGTTAAGCTCCAAAACTGTATCTATGAACTTCTTCTTAGCAAGCGGGTCAAGCTGTGCCGTCGGCTCATCAAGCAATAAAACCTCTGGTCTCATAACCATTATGGAAGCTAGATTAAGAAGCTGTTTCTGTCCTCCAGACAATTCCTCTGTATTCTTATCATACCAGCCCGTAATTCCGAAATATTCAGACATTTCTGCAACCCTGCGCCTTATGTCTGCATTTGGCACGCCGAGATTTTCAAGCCCAAATGCCAGCTCATGCCATACCTTATCAGTAACAATCTGGTTGTCAGGATTCTGTCCGACATATCCAATCTTAACTGCCGCTTCTGCCTGACTTAAGCTGCTTATCTGTCTGCCGTAATATTCTGCTTTTCCACTAAGTCTCCCCTCTGGAATCATGCTTTTATCAAGCATCTTAAGAAGCGTAGTCTTTCCACTTCCCGAAGCACCTATAATCAGCGCAACCTCGCCCTTCTTTATATCAAATGTTATATCTTCAAGTACCAATACATCACTTCCTGCATACCCGAAAGAAAGTGATGAAACATTAATAATTGTGTCTGTCATTATGCAATTACCTTTCGTTATATGAACTTCGTCTCTTATACTGCACATCTCCTGTTATCTCTATTATCAATGGAATTACTGTCAGTATTACAAATGCTGTAACTGCCAGCACTCCTTCTACACCTGATTTCGTATAATATATTACAGGGAGATAATATACTGCAAGCTTCTTTCCTGCTATTGGAATAACAGCCATCACAAAACATACCAGCATTATAATTATCGTAAAAGTATCCTTTAATGTGAATCTGAATCTGTTAAAGCTCGTCCTTCCTTTAAGTCCATATCCCCTGCTTTCCATAGACATAGAAGTTTCCATTGAGCTTTCAAGTGACCATGTTATAAGAGTTGAAAATTCATTCACAAAATGTCTGATTTTTTCAAAAATGCCATTCTTAGTCTCCACTCCACGAAGTCCCATCTGTGCGTCATGTATTTGTCTGTATCTCTTTCTCATAAGCGGTATCATTCTTAATATCATAGAAAATATCATGCCAACAGAAGGAATAAAACTTCCGAACAGATACATCATTTTCTCCGAAGAAAGATAACTGGCTGCAACACTGCACCATTGTATGACTGCAATTAATAAAAGACTTATAACTGCACCGTATATTATATTCTCAAGACATACCATGTTATCGTTAATATAAAACAACGGTGTAACTCCGCTGTGATTAAAAATTGGCTGAATTAACACAGAGAATATAACAACAGGAATTGTTATCATAATATTCTTCTTAATAAAAGAACCACCCTGCATATATATTCCAAGGGCAAGTGAACCTGCATACGAAACCGCCAGTATTACCGGGTTCATTGTGAACATGGTTATCACCAGCACAAGTGTAATGTAGATGAAATTCGTCCACGGATGCATTGCTGCAAATGCTGAATATTTAGTTACTTGTCGCCCAGCTGGCACACGTATATCCATTTTATTACATCTCCATCTTTTACTGTATACTGATTAGCCGCCATCATAGGCAGAACTCCATTAACTCTGTAAGTCCAGCCACTTTGTGGTCCTACATTCTTCTCTGACAGATTATTAATGCTTGATACATACGACTTATCGGAATTAGCAACTATCGGAATTACAGGATCATGCATTGCTGTAACTGCTGCAAGAACATCATATACAGTAAAGCCTTCAACTGCAGTGTATGTTGTAACTTCAAGTATAGTTCCATCATCAGGGATACGTGATGCAATTGACGGATTAACAGTATCTTTTCTCGCTGTCGCATTATCGCATCTTATCTCTATAGTACAACTGATTACCTTGCCTGCCGGTCTGGTATTCTGCGAATTATTCCCTGAATCATCATTTCCCGAATTGTCACTTCCTGAAGTATTATTCCCTAAATTGCTGCTTTCTGAATCATTGCCACCTGATACGGCGTTTCCGTTACTCATGTCTGATTCTCTACCACCTGAACCGGAATTATTATCTGTAGCTGCTATATTATCCGTTGAGCCAGATGCAGAATTGTCATCTGAAACTGCTCCATCACCTGTTACATCAAACCTGTCGTTGTCTGCAGCATTACCATTACCGGTACCGATGGTTTCATTCTGTAATGTATCATTATTATCTGGTCTGGCTGGCTGCGTCTGCCCTTCATCTGCAATATTACTGAATTGCTTTCTGTAGGAATCAACAGAACGGATTCTTACATTGGTTATTAAAAATATAACTAAGGCAAGACCTATTAACACAAGACCAATCTTTTTTATATTTCTGTATTTGTTAAACATTCATATTTCTCTTTAATATTTCTTATTGATTTTACTTCGAAATAATAACATATACAGTCAATCTATTCAAACTTTCTTTACGAATTAACATTTTAGGGCATAAAAAAAGCAGCTTACGCTGCGAATGCTTTAAGATAGCAACTTCCATATGAGTACCACCTTTCTACATTCCATGGTCTATAAGTTTACATATCCGGGAACCACAGCCATCCCCGTCTTTTGGCTGTCCCCCTTCAATGCATATTCATAATAACCATTTCATGTAAAAGGTGTAATCATATTCATGTATAGTTCTTGTAAAATTCTAACTCCAGTATCCTAGTTCTACGCCTTTCTTGTATACACCAATTCCCTTTGAATAATATCCATAACAGTTAAAATGTGTCCAGTCATATCTAAGCTGTTTTGATATATTACCCATTTTGAAATTTTCAAGGTCATCTGTTGTTGCATCGAGTCCGCAGTCACTTAATCCATTCTGAATCATATATGTTCTTGTATTAAAAAAATGGTCTCCATATGCAAGTCTTAACGCTGCTTCCCATGATGTATCACCGATCCCCACATAATTGCCATCTGAGTCATATGCTCCCTGATAGCCATCCGCTGAGTCCGCAGGGTCATCAGTATCTCCCACTATAATATAATATTTGCAGCCGGAATTAAGTATTATATTATCATATTGAAGAATAAGCTGCTGATAATCATTTTCCCAGCCGCCATTACTTCCCATTTCAAGTATTAATATATCTTTTGCACTTCTTTCCTGTGATGCCCTTGTCATTGCCTGTGTTCCGCCAGAAATTGTAACTTTTTCTACGCCTGAAGTTTCTGCTGGTTTTTCTGTTGGTTTCTCCATTGGTTTTTCACCAGATGTTTGTGACTCTGTTTCTTTTATCACTGTGTCATATTCTGTTACTATATCACTCTCTGCTTTTATATCTGCTCCCTGTCTTGAATATGCAGCTGTTTCACTTTCATATATAACAACACTATTATCAGTAGAATTGTCATATGCTGCATATCCCTTTGTAAGTTTAATTTCAACCTGACCATCACCTGTATTTTTAACATCACACAAATAACCATTTATATACATATCACCCGGATAAGGATCATAATCAAATCCATATCCACTATAATTATCTGTTTCAAATACATTTTCATTTTCATCTATAATCTGAGCTATTGCCGAATCAGTTTCACTTATTGTAATATCCCTGTCTATATAAACCTTTGTTCCACCAGCCCTAAAAGTAATCTGACTTGAATTTTCTCCTGACCCTCCAAGATTATGTGTTGGTATATTAGTCAGTTTTTCTATTGTAACAGGTGTAGTCCACCCATATATATCAATTCCATTTACTTTTCCTTCAGTTGCACTTCCTGCTCCGGCCATCATACTATCCCCATAGCATGTTATTTCTCTCTTCTGTCCATCATATGGGATAAACTCGTCCGTAAGCTGCCTTGGCGGAAGTTCAAATGCCTCCTCATTTTCTGTTGATATCTCATTTTCAAAAAATTCTTCAACCACTTCCCTATCTACTACTTCTGCACTCTCTTCCTGCGTTGTATCCTCTTCTGTGGTTCCCTCTTCTGTAGTCTCTTGCACTGTAGTTTCCTGCACCATCATTGTATGCACAGTTGTTTCTTCTACATTTTTCTTTTTTTCATTCTTATTATGTCTTAATTGCACAGCAATTATGGAAACAGTTATTAATGCTATAACTAAGACTGACACTACGCTTATAATTAGATATTTTTTTCTATCTTTAGTACCTAGTCTTAACATGTCTTTCATATAATTTTCTGCCCTTTCTTTAGTTCTATATATTATTATACGAAATGAAGTTTAAATAAGTTTAAAAAATTTTAAAAAAAGAAAAACTTCCGCGAAATTATATCACAGAAGTTTTTCTTTGTATATTATATTAATTATGTTGCATAAACCATGACATCATACATCCGCCATCTGCACTGGCTTCAAGCACTTTTTTAATGTTATCAGGCTTAATTCCTCCAATCGCAAACACTTTTACTGTGGGATTAACAGTATGAGCCGCTCTACACACTTCTTTAAGAAAACTAAGTCCTGCCCCAATCTTCCCCGGTTTACACTGTGTCTCAAATATTGTTCCAAGCACAACCTGGTCTGCTCCTGCACGAACAGCATTCACTGCCTCTTCCATACTGTGGCACGATACACTCACACAATCAAGCCTCTTTATCACATCTGCCTGTTCATCACACATTTGTTTAAAATGTTCCATTGAAAAATGTACATTTCCACAGCCTGCATATTCTGCCGCACTGATATCACTATGAACAAACATTTTAACAGAAGCTTCCTTGCACATTATCTGTATGCGTCTTGCAAGTTCCCTGTAGTCCTGCCTGTTCATATCCTTTTCACGAAGTATCATGGCATATGGGTGCAGTGCCGCACATTTTTCAAGCTGCATAATGTACTCCTCCATGGTACACTCTGCGCCACCGCTGCCGCTCACCAGATGTCTGTTCGTTATACATATATATTTTCTATACATAAATGTATTCATTCACGACTGGCTGAAGCCCGCCATCCTCCATATCCTTATACATTCTGTCAAATGAACGGTTATCATTGATTTCAAACTGTTCATCTCCGGCATCTCCATCTTCTTTTCCTGTATATTTAGATTCATGGTCGCCGATTCCTGTTGAGACACCCGCTGAAACTTTAGTGGCACATATCTTGGTTATACCATTTCTAAACTGCGCACTCTCACGGCTTGAAACTGTTATTCCAACGAATGGCAGGAATAATCTGTACGCACAAAGCACCTGACACAACTGCTTTTCGCCCACATCACGCGGATTAATCTTATCATTGTTGATTATCGGACGGAGTCTTGGACAGCTAAGACTCAGTTCTGCATGTGGGTATTTTCTGTTAAGATAATATACATGCAGTGCTGTTGCCAGTGCGTCTTTTCTGAAATCATCAAGTCCTAACAATGCTGAAAAGCCTGCGCCTCTCATACCTGCCATAAGTGCTCTTTCCTGTGCATCAAATCTGTATGGCCATACTCTCTTATGACCTAACAAATGTAATGTCTCATATTTGACAGGATTATATGTCTCCTGAAATACTGTTACATAATCAACTCCGCACTCATGAAGATAGCGGTATTCATCCACATTTACAGGATATATCTCTATGCCGATATTCTTAAAATATTTTCTTGCAATCTTAACTGATTCACCAATGTATTCAACGTCTGAATATTTTCTGCTCTCTCCTGTCAGTATCAGGATTTCTTCCATTCCTGTATCTGCAATAACTTTCATCTCATGCTCGATTTCCTCAAATGAAAGTTTCTTTCTATGAATGTTATTGTAACAGTTGAATCCACAGTATATGCAGTAATTCTGGCAGTAATTAGCTATATAGATAGGTGTAAATATATACACTGTATTGCCAAAATGTTTCTTAGTCTCATTCTCTGCCTTTCTTGCCATCTGCTCTAAGTAAGGTTCCGCAGCCGGTGAAAGCAGTGCCTTAAAATCCTCAATATTACAAGTATCCTTGCTTAATGCTCTCTCAACATCTGCTGCTGTGTATGAATCATAATCATACTCATCCATTGCCTTTAAGACTTTATCCTTAATATCTGAATCAATTATTACCATGTCATCAAGATATTTCATGTAATCTGTTCTGAATGACGGATCCTGCTCTAACTTATGTTTTCTCTCTAACGCAGCCGGTGGAAGCTGGTCACTGTCTATAAAATACACCTGATTTTCTTCGTTCATTATTCTGCCTTCTTTTCTATTTTATTTTTTAATACCACAATTCCTCTTGCAGATTGCTCTCCACATTTAACGTAAGAATCCTGTCAATGGGTCAGATGCGCTTCCGCCTCTTGCAAGAACTCTTCCCATTCCTGTAAGATATGCGCTTCTTCCTGCCTCTATAGCCTTCTTAAACGCCTCTGCCATAGCCGGAACATTTCCTGCTGTTGCAATTGCTGTATTAGCCATAACCGCAGCAGCTCCCATCTCCATTGCCTCACATGCCTGCGAAGGCTTGCCAATTCCTGCATCCACGATAATTGGCAGATCAATCTCATCAATAAGTATCTGTATAAATGCTTTGGTTGAAAGTCCGTTATTGCTTCCAATCGGTGAAGCAAGCGGCATAACGCAGGCAGCTCCGGCATTCTGTAAATCTCTTGCCACATTCAGATCAGGATACATGTATGGCATTACAACAAATCCTTCCTTAGCAAGTATTTCTGTTGCTTTCACTGTCTCATAGTTATCTGGGAGAAGATACTTTGCATCATGCATAATCTCAATCTTTACAAAATCTCCACATCCCATCTCACGGCTGAGTCTCGCAATTCTTACCGCTTCCTCTGCATTTCTTGCTCCTGAAGTATTAGGAAGAAGAGTTACTCCCTTCGGTATGAAATCAAGAATATTCTCTTTATTCTCTGTATTGGCACGTCTAAGAGCAAGTGTGATAATTTCAGCACCGCCCTGCTCAACTGCCGCCTTAATAAGATTCACATTGTACTTTCCTGAACCTAATATGAATCTGCTGTTGAACTCATGTCCTCCTAATATTAACTTATCTTCTTTCTTGTCCTGTGCCTTATTTTCCATCTTTGCTTCCTCCTGTTATCTTTTTTATTATGTTTCTGATGACTGTTCTTTTTCTGGCAATACTTCCTGCACCTATAGTCTGTCCTGCCTCTCTTTTATGTTCTCAATCTTGTAATTGCTGATTGAATTTGTCCTCTTACCGCTAGAAAACCTATAAAAAATGTATTTTCTGTCTTTTAGTAGGTTCGCGTCAGCTCTCTTATTTTCAGAAAACCTACTAATCAAACTCTTATAAAGCTTCTTATAGGTCTTTCTTTACTCTCATGTTTTAATACGACCTATAAATACCTTGTTTATCTCGCTTTTATAGGCTGTCAGCTATCACAAAAGCCTACTAAATCTTGATTTTCTCACGCCTTGTAGGTTTCTTAATATTTCCCTGCCAAATATTAACCTACTCAATTTCAAATTCTGTAATTGTAGTAGGTCTTTGCCTATTATTAACCGCTCTGACATTGCTTATAAGCAGCCAGACTCCCTGCTCTCAGACTAAACTCATATTAAAACTGTCCGCCGCCAACAAAATGCAATATCTCAATCACATCTTCATCAGCAATATTAACCTTGTCAAAGTCTTCCCTGTGAATTATTTCCATATTCTTCTCAATCACAATGCCTACAGGGTCATACCCTGCCTCTGTTACATAAGCAAGAAGTGTTTTCCCCACAACCTTTGAAGCTTCAACCTGCTCTCCGTTAATCTGTACCATAGACTCTCCTTTCCCTTCGTTGTTCATTATGGGCATTCGCCGTATAAGCTGGAATTTGTGCAAGCACATTCCAGCTTGCACGGCTCATTGCTTCGCGAGCAGCTCATATGCCAGAATTTCATTCTGGCATTGTCGCGGCGCTCCTTGAGAACCCATATAAAGTTCACAGCTCGTGCAAGCACGACTGTGAACTTTCCATGCCTTCTCTCATCGCTGCTCGCGCAAAAAAGGCAGAACCGCTTTCCAGCTGGTTCTGCCTTTAAAATCATAATATAAACACGCCGGAAATCTTTTATTACCGACGCCTGTTGTATGTTCGCTGACATGATTCATTCATATAATCCTGTCTGCTGGTCTTGAAAAGTGGTGTCCCCAATTCAACGCCTCAATTAATATAACATAAGCTGGCTTAATTTACAACTACCAGCCCTGTATATTAATCTCTGACAGTCTCACTTCTTTGTATTCCTGATTAATATACATTCTTATCTGTTCCACCTCATCATCTGAAAATGACGCAGCTTTTTCATTATAATACACATCGATTGTGTAACTGTCATCTTCGTTACTTTCTGCTGTCACATAGAATTCTGCTGGTCCGAACATTGTTTCAAGTTCTTTTGTGGCTTCACCGCATAAGCTGCCAACATAATTCTCGTCAATATCTACATCATCATGCTCATCATAAGCAAAATCCATCTGTGGATTATAACCTTTTCTCATCACTGGCTGTCCCTCTAAAGAAGTGGCTGCATCTGTTCCAATACCAGACTGTAAAACGTAAGTGCTTTCCTCAACACCTGTGTTACTGATTTTGCTTGCATTACCCTCACACGCGCAAAGAAACGCCACCCATGTACACAAGAATACAACACATAAACATATACGCAAAACAAAAGACATAGAACATAAGCCTCCGTGTTTCATAGCAAATTTCATAACAATCACCTCTGCCTATATTCTATGCCTTTTTTAATATAAATAAAAGTCCCGTTACCGCTCATTCCTCCAGGCCTCAACAACCCCGCCGATAAAGCCGGGAATAAGTCCGAAATATCCAACGAATGTAAACATCCATTCCGTTCCCCTGAATGCAAATATGCTTACAACTGCCCACACTACGAAGCCGATTGCACACCATGCAAGGGTGTTAAGAAGAAGAAACAGATATTCATATTTCTTTTCAGTTAAATGAGTATTTTTACAAATGTTCAGAAGCATTTTCATCAAAACCTCCCTTCGTATCAAGAGCAAATATTACCCATTCTGCAATGTTAGTTGCATGGTCTCCTATTCTCTCAAAATACTTGGCAACCATAAGAAGATCTGCAGCCTGCTCACCATTGGCTGAATCTGCCTGTATCATTGCAATAAGGTCATCTCTTACCTTTTCAAAAAGGTCATCTACCACATCATCATATGCTATAACTTTTCTTGCCTTGTCCATGTCCTTCTCAACATAAGCTTCAATACTTCTGATTAACATAAGCATTGTCTCAGAAGCCATCTGGTTGATATGCTCTAACTTCTTTATGTATGGCTGGTTGGCAAGTTTAATAGTTATCTCGCCGATATCTGCTGCCTGGTCACCAATTCTTTCCATATCAGTAACCATCTTTAAAGCTGCTGTAATTGTTCTTAAATCCTTAGCAACCGGCTGCTGCTGGATAAGAAGATTAAAGCAGATGCTCTCAATAGTCTTCTGCTCCCTGTCAATCTCCTCGTCCTGAATCATAACCTTTTTAGCAAGCTCTGCATCCTGTTTTACAAGCGCATCAACTGCCTTTCGTATAGAATCTTCAATTGCAGAGCCCATCTTCATCATTTCTTTATTAAGTCTGTCAAGCTGTTCGTCAAATTTACTTCTCATCATCCAAACCTTCCTGTGATATAATCTTCTGTCCTCTTATCCTGAGGGTAAGAGAATATCTGCTTAGTATCTCCAAACTCAACCATTTCTCCTACAAGGAAAAATGCTGTCTGATCCGAAACTCTCGTTGCCTGCTGCATGTTATGTGTTACCACGATTACTGTGTATTTCTTCTTTAAGTCTTCCATCAGTTCCTCAATCTTGGCTGTAGATATAGGGTCAAGAGCTGATGTCGGCTCATCCATAAGAAGAACTTCAGGCTGTACCGCAAGAGCTCTTGCTATACAGATTCTTTGCTGCTGTCCACCTGAAAGACCCATGGCCGATTTTTTCAATCTGTCCTTAACCTCATCAAATATAGCTGCTCCACGGAGACTCTCCTCGACTATCTGGTCAAGTCTTTTCTTATCTCTTATTCCATGAACTCTTGGACCATAAGCGATGTTATCGTATATGCTCATCGGGAAAGGATTCGGCTTCTGGAATACCATGCCGATCTGCCGCCGCAGCTCGCTTACCTCTACCTCAGGCGCATGGATATCCTGCCCCAGGTAGCATACACTACCTGTAATGCGCACGCCCTTTACCAGGTCGTTCATACGGTTCAGCGTTTTTAATAGGGTGGATTTTCCGCAGCCAGAAGGCCCAATAAAGGCCGTAATACTCTTTTCCGGTATCCCCATATTGATATGGTGCAGCGCCTGATGGTTCCCATACCACAGGTTCAAGTCCTGCACGCTTATGATATCACTCATTGTTCTTCTCCCTTCCAAAGCGCTTTGTCACCACTCCGGCCGCGATATTCAGCAACAGCGTCATCGCCATCAAAATCGAGGCAATGGCAAAGGCCACCCCAAATTCGCCGTCCTCCTTGGCATAGAAATACAGCGCCACGGTTAAGGTCGCACCGGGTTTTGTAATTGCGGTAAAGAAATCATTCAGCACATGTCCAAACCCGGCCGTGAAAAGCAGCGCCGCCGATTCTCCCAAAATGCGCCCGACCGAAAGAATACACCCGGTGATAACACCATCCACACAGCCCGGCAGCACTACGGTACGGATCACCCGCCACTTGCCTGCCCCCAGGCCGAAAGCGCCCTCCCGGTAGCTCTGGGGCACCGTTTTCAAGCTCTCCTGCGTGGTGCGCATCACCGTGGGAAGATTCATAATAACAAGGGTCAAGGCCCCCGCGATAAGTGAGGTCTGCATCCCGAAGAACTCGCAGAAAAACAGCATTCCCACCAGCCCATAGATAATGGACGGGATCCCTGAAAGCGTTTCAGCCGCGTATTCTATCACCGCCACTATGCGGCTCCCCGCGGCATATTCGGTCAGGTAGATCGCCGCCCCGACGCCCAGCGGCACCACTATGATGATAGTCGCCAGCACGATATACAGGGTATTCAGAATATCCGGCCAGATACCGATAGTCCCGCTCAGGTAGCTGGGCGCGGTGGAAAGCAGCTGCCAGCTCAAATTGGGCAAGCCTTTACTCAGTACATAAATAATCAAAAATAGTACCAGCGCTGCCGTCATGCCCGCCGCTATCCCCATCAGGATCTTCATGGTCGTGGCATAGGCGCGCCGCTTACCGCTCAGTCGTTGCTTCATTCTGTCAGCCCTCCTTGTTCCGCTTCAGCAGCAGGTTCAGCCCGGCATTGATAAGCATGATAAACAGGAACAACACCAGCGCTATGGAAAAGAGCGCCTGCTGCTGCAAGCCGGAGGAATAGGACATCTCGCTGGCCACTGCCGTGGTCAAAAAGCGCACGCTCTCAAATAGGCTCGGCGTCCGGCTAGTCGCGTTGCCGGAAACCATCATCACCGCCATCGCTTCACC
>ENA-OPEC01001615-OPEC01001615.1-human-gut-metagenome-genome-assembly--contig:-NODE-1615-length-14768-cov-4.208795_pt1 | contig 14768 bp, 10 predicted proteins | sample MGYA00241622_ERZ501507 | MGnify/ENA primary metagenome ERZ501507 (study PRJEB25962, sample SAMEA2042582) | human gut metagenome | biome: human gut; feature: human-associated habitat; material: faeces... | reverse complement strand
GAGTATCTGCATGCATTAAAGAAAGAAGAAGAATTTGAGACAGAATATAAAGAGCTGAAAAAACAGTATCAGCTGCCAACGCTGAAAGCCTAAAAACAGACTGTACTGTAACCATAAGCTGTACAACCGGGAATTTTTATGGTAAGAATCTTCCCTTCCTTAGGCTATCACTGTTTTGTTTTATTACCATATCACAGATGCATTACTCAATCTACTATTTTTTTCTGAATTTTTCCAAAAAATACCGACTGCCCATCAATATTGATATATTCTACATTGGCAGTCGGTATTTCTATTTCATTCTATTCTTTTCTTTATACCACCTGATCCTTCGCAATAAATACCGGGAAGGAATCGGTTCCTTTGAGCTGTTTTCCTTCAGATACCGTAACGTATTTATCAGAAACAACGTACTCAATCTCAGCGCCTGCTTCAATCACAGTATCCTGCATCAGAATGCAGTTCTTTACTTTTGCTCCCTTGGCTACCTTGACACCACGGAACAAAATGCTGTTTTCGATTTCGCCTTCGATCACACAGCCGTCTGCTACCATCACGTTTTTCGCTTTTGATCCGTTGATATAACGGGTCGGATTGTCGTCGCGGACTTTGGTATAGATCGGGTTGCCGGAGAAGAGACTATCGAGATTCTCATCTTTTAAGAGCTTCATGTTCTCATCGAAATAGCTCTTCATATCGTCGATTCTTGCCTGATAACCGGTAAACTCATATCCCTGAATGTTCAGTTTCTCCGTTTGCGGTGCCAGGACATCACGCTCAAAGAATTTATTTCCAAGGACAAAGCCTTTTTTGATTTCGTCGATCAGAAGCTGACGCTCCATCACGTAGATATTCATCGATACATTTTGTACTCCGTGTTCCTCTGAGTTTACAAAAATCTTGCTGATCTTCTGTCCTGCCATGGAGAAGGTGTAGTAATATCCCGTATACTTGCCTACATCGCAGCTGGTGGATATCTCAACCACCATAGGATAGCTGTTTACGTTTATTGCCGCCCATGCAAAGCCCACCAGGGCGAACATGACATAGAGCAGGGGGGAGAAGGTGGCGGCCATTAAGGCGCCGAGGGCAAAGCAGCCGTAGAAGCACAGCAGCATAAAATACGCCTGCCTGCGGCTTTTCCGGTAGGATATGCCAGAAAGCAGTGCACCGACGAACGTGGTCAGTAATTGCAACAGGTTCTCAATCAGCTCCATGCGCATTCTCGCTTTCCTTATCCTGCCGGTCCTCATGATTCATCTGCCGCAGCCGGAAGCACAAAATAGTCACGCACACGCCGAGAAGAAAGGCCAGCAACCCGATAACAATGTATCCCAAAGCCGCGCCGCTGTGAAAGATGCTTGCCGCCGTTTCAAAGCCGGAGTAGTCGCCGGTCTGGATTTTCACGACAATACCGGGCATGGCGAGGGACGCACCTATGAGCAGCACAAGGCACGCCACCACAGCGGAAGCCATGGTAATCGTATTGCGCCGCAGCCGTTTCTCCCGCTCAATTTTGGTGATGCGCCGCTTTGTCTCCGCGATCCGTTCCTCATGACTCCGCATTTGTGATTCCCTCCCGTTCCAAGAGCCTTCGCAGGCTCTCTTTTCCGCGATACACCATGTTGGTGATCTGCTTTACCGTTTTTCCCGTGACCTCCGCCGCCTGCGCGTAGCTCATGCCCTCAAAATAGGTGAGATATAAAACCTCCCGATAGTCCGGGTTCATTTCGCTCATGCAGAAATGCAGAATGCGGTTTCGCTCCTCCGTCCGGATGACCTCATCCACCAGCAGCCGCCCGTCCGGCTCGTCGGTCAGCGCATCGAGGCTGAACAGGGGCTTTCGCTTGCTCTTATGGCGCAGCGCCATGTGGCGCGCGGCCTTATAGAGATACGCCTTGAAGCCGCCGTCCCGGATCCTCGGCTTTTTGGTGAACAGATAGGCGAAAACATCCAGCATCAGCTCCTCCGCCTCATGAACGTCGTGCAGGTAGCCGTCAATATACAGGGTCAGGGGGTCACCGTATTTTTTCATCAGGGCATTAAGCCCTTCGTCATCGCCGCTCAGATATTGGCGGTACAAGCTCTCATCGCAGGTCATAGCGTTCACTTCCTTTTTGCGGATGCTAAAATGCAGAGGGGTATCCGTCAGGTGCTTGTCCTGCCGGAGATCATACTCAACACGGAACATGATATACGAATATCCGAAGAAACACAAGACATCCGGAAAAATGTTCAGCAGAAAGCTGCGGATAGGAGAGATTTTTGAAAAAGTCCTCCAAAACTGGTCATGCACTTTGCAGAAAGAAACGGTATAATGAGCCTGCGTCCGGGTGCAGGGACACAGAAAGAGAGAACAATATGAATGAGACTTATATCACCGCAGAGCTGATCGCGCGGTATGCCCACGAGCTGTACGAAGAAGAAAAAAGCAGCGCCACCATTGAAAAATACATCCGAGATGTCCGTACTTTTTCAAAATACGCCGGATCACAAGCACTCACGAAAGATCTGACAATTGCATATAAGCGTGATCTTCCGACCGGAGGGTACACGATTTTGTCGGTCAACTCCATGCTCGCCTCGCTCAACAGCTTCCTTGTTTTCTGCGGCAGGGCGGACTGCAAGGTTAAGCTGTACCGCGTGCAGAAGAAAACGTATCTGGCTGCAAACCGGGAACTGAGCAGGGCGGAATACCAGAGGCTTTTGAAAGCGTCCAGACACGACAAGCGCTTGTGGCTGCTGCGGCAAACGCTCTGCGCCACGGGGATCCGCGTATCCGAGCTGCAATATTTTACGGTGGAGGCTGTCCGAGCCGGAGAAATTTCCGTCGCGTGCAAGAGTAAGACACGAAGCATTCTGATCCCCAGGGGGCTGCAAAAGCTCTTATTGCAGTATGCTTGCGGCGCAGGAATCCAAAGCGGGATCATTTTCTGCACCCGAACCGGCCGATCCCTAAACCGCAGCAATATCTGGTCTGCCATGAAGCGGCTGTGTGCGCAGGCAAACGTAAATCCGGACAAAGTGTTTCCTCACAATCTGAGAAAGCTCTTTGCCCGGACTTTTTATCAGGTGGAAAAGGATATTGCAAAGCTGGCGGACCTGCTCGGTCACAGCAGCATCAACACGACACGCATCTACATCATGTCCACCGGAGCGGAACATCGGCGTCAGCTGGAGCGATTGCAGCTGCTAGCACAGCGTACTACATAATTTTTCTTATGTAGTAGACGCGCATGGGAGAATGCGTGAGGATGAACGACCAAACGCTGCACTGGAACGCAAGCCACGCCCAAACGGGCGCAAAAAAACAGACCAATGAAAAATACAGGTTCATTGGTCGATTTTCCATGCCGTTCTATTTGCCTGACGTGGACGAATTATGGCTTTTGAATGATAAATCTACGATTTAGACTTGAAGAATTTAATAAAAAGTGTTATTGTTCCTAATAAATGGTGGGCGCAGTCTGACCGTTCGGTCGGCGCGTCTACTACATAAGAAAAATTATGTTCTATGGGGCAATCGATATGACCACACAGACAATGCGTAACGCGCGCAAAAATTGCCATCGGCTATCATATCGGTCATTCGCGCGCGGAAGAAACAACGCCCCAGTACAAAAACGGCTACACCGTCCAGCGCTGTCGCTGTGACTGCGGCGGGGAAATTGACGCGCCTTTGCACCAGCTTACAGCGGGCTACCGGAAAAGCTGCGGCTGCTTGCAGGAAAATCTCAAGCTCTGCGAGGGTACATCTGTTACCATTCTGGAAGCTGGCAGACGGCGCTTGCGCCCCACCAACGCCAGCAGCGTGACCGGTGCTTACCGGAACAGGCGCACCGGAAGATGGTGCGCGCAGATCACTTTCAAATGAGAAACGTATTATCTCGGTGTGTATGAAAAAAGACGATGCCATCGGGGCGCGAAAACGCGGCGAGGGATTGCACGAGAATTTTATCGCGTGGTACTACGCCACGCACCAATTGACAGAAGGAAGGCCATAGTCGTATGAGCGCAGAAACGCGCGGAATGACGCTGAAAGAATACTGCATCAGAAGCCGCCGCGCGGATCTGCTGCAGCAATGGCACTACGCAAAAAATGATGGTCTGACCCCGGACACAGTTACCTGCCATTCGCGGCAGAAGGTCTGGTGGATCGATCGGCTGGGGCATGAATGGCAGCAGGAGATCTACAGCCGCACGGCGCTCTGCAGGGGGTGTCCATTCTGCGCCGGGCGGGAGGTTCTTGCGGGCTTTAACGATTTAGCCTCGACGCACCCGGCGCTGAGTGCGCAATGGGACCAGGAAAAAAACTTTGATCTGACGCCGCAGATGGTGACGGCCGGAAACAGCCGCAAGGTCTGGTGGCGCTGCGAAAAGGGGCATAGCTGGCAGGCGACGATCGCCTCCCGCACCTCCGGCCGCGGCTGCCCGGTCTGTGCGAACCGGAAAATCCTGCCCGGCTTCAATGATCTCGCTACAACCCATCTGGCGCTTGCTGCCGAATGGCACCCAACAAAAAACGGAAACCTCACGCCATCGCAGGTCGTGTCCGGCAGCCATCAGACAGTCTGGTGGCGGTGTTCGCTTGATCACGAATGGAGAGCAGAGATCGTGGACCGGACGCGGGGTACCAATGGCTGTCCGTACTGCGGAAACAAGAAAGTGCTGGCAGGCTTCAACGATCTTGCAAGCATCGAACCGGAAATTGCCGCCGAATGGCATCCGACGCTCAATGGTGCGCTCACGCCCGAAACGGTCACAGCAGGCAGCAACCGCAAGGTCTGGTGGCTCTGCCCGGAGGGGCACGTCTGGCGCACGGCGATCTCGAACCGCACGAATGCAAAGAAGCGCACCGGCTGCCCCGTCTGCGCCGGAAATGTCAGCCAGAAGCACCGCCATCTGTACCTCCCACCTCAGCCGGATGCAGAACGGAGGCGCGCATGAGGCAGAGTTTCTTTGACTATTGCAGGCAATATCACAAGGATGCGCTGCTGCGTGAATGGGACATGGCGCACAATCTGCCGCTCACGCCGCAGACGGTTACCTATGGCAGTCACAAATCTGCATGGTGGCGGTGCGAAAACGGCCATGAATGGAAGGCGGCGATCTATACCAGAATCGCCGGCACCCGCTGTCCCTACTGCACGGGGCGAAAGGTGCTGGTTGGCTTCAACGATCTGGCGACACAGCATCCGGAGCTGGCGCGGCAGTGGGACTACCGGAAAAATGCGCCGCTCGTTCCGGCGGACATCAGCGCCGGAAGTCATAGATCCGTCTGGTGGCGCTGCGAAAAAGGACACAGCTGGCGCGCAAGCATCCATTCCCGTGCTTCCGGCTGCGGCTGCCCCGTCTGTGCCGACAGGCTCGTGGTAGCGGGCGAAAATTCGCTGGCGGATGCTTCACCGGAGCTGGCGCGCCAATGGGATGCGGAAAAGAACGCTCCGCTGACGCCGCAGCAGGTCACCGCCGGAACACGGCGTAAGGTATGGTGGAAGTGCGCGAGGGGACACTCATGGCGAGCCTCCGTCGCTTCGCGGGCCAATCAGAAAACGGGCTGCCCCATCTGTGGCGGGAAAGAGGAGCTGCCCGGCTTCAACGACCTTGCGTCACAAAATCCGGTGCTTGCTGCGCAGTGGGACGCGGAACGAAACGAAATGTTCACACCGCAGCAGGTCACGCTGACCAGCAACCGCAAGGCGTGGTGGATTTGCGAAAAGGGACACAGCTTTCAGGCAGTGATTGCGTCCCGCGCAAACGGAACCGGCTGCCCGTACTGCACAAACAAAAAGGTGCTGGCAGGCTTCAATGATCTGGCGACCGTCGAGCCGCGCATCGCCGCCGAGTGGCACCCAACGCTCAATGGCGCACTTACGCCGGAGATGGTCACAGCGGGCAGCACAAGAAGAGTTTGGTGGGAATGTCCGCTGGGGCATGTCTGGAAGGCCGTCATTTACTCAAGAACCGGCGCAAAAAAATGCGGCTGCCCCGTCTGCGCGGGAAAAACACGTCTTGCGCGGCGCTGAAAATACGTCCTGCCGCAAGGCGGGCTTGATATAGATATTTCAAACACATGGAGGTAAGTATCATGAAAAAGCGAATTATATCCCTGCTGTTATGTCTCTGCATGGCATTCTCGCTGCTTCCGGTATCTGCCCTGGCGAAGACCGACGTTGAAGTAACACTGGGCCGCACAAGGCTCGGCCAGATTACACGGACCCTCGAGATGAGCACTGGCATCAGCAGCTACACGAACACAACGCAGCAGCTGGCGCCTGATAACGTGACCCTGCCCGTGGGACAGCAGGGATCGTTTCAGCGGCTGCCGACAACTATAATCAACAACGTGCAGTATTCGCCCAAGAGCTATGGCGTTATCCGGGGCCGCTGCGTGGACGTGAGCGATCCCGAGGTAGTGGGCAACTTCCAGTATTCTCTCGAGTACTACACGGGCACCAACTATCCTTGCCTGCAGTTCAACTACACGGCCAAACAGGCCGGCACTGCAACGATCACGCTGGAATTTTTCTATAATTTCGGCTTTGATCCGAGCGAGGTTCAGAATGGAAACACCTGGTGGCGGCAGACAAAGACGATCAATGTCACGGTGACGGATTCGGTGACGGAGCCGGAAAAGCCGGAAAAGCCGACGGTCAGTGACATCAAGAGATTCCGCGACAAAGTGAATACCACAAGCTCCTCGAAGGGCGCGGTGTATATGTGGTGCGCCGATTCGCTCTATGATCACGGCGCGTGGTTTGACTACCTGACCGAGGTTGAGGGCGGGTATTCGCTGGGCGAGGTTGTTGCCAACACGGAGAGCAACGCCGCCAGCTATCCCTGGGTATGCCCGATGACGGTCTATGGGGACAAATACCTGGCTGCGTATAACAGCGAGCCGGGCTTTACACAGCACTGGCTGAAAGACGGCAGGCCGGTCTCGCAGACAGTGAACTGGTATTACAGCGCCCAGGACGGCATGTGGAAGTTCAAGTCCGGCGCGGCCCCGATCTACTTTGACATCACGCACGACAACCCGCATCCCAAGCCCACGACGGCCGATTTCGCCGATCAGGCGATTCTGGTCAAGTGCGACACGGACGACAGCCATAGTGCGCAGCTTCTGTACAGCGACGGTACCTATACCATCAACTGGACGGGCGACGACAGATGCACGCTGACCTTTAACGTGGACAGCTATGTCGCAACCTATGCACAGACCCATGAAGGGCATACGGCGGTTGAGGGACAGACGGTCACGAAGGGCTTCAGCTACAGCAACGGCGAATGGAAGGCGGACGATACGCCCAGACCCGAAATTCACGTGGTCTGCGAGAGCACGCAGCCCCCCATGCCCGATAAGCCCACTGCTCCCAGTAAGGAAGATCTGTCCAAGCTCGAAAAGCCTGTAGAGGTGGTCTGCACCACGAATTCCGCAGCACACACTGCAGCAACCTTTGCATTGATCGAGGGAACGTACAGCATCGGAGATGTTACCGGCAATGGAACCGATGGCTACACCTGCGACATTACCGTTACTGCTGACAAATATGTAACGAAGTACAACACCGACTTTGATGCGCACACCCTGACCGGTGACAACACCAAGACCCTTACACTGAAGTACGTAGATGGCAAGTGGGTTGCCAACGGAAACGTTACGTTCAATGTTGAGTGTACAGAAGCAGAGAAATTCCCCGTCGAGCTTGTGATCTACCGCAACGGCAACACGGAAACGGCTTACAAGACCGTCCCGCTCGAAAGCCAGCCGAAGGGCACGGTCATTGACCTGACCAAGCTGAACATTGCCGATTACTACACCGCAAACTACACCGGCAGGTATGACTTCTACGGCTGGTACGACGACGGCCTGTGGAACATCTACAAGAAGGATCTCACGAAGCAGCTCGCCGGCCTTACCACGAAAACCGTCAACGGCTGGACGAACCTCAAGTGCATGGTCTACGACTATGAGAATGTTGTTTACTACATGTCCGACGCAGACCGCGTTGCTGACAACCGCTTGTTTGCGACCACGGCCCGCAAGGGTGCGGCTCTGCCCACCGCAGACGCTCCCACCGCGACCCGCGACGGCTACACGTTCACCTTCTGGAGCCGCGAAGGCCAGAGCAGCGATGTGACCGGTCAGACCGTGAACGGCTGGACGAACCTCGTCGCCAACTGGGAGAAGATCCCCGACCCCACCAAGGAGAACATCGAATTCAATGGCAAAGATACGGTGTATGTCAAGTGCGACATCTATGGCACACACGCTGAGCCGATTGCCTATGGCAATGGCGAGTATGAAATCGTGCGCACGAGCGATACGACCGCGAATCTGGTCTTCAAGTCCGCAAGCTATCTCGCGGCTTCCAAGTATGCCGACGACCACGCGCTGGCTGCTGTAAGCGATCCGGAGGTTTCGACGCAGATCGTGTTCAAGGATGGCAAGTGGCAGCAGCTCAAGAACGGCCCCACCGTGCAGGTGCGCTGCAAGGTTACGCTGACCTACGACGCGCACGCACCCGAGGGCAAGCCGGTCACGAACATGCCTGACCCCCTCAAGGTAACGCAGACGCTCGACGAGGGCAGCACGACGACCTTCTACCTCAGCGAAAAAATTCCGGCATGCGAGGGCTACGTGTTCCTCGGCTGGACTTCCGATACGACTCTGGACGTTCCCACCATTCCCGTCGAATGGAAGACCGAGAACAACGGAGCAAACTGGAAGACCACGACCGGCTACCCCGGCTACACGCTCTACGCTGTCTGGCAGAAGCTTACGCCGGTCTACGCTTACATGCAGCCGATGCACAAGGACACGGCGCTTACCAGCAAGGACGCGAAGATCACTGCCGCGCTGAAAGACCTCGGCTTCGAAGAAGGCTTCAATCAGGGCGAAAAATTCGTCACGATCGGCAAGACCGAGACGGACAAGACTGATCTGAACGACGTTTCCAAGCAGGTCACGGACGAGATCGATAACGGCACGTTTGCGGCCTACGAGAAGGTTCACGCCACAACGGCAGTGCTGGCCAAAATCGACTGGAACGAACTGAAGCTCGTTGACGACGCGGAGCACAAGGGCTACACGGACGACGGCAAGATCGAAGGCTACCATCTCAACGGCACGCTTTCGTTCTGCGACGTCCAGTTTAAGCCCAATGGCGACAACGTCAAAAACATGCCCGCGGATGTGTACCATCTGCAATACACTGACATCGCCCTGGCCACGCCGACCCGCGAAGGCTACACCTTCAAGGGCTGGAGCGTTCAGGAAGATAAGCCTACCGCCCTCGATGCTTCCAACGGCGCAGGAACGCTGGTTAAGGATTCGTTCTATGTCCGCAACGACACCATCTTCACCGCACAGTGGGAACCGGAAATCTACACCATCACCTACGAATACAACGACAAGGACATCAAGAATAAGACGGAGCTTCAGCCCAAGAATCCGAACAGCTACACGATCGAAGATGCTATTACCCTGAACGACATCACGGCGGCAGGCGAGCACGGCAAGCAGTTCGTGGAGTGGCGCTGCGATCTGAACAAGGACGGCGTCGCTGAGACGATCACCGAGATCCCGAAGGGCACGACCGGCAACTTGACCATCTCCGCTCACTGGAACTACCCCGTCAACTACACCGTCTTCGACAAGAACGGCGATAAGATCGACAGCCTCAGCAAGACGGAATACGTTTTTGAGGATGTTCTTAGAAGCGAGGAGGGCTACAAGCTCACCGCTCTTACACAGGACGGCTACACCTTCGACGGCTGGTATCAGGACGATGATGACCTTGGCAAGACAGAGAAGCTCATCGAAGGTCAGACGCTCAAAACAGCCAAGAAGTGGGAACTCTACGGCAAGCTGACTCCCAATGAGTACACCGTCACCTTCGACCCCAACGCTGAAGGCGCGTCGGTTGACCCGACGAACAAGATTGTCACCTTTGACGCGGCTTACGACACTCTGCCGACCCCGACTCGTGAGGGCTATACCTTTGAGGGCTGGTATCTGAGCAAAACAGAGTTCACGGATGCCAACAAGGTCGAAGCAACGACAATTGTTAAGACCCCTGGCGATCATATGCTGTATGCCAACTGGGCGGCGAACACCTACACCGTCACTTTCAACCCCAACGCTGACGACGCTACGGTTGCCCCGACGAGCAAGCTCGTCACCTTTGATGCCGCTTACGGCGAACTGCCGACCCCGACCCGCGAGAACTACAGATTCGTGGGCTGGTACCTGAACGGTGTCAGAGTCACAAAGGACACCATTGTAAAGACTGCTGCCAACCATACGCTGCTTGCAGGCTGGAGCCGCAGCTACCACGCCCTGACGATTAACTACGTCGACAAAAATGGCAACCCTGTGGCAGATAGCTATGAAGCAAGTGTTGCACTGGGTGCTGATTTCAGCGTAACATCTCCGGATGTCAAGGGCTACAAGCTTAGAGACAAGGACGACGCGGTGATCGAAGGCACCATGACCGCAGCGGGCTACACCTACGATGTTGTCTACGTCAAGAAGAGTTCCGGCGGTTCCAGCGTTCAGATTGAGTCTCCCAACAAGCCGAAACAGGACAATTCTCTGAGGTTTAACACCGAAGATCATTTCGCCTTCGTCAACGGCTATCCTGACGGCACAGTGAAGCCCACCGGTGATGTGACGCGCGCGGAAGTGGCTGCAATCCTCTATCGCGTCATGGACGCAGATTGTGTCAAGACGTATGAAACGACCAGATGCTCGTTCAGCGATGTTGTCCGCGGCGACTGGTTCAACCTCTACGTTGCAACGCTTGAAAATGCCGACGTGATCGTCGACACCAGAACGAACGGCAAGTTCCGTCCGAATGAGGCAATCACGCGCGCAGAGCTTGCTGCAATGCTGGCGCAGTTTGCGGACATCAAGAGCGCTGCAAACTCCTTCAACGATGTCTCTGCAAGACATTGGGCATCTGATGAAATCGCTGTCTGCGCGAAGATGGGCTGGATCAACGGCTATCCCGACGGCTCGTTCCGTCCCGATGCAACCATTACGCGCGCCGAAATGATGGCGATGATCAACCGCGCGCTGGACCGCACGCCGAAGTCGGTCTCTGACCTGCTTTCCGGCATGAAGACCTGGAGCGACAACGCAAACACCGGCGCATGGTACTACCTTGATGTGCAGGAGGCTACTAACAGCCACACCTACACGAAATCCGGTACACACGAGACGTGGAAGAAGCTGCACTGACGCAGGCTTCTGAGCATCTTTCCCAGTTGACCACATAGCGAAACAGAAGGGGCGGCTATTCAGCCGCCCCTTCACATTTACCATTTTATCATAAAGTAATGTAGCATAGTGGAGACAATACAAAGTGACGTTTTATGGCTATAAGGGTACAATATAAGTGCGTAGTAATGCTCCCTCTATGAGCAATGTCATTAAGATAAGACTGCACAAAGAACAAGGCAGCTACTGCAAGTAAGCGAAAAGGCTTATTTTTGTGGTAGCTGCCCTTTTTGCGCACGACAAAAGAATGACATTGCTCATAGAGGGAGTATATCAGTATGGCTATCCGCCCGTTTAAGATTATCTCGTTGCCCGAATCAAGGACTGCGTTTTCAGTAAAAGTGAGGCCAGCGCATGGTGATCTTCCCGCTCCGTCCACCATTGGGGCATCAGAAATTGTAGAACCTGCTCTGTCCATAGGTAGTCCTGATGTGTCAGAGTATGCTGTTCCAATCCTTTGCACAGACGGGAATAGGCGGAGCGAACCGTATCACAAATAGAATCACGGTCAATATACCGCCCAATAAAGCCGCAGAGAATGGCCGCTTCTTCCTCTGTATAGTTTTGCATTACAGTACCTCCCATCACACACGATGAGTATTGTACCATACCAGACCGTCAAAGGAAAGGCAAATCTTTTTATTCCGTGTAGCACACGGGGCGTCCTATGGAGGTAAAGCCGCTTGCGCCGGTAATGACCACATTGGTATAGCCGCTGGCGCAGTGGATAACAAGCAATTCTCCGTTTGCGTCCCTGCCGCCAATGATGCCCACATGGGAATTATCCGGGTAGAACACCAAGTCACCGGGCTGTGCGTCCGCCCACGAAATATCGGTACAATAGCTGTGCTGCATGGTGGCTCCGCCGCCGTGGCCGATGACATAGCTGCCGCCGGACTGATTGTAGAACACCCAATCCACAAAGCCGCTGCAATCCAGTCCGTAGGGGCGGTAGGTCCCCGTGGTGGAGCTGCCTGCCGCCGTGACCTGCCGCAGCTCACCCCATCGGGCGTCCCAGCCAATCACAAGAGATTTTCCTCCCCAAAAATAATTCACCTTGCCGACAAGAGAACAGGCGGTGCGTACCACTGCTTCACGCTCGGGTGACAGATCTTCCGGCAGGCCGCGGATCAACGACGCCGTGTCTCCGCTGACGGAGTACACATCTTCTATCAACTCCAGCAGGAGATCCCGCTGCTCAAGCAGCTCGTCCAGCGCTGCGATCTGGTTACGGTTGAAATGATACGCGGTTTTCATCTCCTCTGCCGTTTTTGCGGTAATGGTGATATAGAGGTTTCTTTCCGTCCAGCCATCGTCGTCACCGCTGCCGGGGTGGTCAATGACCTCAATGCGGTGGGCTATGGTAGTCATATCCCAAAAGACCGCTTTCAGGCGCGCAATGCGGTCGGCGTCCATGGTGGCCACGTCTGCGGCGTCTGCATCTGCTCCGGCAACCTTCACCGCGAACACCGCCAGAACTTCCACCCAATCGGCAGACTGCCCGGTCACGGAGATGGAGTCGTAGCTGTCCGCTGTTTGCAATTCCTCCAACCGCTCGTTATACTCATAATTGACCTGCGCCACCGCAGCGGAGATCGGCACAACGCCCGCCTCCCGGCTCTCGTTGGAAAAGAGGATACCGAAGGGGGACGCCACGATTGCCGCCACGAGGATCACCGTCAGGAGCAGCACCAGCACCACCGCACCGCCGCCTGCCGACAGGATCGAGCTGACCGCAGACACCACTCCTTTTCCGATTTCCTTCACTGCCTGGACTGCCACGCTGCCAAGCTTTTTGGAAGCCCTTCCGCCGCTCTGCGCGGATTCCTGAAGCATCTTCCGCTGCGCCTTTCTCTGCGCCGCCGCCCTTGCGCGGTGCGTGATGATTGCATTGTTCGGCGCTGCGTGGTCAGTTGGTCGAACACGCATGGTGCGCGTGGCCTTGGTCATGTCCTGTCCGCTCTTGGGGGCAGGACTGCCCTTGGCCGATGCCCCCGAATTGCCTTTCTGCGGAGTGGTCATTGTACCTCCACGGTCGGACGGTGGAGGTACAATGTGCCGCTCTGCTGTTCTTTTCTCGGCAAGGTTCCGCCGATAGGCGGCTTTTGCGTCCTGCGCAGCTTTTTTCCGCCCACGCTCCTGCGGGGCGGCGCTTGCGTTTTTGGCGGCATTGGGATTTTGCGGAGAAAACGTCTGTTTTCCGACTTCGTTTCGTGCAGTGTTTTGTGCTGGGGAAAAGTCATATTCCGTCGGGGCATTGGTAGAGCCACTTTCCGCACCAATCCCCATATCTGCCACTCTGTACTCCCTCGCCGCATTATCTTTGCCCTGCCGCAGCTTTCCTCGGTAGTGCTTTATCATGCGCCGCGAGGCATCCGCCGCCCCAGATGCGCCATGGCGCATATTCTTCTCCACGCGGTCGGTAGCATAGCGCACGGGATCATGGCTCTCCGGCTCCTTTTCTCGCTGCCGTTTGTCCATGTGCTTTTTCAGAAGGGAATCGGCGTCTTTAGGCGCGGGGTTCTTCAACTTTGCCTTTGGCGTGTCCATGCCGGGTTTGATCTTCAAATCCTTCATAACATCAATCCTCACCCGGCTTGGTGGTCATCAGGCGATACAGCTCCGTATTTTTGGGCAGCTCATTGGCGAAGGGCACGATGGCCCCGCCTACCTTGATGAGCCCATGACCGGCAGGGGCATTGTCCACATAGCTCATCTGCGTATCCGACGCACCCAGCAGGCGGGCAAGCTGCTCCCGGTCGGTGGTGGCCTGATTGAGCATCAGCAGAAACTCAGAGTTTGCGAACATCATCCGCGCCGTGTTGGATAGCAGACATTCCTCCACATTCTGTGTAATGCCGGTGAGCGTCGCGCCGTATTTACGGAAGCGCTTCCAGCACTTGTAGAGAAATTCGCTGCTGTAATTGGTAATACTGCGTCCGCTGCCGCTCCCATTGGCGAAAAACAGATAGATCTCGTCGATGTAGACATGGGTGTATTTTCCCTCTCTGCGGTTCTGGATAACGCGGTTGTAAATGGCGTCCAGCATCACCAGCAGGCCCACCGATTTCAGATTTTCGCCCAAGTCCTGAATATCGAAGCAGAGGATACGGCTTTTTGTGTTGATATTGGTCTGGTGGGAAAAAACATTCAGACTGCCCACCGTGAACAGCTCCAGTGCCAGCGCGATCCGGTGCGCCTCCGGGTTGACCTGCTTCATCAGGTCGTCATAGAGGTCCTTCAGCGTGGGCGGCTGTCCCTGATAACTTTTCAAATATTCCCGATAGATGTTTCCCACGCTGCGGTCAATGATAGACTTCTCCTGCGGCTCGATTTTATCCGCGCCCATAAGCTGCTCGTAGAGCGACATGATAAACTCAGACTTCATCACCAACGGCTCTTTGCCGTCCCCGTACCCCTCGGACAAATCCAGCGCATTGATGTGGCAGCCATTTGGGTCAGAGGCAGAAATGGTGATGACCTC
>ENA-OPEC01001614-OPEC01001614.1-human-gut-metagenome-genome-assembly--contig:-NODE-1614-length-14769-cov-3.060079_pt1 | contig 14769 bp, 10 predicted proteins | sample MGYA00241622_ERZ501507 | MGnify/ENA primary metagenome ERZ501507 (study PRJEB25962, sample SAMEA2042582) | human gut metagenome | biome: human gut; feature: human-associated habitat; material: faeces... | reverse complement strand
CTCCTGCCGATGAGGCGGCACTGAAAAGTGTGGCGACTGTGCTGGCACAGGACTTGAAAGATCTGTTGGATTGGAACTACACCATTAGGACCGGGAAACCGGGAAAGAATGATATTTATCTTTCATTGATGAAACCCGACAAACAATTGGGAAAGGAAGGGTATGTGCTGACTGCCGGACGCTATGCCGGTATTGAAGCACCGGCTCGTCAGGGAGTCTTTTGGGGAACCCGGAGTTTGTTGCAGATTCTTTATAATGAAAAAGGACAGTTGCCCAAAGGAGTTGCCCGTGACTGGTCGCAATATCCCAGTCGTGGCTTCATGCTGGATGTGGGCCGTAAGTTCTTCACAATGGATTTCCTGCGGCAATATGTCAAAATACTATCGTTCTATAAACTGAATGAATTCCAGATTCATCTCAATGACAATGGTTTTGTACAGTTCTTTGATAACGACTGGAACAAGACCTATGCTGCTTTCCGCCTGGAGAGTGAGCGTTTTCCGGGGCTGACCGCCAAGGATGGTTCTTATACCAAGAAAGAATTCACCGACCTGCAACGTCTGGGCATGGAATATGGTGTGAATGTGATTCCGGAGATTGATATTCCGGCTCATTCATTGGCCTTTACACATTATAAACCCGAGATAGGCAGTGATAAATATGGAATGGATCATTTGGATTTGTACAAGGAGGAAACCTATCGTTTTGTAGATTCTTTGCTGGATGAGTATCTTTCTGGTGAGAAACCGGTTTTCATAGGTCCCGACGTACATATCGGTACAGACGAGTACAATGCCAAGGAAGCTGAGAAATTCCGCTATTTTACAGACCGGTATCTGAAGTATGTAGAGAAATACGGGAAGAATGTCCGTATGTGGGGAGCACTGCGCTGGTTGAAAGGAAACACTCCGGTGAAAGCGGATAATGTAACTATTAATGCCTGGTCATACGATTGGATTGATCCTAATGCTTCTTTGAAAGACGGATATAAGATTATCAATACGTGTGATGCTTATCTTTATATTGTTCCGGCTGCCGGATATTATCGTGATTTCCTGGACACGAAATGGCTGTATGAGCAATGGCGTGTGGGTAAAGTGAATCCTAAGGAAGAGTTGCCTGAAGGAACTCCGGGACTGTTGGGAGGTATGTTTGCCGTATGGAATGACCATTGTGGTAACGGTGTGTCACAACAGGATGTGCATTTCCGTACATTCCCGGCCGCTCAGGTACTGGCCGAGAAGATGTGGAGAGGGAAGAATGAAATGGTTTCTTACGAGGAATTTGAGGAATTGTGCAAACAGATGCCTGAAGCTCCCGGTGTCAACCTGCTGGGGCGTGTGCAGGGTGAGGTAGTCCTTCCGGGGCAGAATGAAGAACTGTCTTTGAACGGTACGGACAGCATTGCCACTATGTTGCCGGAGGTAGGCTATCCATACGTGGTAGAATTTGAAATAAATCCGGACAAAGACCAAAATATCAACGGTATTTTGTTTAAAGGTCCTCATTCCACCGTATATGCCAATTGGGAAAATAAGGGAAAATTGGCTTTCAGCCGTGACGGCTATACGTTTGTATTCCACGCTGCCACACTGCCTGCCGGAGCATGGACGAAGGTACGCATAGAGGGAGACCACAAAGGTACTACTCTTTACATAAACGGTGAGAAAGCGGAACGTTTGGAAGGACGTATCAAGCAGTTTTACAACTATACTCATAAACGCAAGGACAAGATGTATATGCAGGAAACTTTGGTGTTTCCCATGCGGCAGATTGGGGATGTGCAGAATGGGTTCAGAGGGAAGTTGCGGAATATAAATTGCACGCAATAAAAGATATTTCTTTCTCTTGCTGTGTAGGGGCAGGTTTTAGACCTGTCCCTATGCCCAATAGGAGTGAAATTTCTCCGAATGTTATCTTTAATAGTGTTATATTGTTTATTATCAAAGTTTTATATGCGGTAAATGTTATCTGTTTTATTTTCATGAAAAGGGCTTTATACCTTACTTTGCATTATTAAACTTAAGCAACAAACCCGATGAAAATAAAACAAATTCTACTTTGCATGCTTTTAGCCTGCTTTATTCTTCCTGCTTCCGCACAGAATAGCTGGGGTATTGTAGGAGGCGGACTTTTTTCTAAATCTCTGTCCAGGGATGCACGCTTCAGCCTGGGCGGTTATGCCGGAGGAATGTATGACGTTCATGTTAAAAACTCATGGTATGTACAACCACAATTATTATTTACTTATGAAGAATTCAGATCCAAGACAAGACTTGGTACCGATTCTTTTTTTAGTAAATTCAATTTGGAGCTTCCTATCCTTGCTTCTTATAATGTTGCTTTGAATAACAAATGGAATTTGCGCATCAATGCGGGACCGTATCTGTCCTATGCTATGTTTGGCAGGGATAAATCCATTGATTACGCCTATGGCAACGGAATGCATTCTAGTTTGGGCTGGTGGCATCAGGATTTTCCAGATCATTTTACTTACGGCGGAAGGGCCGGGGTTTCATTGGAATCCGAGCATTTCATTTACACTATCGATGGTAAGTGTTCTCTTCGTAAGAGACCTTTCGGGCGGAGTGTCAGTTTATCGGCCGGTGTAGGATATAAGTTCTGAGTTTTCTGTATCTTTGTCACCGGAGAATAAAAATAGAGTTGCATGTATGTTTATATAAAACAGTTGGGTATTGTTTGCCTTCTATGTTGGCTTGGTCTTTCCTGTACTTTGCAGCGCACGGAACATCCTGCTTTGCGGCAAGCCGGATACTTGATGGAAGAACATTCCGACAGTGCGTTTTCATTATTGAAATCCATCTCTTCCCTAACCGGTATGAGCCCGGAAGACAAGGCCGGTTACGCTTTGCTGCTGGCTGAGGCTGCGGATAAAAATGGTTATTCACTGCTTCCTTGTGACTCATTATTGAATTTTGCTCTCCATGTATATCATGAAGAAGCCAAAGAACATGCCATAGCTCTTCTGTATAAGGGTAAAGTGCAACAGGAAATGGAAAACTATGCCGATGCCCTGAAAAGTTACCGTATGGCGCTTGAAATTCTTTCCGCCTATCCATGCGAATTCTATTGGAAAGGGTTTGTATATAATATGTTGGGTGGGCTGTATGGCAAACAGAACTTGTACGCACAGGCCAAAGATATGTATGTCAAGGCTTGTTATAATGATTCGCTGGCACGGCATAACCGTCATTTCATCAGTTCACTCAGCAACCTGGGGGTAGCTTACATCGGGTATGGAAATATAGACTCCGCTTTTATCTGTCAGCAACGCGCTTTGCAGCTTTCTCTTTCTACTGATAGTTTCCTTTTGCATTCTCTTTATGGAAATATAGGGGATTTATGCGGACGTACAGGACGGAACAGTATAGCTATTATTTGTCTGAAAAGGGCATACGATGCCTGTCGTCTTAGAGAAGACAGCTTGCAGTGTCTTTGGAATCTAGGGGAATTTTATTATAATAACGGGCAGCTTGATTCGGCTCTTTATTATTTGAACCGAAGCAAGGAAGCTGTCGATATTCATATCCGGTATCTCTCTTTCTTTGACTTGTATGCCATAGCCAAGCAGCAGGGAAATGTGGAGAAAGCTTTGGAATATCTGGAAATCAGCACCCAGTTGGAAGATTCTATCTATTCCACCAATGTGGCTACGGAACTGGAGAAGAAGACCTATCGTTGGAATGCCGACGCGCAAGTAAGGAAAGAACAGTTCAAGGCTAAACGGAGGATATACACCATTGCGATGATAGCTGTGGTGTTGCTGCTGGTCATTGTGATTATTTATCAACAGATACTGAAGAACAAGAAGATACAGCAATCCAATTATAAATATCTGTTGCAGAAGCTGAAACAGAACCTGATGGATATGCAGCAGAATATTGCTCAACATGAAGAGGTGATAGCCGAATTGAAACAGAAACAAGAAAGCCGTGTCGAGGAAATAGAAGAGAAGGAACGGGCTATAGAGGCCATGAAGATGGAGAAGGAGAAATTGCGCAACTGGTTGTTCCGGCAAAGTGCCCTCTATACGAAAATAGACAAACTGGCCAACCAGCAAAAGCATCACAAAGAGCGTATTGCAGTGCTCACCAATGCTGAGCAACGCCAACTCAGAGTGATTATAGGACAGATTTATGCTGATTACATAGAGCAACTGCATACCCGGTATCCCAAGTTGAACGAAGATGATGTCCTTTTGCTATGTCTGCAATTGGCAGATTTATCTCCTTTTGCCATCGCTTTATGCTTTGGTAATAATGATGCACAGATTGTAGCGCAACGCAAATATCGTATGAAAAGTAAGATGGAATAACTGTGTGTTACAGAATTTGCATAATGTTTTTTTAATAGATGTTTGTATATCAGGTTATAAAGGCATTTTGCTATCTTTGTGCGTAGAAAGCTAAAAGACAAAATCACTATGCGTTCATTTATTATATATTTAAATTTCGTCAGTTTGCTGGCTGTCTGTTTGTTTGCCTGTAACCACCATTCTTCCAATCCGATGTTACAGCAAGTAGATTCTTTGTTGGAAATGAAGCCGGACAGTGCATTGACTATTTTAAAAAATATATCTGTTTTAGAGGATTTGCCGGAAGTAGACAAGGCATACTATGCTTTGTTGCTGGCTGAGGCTACGGACAAGAACAAACTACCCTTATTGCCTTGCGATTCCTTATTGAATTTCGCCTTGGATTATTATGGAGATGATGATAGGGAGAAAGCTGTGGCATTGATGTATAAGGGAAGGCTGCTGGCGCAGATGAATGATGAAATGTCGGCGATAGAGCATAATTTGAAAGCGTTGGAAGTGTTGCAGAATTATCCGCAAGATTTAAAATGTAGAAGATTGATTTATAGTATGTTAGGGGTATGGTATGGTGATTGTGAATTGTACGACAAGGCGTTGGAAATACAAAATCAAGCTCTTCTTTATTCTTTTAGTGCTAAAGATACTGCTATTGCCTATCATAACATTGGATATATTTATGGTATGAGGGATATGCAGGATTCTGCTATAACTTATCAGAGAAAGTCTGTGGAATATGCTATGCGTTCTAAAGATACAAGCATGATACTCACTTCTTGGCACAATTTAAGTCTGTATTATGGACGATTTGAAAACATCGATTCTGCCGTGGTTTATGCCTATAAAGTTTTGCAAAATATATCTGATGAAAATAAAATATTTAGCGGTTATTTCTATAATATAGGTGATTTGTACATTGGTTTAGGACAATATGATTCTGCTAGGTATTATTTAGAGAAAAGCCTGCTCTTTTCTCCATCCCTTTCTATGTCTTACTGGTCACTTGCCGTAATGGAAGCTAAGCTAGGAAATTTCAAGTCTGCCTATCACTATCTAGATACTTTTGTCATGGTTCAGGATTCATTGGATGCTAGTGAGCGATTGTCTGAAGTGCAGCATATAGTCTATAAAAATCAGACAGCATTGGAAGTAAAGGATGAGCAAATAAAATCTAGAAAGGTTATAGGGCGTATTGTTTTTTCAGCCATTATTATTTGCTTTGTCGTTGCTTTGATTTACCAACGTTGGATAAATAAGAAAAATAACCAGCAGGCACTCTATCGGCAAGCATTACAATATGCTGATGAGAAACAGAATGTGATGCAGCAGCGCATAGAAGAAAATGAATCCGCTCTTGCACTGTTACAGGATAGGGAAAACCAAAATCTTGATGAAATTGCCCAAAAAGAGCAATTGATAACTCAATTGAAGAAAGAAAAGTTGGCACTTCGTACATGGTTATTTCAGCAGACTTCTATATACAAAAAGGTGATGTCATTGTCTGACCAGCAGCAGGTGAATAAGAAAATCCGTAAGGTGATGGCAGCTGCTGAATTGGACAAACTGAAGAAAACGACCTTTGAAATCTATGCTGATTATATTTCTCCTTTGCAAGCACAATACTCCCAACTGACGGAGGATGACTTGTTGGTCCTTTGCCTGCAAGAAGCGGGTATTTCTCCGTTGGCCATTTCTTTATGTTTCGGACATACGGATACGGTAGCCCTCAATCAAAGGAAATCGCGTCTAAAAAAGAAAATGTCAGAGTGATAAACTGAAATATATTGTTTATCAGTGTTTTATAGAAATATTATGTCACAGCAAATAGTTGTACGTTCTTTCCTTTCCCTCTAACTTTGCGGCATCATTTTTAAACAAAAAGAAGTATGAAAGCAAAGTTATTATTGATGTTATTTTTAGTTTCCTTGAGTTTGGGAGTTTTTGCTTCGGAGCATCACCAAAAGAAGCCTCATGCAGTTTGCAAAGTTTATGAAAAGGTGGCTACTAGAATTCCTTTTATTTTTTCAGTACAAACCGAGGATATAAATGACTGCTTGTATCTCACATTTCAATTTTCATTAGATGATGCTGACATTACTATGCTAGATAAGGATGGTAATGAAAAGGTGTAGTTATGGATAACGCATTTGAAAAAACAGCTGTACTTCCTAAGTGTGATAAAGGAAGTGCTTACTCGACTCAGATAAATTTAAGTTTTTAAGTAATTCCAATTAAGGCTGTATGATAATATTTTAGTTGATAATCTAAGGTTATTGATAATGTGAAGTTCATATCTGAATCTTATTTTATTGCTCATGTTATGATAAAATATGTTATATGGTTGATTTTTAGTGTTGTATAGGTGAGTGGATGTTATATGGATAGAGCTTTATGCTTATATCTTCTTTCTAATTTTGCAACATCAAATAAAAAAATAAGTATGAAGACTAAAATGATTGTAGTGGTGGTTTTGGCTGCGATGTGTGTATTGCCTTTGTCTGCACAGGTAAAAGTTGGTGTGGAAGGTGGAATGAACCTGTCTCATTATCTGGTTTCCGGTTCTGACGGATATAAAGCCGAGCAGGTAGGTGGAATGAAGCCCGGCTTTCAATTGGGGGTGACTGTGGACTACGAGATAGGAAAGCATTGGATGTTAATGTCCGGTTTGTCTTGGTTGCAGAATAGAAGTACCATGAAAATGATGGATCACATGGTTACTTATTTTCCTAAGACAGAGATAAAGATGAATAATCTGATTTTGCCGTTAAAAATGGGATATAATATTCGGGTTTCGGATAAACTCAGCCTCATTCCGTCGGTTGGAGTTTATGCTTCTTACGGATTTGGTGCTGGAAACTGTTCTTTGGATGTTATTCACCAAGAGGGGGATAATATAACTACCGAGCCTGCAAAATGGAAGCCCTTGGATGGTTTTTCCTATAAAGCCGGGGAGCCCAATAATAGTGGTAATCTTCAGGCTTTCCGCCGTTGGGATTATGGGGGCATTGTTGGAATGAAGGCTGTTATTGCCGATCATTATACGATAAGTTTTGATTATAGGGTCGGAATAAAAAAGATACAGGCACAAAATGGTTTGCGGAATTCAACTTTCCAGTTCTCCGTAGGCTATCGTTTCTAAACTGATTTAATTAAACTGGCAATCTGTCAAAATGATAATGCCGGTGTATGAGGGTGTCCTGTTTTAAAGGATACAGTTTGTGTATTTTCATCGTATTCTCGTGCATCGGTATTTTGACAGATTGTCTTCTTTTTCTGGTTATTTATTCTTTTATGGATATATGTGAACGTATATGTAGGGAAATGCATACATACGTGTCCGACAGGGATCTTTATGCCTTTTGAGATCCCTCTATTTATTGAGCCAGCTCTTTCAATATCTCCTCTATTTTCTGAAAGAGTTGTCCTATGTGCGCTCCGTCCACAAAAGCATGGTTTACAGTGAAAGCGATGGGCATTACCAGTCTTCCTTCGCGTGGCACTACTTTGCCGGCATTCATCAGCGGATAGTCTAATGGATGGTCGGGAGCCATTTGTGTATAGGTGAGTGAAGTGAAATAAAGCTGAGGCGTGGCACTCAGTTGGATAATATCAAAATCTCCCTGTTCTTTAATGACTTTTTCGGCTCCATACGGGTCACCCTCTTCGGGGATGTTATGGACGATGTGATATGCTTCGGCATAAAACCGTTCAAAATCTGCATGGTAAGGGATGCGGACTGTGTAGAAAGTCTTGCCGGGTACAGCGATAGGTGATATGATGTCCACCTGATCGTGATAGACCACCTGTCCGTTTTTATCTGTACGGAAACGGAATTCTTTCACTTCATTGGCAGCACGTAGCACAGCATACAGGTAATACAGGAAAAAAGAGCGCTTGGCGGCTTTTGCAGCTGGAAATGCTTCAGTGCAATCCACTTTCACTGGTAATGGATATCCATGAATTATGGAAGTTGCGGAAAAAATTATAATTGTCCCGGCGTTCCCAGGTTTCAATATCTATTATATGTTTCATTTATTTTACGGGTTTAAAAGAATGGTACATGAAGTGCGCTCCCAGCAGTATGAACGGAATGCTGAGCCATTGCCCCATGTTCAGCATCATACTGTCTTCAAAGGCTTCCTGGCTGGCTTTTATAAACTCCACAAGGAAGCGGAAGGTGAATATGGTAGTGAGGCAGTAGCCGAAATAGAAACCGGGGTATAGCGTGGTTTTGTACTTTTTATACAACCGCAAGCCTATGATAAAAATCAGAAGATAGGCGATGGCTTCGTAGAGTTGTGCCGGGTGGCGGGGTTGCATATCTTCGTGCGGAAAAATGAACGCCCAAGGAACATGAGTTACCGTACCTACTATTTCACCATTCATCAGGTTACCTAAACGGATAAAACAACCTGCCAGCGGGGTGGCGATGGCTATATTGTCTAGTACAGTCAGGAACTTCAATTTTACACGGCGTGAATAGATCCATAAGGCGAGCATTAGTCCGATGGTTCCTCCATGGCTGGCAAGACCTTGATAACCGGTCCATTTTATCCCAGAATCGGTAATCTTGACGGGCAACAGCATTTCTACAGGGTGAGAGAGCCAATAGCCTGGCTCATAGAACAGACAATGTCCCAAGCGAGCACCGATAACAATACCCAGCAGGCAGTAAACGAACAGGGAATCAAATTTTTCGTAAGGAATTTTTTGGTCTTGGTAGAGTTTGTATATCACCCAGTAGGCCAATGAAAGCCCTGTAACGAACAATACGGAGTAATAACGGATGGAAATGCCGAAAATGGAAAAGATTTCTATATCGGGATTCCAAAGAATGGCTGACAGTGTATTCATATCTTGAATTTTTGTGCAACTTTGCGGTAAGTGGGCATATCCACATCCATCTTTTCGCCCAGTGCGATCATATCAAACAATAGTCCTTGTATTTCGGACTCGTGTCCTTTGGCTATATCTTTTTGCATGGATGCGGTACTGTCCGGGTCTAATTTGTCAATCACTTTTAAGTTGTATCCTATCGGGTCTTCCGCATAGGTAATTCCCATTTTGCGGCCTATTTCAGAACTTTCCTTGGACAGACCGATGAAAGTGTCGCGTTCTGCTCCGGGATGTTGCAGAGGACCCATCGGGACATCATGGTAGGCACCTGTGCAGGCCATAGCCGAGATGAATGACCATTTGATGAAGGTGTCGCGATTGATATCATCCGAAATATCGGCTTTGATCCCTGCTTTTCTTAGTACATCGGCAATGGTTTCCAGACGTTCCGGAGCCACACCCTGTTGGGGACGTGCACCGAAAACCAGCCGGAATATTTTGCCCATTTGTGTGATTTCACCCGGTCCGGAAACGAAACCTACGATGTAGATGCATCCGTCCAATACTGTTACATGTGGAACGAGTTGCCCGATGCGGGGACCTGTACCGTAAACATTCAGGATGGGGATAATCAAGGTATCTTTATCCGAGGCTTTTTCCAACAGATCTTTGATGGAATCCAGGGAATAGCCCTTCACGCATACAAAAATTACGTTGGCCTTCTCGTTGTATTCCTCGGCTGTGCAGGCTTGTATAGGTAGAAAGTGATTACCTTTTAAGTCTGATCTTAGGTGAAGCCCTTTTTCACGAATGGCTTCCAGATGCTTGCCACGGGCAATGCATGTTACGTCTTTTCCTGCTAAAGCAAGGAAACCGGCGATGCTTCCTCCAACGCCGCCGGTTCCCACGATTAAATATTTTTCCATGTTAGTTGTATTTTGTTTTAGGAAACAAAACACTGACTTATCGGTCTGCCATCAGTTTTGCTGGTTTCCTGATGTTTTTTCATGCATTGCATGACAAGTCTTTTGCGTTTTGATTTACCTTATACATTGAAACGGAAGTGCATGATGTCACCGTCCTGTACTACGTATTCTTTACCTTCCACGCCCATTTTTCCAGCCTCTTTCACGGCGGCTTCCGAACCATATTTAATGTAGTCTTCGTACTTGATTACCTCGGCACGGATAAATCCTTTCTCGAAATCGGTGTGGATGACTCCTGCACATTGGGGGGCTTTCCATCCTTTACGATAGGTCCAGGCTTTTACTTCCATTTCTCCGGCGGTGATGAAGGTTTCCAGTTCCAGCAGGTGATAAGCCGATTTGATCAGACGGTTTACACCTGATTCTTTCAGACCGACTTCCTGAAGGAACATCTGGCGGTCTTCATAGGTTTCAAGTTCTGCGATATCGGCTTCGGTTTTGGCGGCTACGACCAGAATTTCTGCATTTTCTTCTTTTACGGCTTCGCGTACTTGTTCTACATATTTATTGCCGGTAGCAGCACTTGCTTCGTCCACGTTGCATACGTACATCACTGGTTTGCTGGTCAGCAAGAACAGTTCTTTTGCGATTTTTTGTTCGTCTTTGCTGTCAAATTGTACGGTACGCGCAGATTTGCCTTGTTCCAATGCGTCTTTATATTTAACAAGGATGTCGTACATTTGTTTTGCTTGTTTGTCACCGCCCGTCTGTGCCTGTTTTTGTACTTTTTGAATACGGCTTTCAATGGTTTCCAAATCTTTCAGCTGGAGTTCGGTGTCAATGATTTCTTTGTCACGTACCGGATCTACACTACCGTCTACATGAGTTACATTTTCATCGTCAAAACAACGGAGTACGTGCAGGATAGCATCTGTTTCACGGATATTTGCCAGAAACTTGTTTCCCAGCCCTTCACCTTTGCTAGCCCCTTTTACAAGTCCTGCAATGTCAACAATTTCTACAGTAGTGGGAACGATACGTCCCGGATGAACCAGTTCGGCAAGTTTGGTCAGGCGTTCATCAGGAACGGTGATGACACCTACATTCGGTTCGATGGTACAGAAAGGGAAGTTGGCTGCTTGAGCCTTTGCATTCGATAAACAATTAAAAAGTGTCGACTTTCCTACGTTTGGAAGACCGACAATACCACATTGTAAAGCCATTATCTATTTGTTTTTTTGATTATTATCTATCTATTTGTTTGCAAAGATAACCATTCTTTTTGTATCAGACTTCATATTGAAGTCAGATTTGGCTTTTTTATATGCGAAAAGGGGGGGCTTGTTACGAAACAGAAAGGGCAACCGTCACGGCTGCCCTTTCGTCGAGTTTTTATGAAAAGTGTTAGATTGTTAGAATAGATTTATTTGTCCATAGTTACGGTCATTTCGGGTACTAATATATATTCTTTCTTTTTAGAGTTCCATTTGTAATATTCAGTAGTCATACTTTTATTGCCATAAGTATAACGAATGCAGAGGTTATTTTCCCAGCGGTTTTTGTTACTGTTCCATTTTTGCGCCTCGTCCTCAGTACGTTGGTTGTTGGCGTCATACTTGTAATTGTGCTTCATATAATTAGTAAGCATGGTGCCTTCCATTTTAAAAATCGTTTCCGAAACAACTACTCCATTTACTTCTTCTGCATTGTAAATCAGGTTGTCACCCGGATTTCCTGCAAAAACTGTAAAGTTAGCAATAAATAAAATTGCTACAACGAGCATTCCTTTCAAAAAATTGATCTTTTTCATGATATTGATATATTAGATTGTTACTTTCATATTGTTTTTAAAAGCGGTGCAAATGTACGAAAGAAAATTGAATATCCTAACATTTCTGCTAGAAAATGATGATATTTTTGCAAAATGTCACTGATTAAACAAATATTAAGAATTGTATAATGGCTATTTGTTATAATTGTCTTGTCTTTGTGTTTTCCACTTATGTCTGGGATGGCAAATGAAAAGCTCAATGGATTGGAAAATACCATTGAGCTTTTATGATATAAATACTTTACATATAGTACTATCTATTTTGCTAATAGTTGGTTTATGTATGCTTTAATGTGCTTCAAGCCAGTTGCTTCCCCAACCGCAGTCTGCGCGTAAAGGTACTTGCATACGGTAGGCATTTTCCATCTCTTCAATCACAATCTTCTGTACTTTTTCCTTTTCTTCGGGTAGAACGCTGAAATTTAACTCATCATGTACCTGAAGTATCATTTTGGACTTTATACTTTCAGATTGAAAGCGCTGGTATATGCGTACCATAGCTACCTTGATAATATCGGCTGCACTTCCTTGGATAGGAGCATTGATGGCATTCCGTTCGGCATATCCGCGCACAACCGAATTTCTGGAATTGATATCCGGAAGATATCGTTTACGGCCGAATATGGTTTCAATATATCCTTGTCCGCGGGCAAGGTCAATGCTTTTGTCCATATATTCCTTTATTTGGGGATAAGTTTCGAAGTAGCCGTCTATTAGTTCTTTTGCCTCTTTGCGGTCTACATTCATACGTTCTGCCAGTCCGAATACGCTGATGCCGTAGATGATACCGAAATTAGCTGTTTTTGCTTTACTGCGTTGTTCGCGGGTAACTTTGTCTATACTTATCTTATATACTTTTGCTGCGGTGGCGGCATGAATGTCATCTCCTTCCTTGAAAGCCTCTATCATATTGGTATCTCCGCTAAGGTGTGCCATAATGCGTAGCTCAATCTGTGAATAGTCGGCGGAGAAAAATTCGCAGCCATCATCGGGGATGAAAGCCTTACGGATTTCCTTGCCGTCCTCGTTGCGGATAGGGATGTTCTGAAGGTTCGGGTTGCTGGAACTGAGCCGGCCGGTAGCAGTGACCGTTTGATTGAACGAAGTATGAATTTTACCTGTTTCTTTATTAATCAATAGGGGCAGAGCATCAATATAAGTACCGAGAAGCTTCTTCAGACCGCGGTGTTCCAATATCTTGCCTACTATTTCGTGTTTTCCTCGCAGACTTTCCAATACTTCTTCACTGGTGACATATTGTCCGGTTTTGGTTTTCTTGGCCTTCTCCACGATGCGCAGTTTGTCAAAAAGCACTTCACCTACCTGTTTGGGTGAAGCTATGTTGAAATCCGTACCTGCCAGTTGGTGCACTTCTTCTTCTATTTGGTTCATGCGGGCGGTGAAATGTTCCGAGGTCTGTTTTAAGGCTTCAGTGTCTACACGTACACCGTTGCGTTCCATATAAGTAAGTACGGGTACCAGGGGCATTTCTATTTCGTAGAAGAGTTTTTCCGCATCGTTGGTTTTCAATTCCTGTTCCAAGATGTTTTTCAATTTCAGTGTGACATCAGCATCCTCGCATGCGTACTTATAGATAGCTTCGGGGGAGAGGTCGCGCATATTCTTTTGACCTTTGCCTTTAGGACCAATCAGTTCTTCGATGTGGATAGTCTGATAATGCAGGTAGATTTCGGCAAGGTAGTCCATGTTGTGACGCAATTCCGGTTGTAGTACATAATGTGCCACCATGGTATCGAACAGGGGACCGCGCACTTCGGTTCCGTAGTTGCCCAGTACCAGCATATCGTATTTTATATTTTGCCCTACTTTCAATACTTCTTCTTTTTCGAAAGCCGGCCGGAACTCATTAACTATTTTTTGCGCTTCAGCCCGATCGGCAGGTACAGGAACATAAAATGCTTGATTTTCGGCATAGCTGAAGCTCATTCCCACGAGTTCTGCGGTGATGGGATCGGTTCCTGTTGTTTCTGTGTCTAGACTGAAAATTTCTTTTGTAAGTAAGTTTTGTAACAATTCAGTTCTTTTCTCTTCTGTATCAACGAGTTGATAGTCGTATTTTAAATTATCTAAACATGCTAGATTCGAATATTTCTCACTTTCCGTCCCTCCGTCGGTAAATTCTGCAAAGAGATTGCCTTGAGGAGAAGACGGGGAAGCGGGTGATTCACCGTTCGAAGCTGGTTCGCCGAAAAGGGAGAGTTGTCCCGAACCGTTCGGCGTATTTCCCTGCCGGGCGCTTCCTCCCGGTGTACGGTTTCGTCCTTGCGGGTCGTTTCCGGTCGCATCGGTGTATGTTCCGGCGAAGGCGGATTTCTTGTCTCGGTTGAAAACGCGGTCGATGAGGGTACGGAACTCCATCTCTTCAAAAATCTTCCGTAGTTCCTCTTCATTCGGTTCTTCTCTTTTCAGTTCGTCCATGTTCAAAGCGATGGGGACATCAATCTTGATAGTTGCCAGAAACTTGGAGAACTCAATCATTTTCCGGTTAGTTTCCACTTTGGTCTTCAAGGCTCCTTTCAGTTCGGCAGAGTGGGAGAGGAGGTTCTCGATGCTGCCATATTGCGCGATTAACTTTTGTGCTGTTTTCTCGCCCACGCCCGGACAACCGGGAATGTTGTCGGAACTATCGCCCATCAGTCCCAGCATATCAATGACTTGTGCGGGTGACTGGATATCGAACTTTGCCTTTACCTCTTCTATTCCCATCACTTCAAAACCGCCTGTATGCTTGGGACGGTACATGAAAACATTTCCGCCCACCAGTTGGCCATAGTCTTTGTCCGGTGTCATCATATAAGTAGTGATCCCCCGTTTGCCGGCTT
>ENA-OPEC01001611-OPEC01001611.1-human-gut-metagenome-genome-assembly--contig:-NODE-1611-length-14782-cov-2.784749_pt1 | contig 14782 bp, 9 predicted proteins | sample MGYA00241622_ERZ501507 | MGnify/ENA primary metagenome ERZ501507 (study PRJEB25962, sample SAMEA2042582) | human gut metagenome | biome: human gut; feature: human-associated habitat; material: faeces... | reverse complement strand
CGGACAGATACGAATGATTACGTACTTACATAGTATTTGCAAGAGACACCTTTTTTCGTAAATGTTGCAAATGTTTGTTTAGGCACTTTCATTATACAACACATGGAATCGAGGTGTCTTTCTTTTATGCAAAATCACGAACTTGCTCATTTATAGTAATATATTAATAATTCTTTATGTTTCCTAAAATATTCTTCATTATCTACTTTTCTAATGTGATTATTTCATCCCATATGTTTATCCGTATAAATATCATACCGATTTTCACTTCATTTGTAATTTTCATTATTATAACACAGGGGCTCCCATATAGGAAGCCCCTGTATTACAATCTTTTTAACCCTCATTACATATCATCAGACTCCATCAGCCATCTGAATTACTGCCAAGTGATCGGTTTTGCTTCGGTTTCATTACACAACCACCAAAAAACCGTCCTCTAACCTCTTATAGAGAAGTACGAAACCATCCCCTTCCCAAAGAAGCGTCTTCAACTATTTCGACAATTGCTCCACCAAAATGAATAATAACCGCCGTTTTAGCATCAGACAAAGGGGTGTGTACTTCTAGCTTTTTGAAAACGATCGACTTGTCACTTATATTTGTTTCTACTGAAGCAGGAATATTTTCTAATATTTATTGCATCTCCTCCACACAAAATCTCATTTGTATTTTATTTTCTTATACCCGATCAAGCATTCCAAATTTAAGAACTGATTGATATTTTCCACTCCTGTACCTGCATTCCTTTTACTTTATACGCTCTTTTAGCAATGGTCGCAAGAGGAAGATCTGCATCTGAATCAGAATAAAAGTTATCTATTTCCTCAAGTTTATATTTTTCCTGAAATCTCACAACTTTTTCTTTTCCCCGGCAGTTTTTTCCATCAATTTTACCTGTATTTATATCCAACTTCGTTGCAATTACATCCTGTATATCAAGTTTTTCGGTTACGGGAAATAAAAGAAATTCCGGAGATGCAGAAATTATAATATCTGATTTCTTCTTATTCTCCCAATACCATGTCTTTATTTTTTTTTCATTTAAAATCCAAAAATCCTTTACCATGTTTTCTTTTTTTTGATCAGTGGAAGAAACGAAAAAAACTTTCCTTAAATTGTGTTTTGTCAATTTTTTTTAATTTATAAAAAAAAATCCTTTTATCTGTTTCCCTCCCACATGTAATATTCCTGGTTGTTTTCTCAAACAAAAAAATAAAAATCTACAGTACTATCACCTGCATAAACTGTACCATCAAAATCATAAGCATTCCAGTCTACAAAATATATAATATAATAAACATCATTATAGCTAATAGCGCTATCAATAAAAGTAATATTTTATCCCCTAAAATTGTGTCTGTAGGATCACCATCTGTTCCCTCTTTCTCTATATTTAGACTATATTTCATTGCTACAATCAAAACCAATGGTACTGTTGAAAGTAAATATGTTTTCTTTTCTCCACACTCAGTACACCATAATGAATAAAATAAAATAGCAAGTGTCAAACACAAATACATATTTTTGTCTAAGAACTGGTAATTATAATACTTAAGTACCTCTCTACTTTCCTGCCCATCCTCAATGCCCATCTGTCGAATCAATTCATTTCTTCTTTTACTCAGTCCTAAATAAAATGCACCCGCCATAATGACAAGGTATAACCATTCAGAAACAATAATCCCTGTAACCATTGATCCAAAAAATAATCTTATCAAAAAGCCACTTGCCAATATAACTATATCCATTAACGGAATGTTCTTTCCTTTTAAAGTATAAAATAGATTTATTATATAATATCCAATATATAGTAATAATGCTGGCAGAAAATAGACAGTTCTCCCCATAAATATAAAAATACAACAACCCAATATTAACAAAATAAAATGACCAGCCATCCCTTGACGAACAGATATAACTCCAGCAGCAATGGGCCTTTTACATTTTATAGGGTGTCTTTTATCTTTTTCTACGTCAACAATGTCATTAACAATATAGATAGATGACGCTAAAAATGAAAAAGCAATAAATGCCGATACCCCCCTTAATATAGTTGTTATATCAAGTGCTTTTCCAAAAAACAATGGAAAAAATACAATAACATTTTTTACCCAATGTTTTATTCTTATTAACTTCATCCAGCTTTTTATTTTTTGTGTCATATTATTTCATCCTTTGTCTTATACCTTTATAAAATATTTACACCATTTTTATAATTTATTCTGGTTATTATTTTATCTGTAAATTCATATATCTTTTTTAAAACAACAACCAAAATACAGGTTACTATAAAATTTATACTAAATGCAACTGGAAGCTTTATATACCATTCCCATCTTATTGAAGGAATAAAATACATCAATAATGAACTGGAAATCCCTTGACAAAAATAATAATAAATCGCATTTTTCCCTATCCAGGAAAACACATTTTTATCAGAAATCTTTAATCTACTCTTTGCATATAATGCCAATACAATTATAACCAATGAATATGCTACATATATTATACTCGGTGGAAATTTCAAACTTTGCATGTTTCTCAACTCAACATTCAAATATTTTGCCATAACCTTCATAAATATTAATATTCCACAATCAATGATAACCACACTATAAAAATGCTGTATTTTTTTCCTGCTGCATACTACACCTAACATCCAAAAAAACAAATATACAAGTGTGGTGCTTGAAAAATAGAAAAAATTTTTCCCAAGATATGTGTAAATGAGTCCCATAAAAATAATTAACAACGCAATTCTACACAACCTCATGAAATCCTTTTCATCAGTTTGAGATTTTTCAGGGGGGGTACAAGTATAGTACAATCTTGTTACAATATAAGATCCAATCGGTATTACCGTAAAATAAACGGGCATGAACCAAACACTTCCCATTACTACCCTCAATGCCGTATTTTCGGTACGCAAAAAGAACATATTATTCACAAAATTTTCAAGTGTTATTCCATCATAATTTTTTAAAATTATTCCGAATAATATCAAACAAATAAAATAGAAAAACAAAAAAAATAAATATTTTTTATATAAATTTAAAAGTGACAACATTGTCTTTTTAAAAGACCTTACATACGTAAATCCTACTCCTGAACAGAAGAAAAAAAATGGAACATCCAACACCAATGCCATTGATTTCACAATTTCTGGAACATAACTCTCTCCCGACCAAAATACCGTGTGAATCATTATTATATTAATCGCAGCAACCCCTTTCATAAAATCAAGATATGTATCCCGTTTCTTTCCCATAGTTGCATCCTTCTCATATATTATATCTTTGTCCATATTTTTACTCCACAATTTTATATACTAATCCATAGTACGAAAAGATATCTCCTGTAACTTCATTTTCATCCACTTCACCAAATGTAAAATCTGTAATCCCCATATCTTCCAATGTGAAAATACGTCCTGAAAATCTGCCACGATTGTTATATCCCACTACAACCTCATTTTCCTCCGTGATATTTTTAAATTCCTGCAACTCATTTTCTATCACACTATATTCATCTGTAAGTATCTCATCCGAAAATACAATATTAGGAATCATATTTGCACCTAACAACACAGCAATCACAACTGCTAAAACATTATACATCGTTTTATTTCGTTTATTGTATTCCATAAACAAATATATCATTGCGCAAACCGGAACATAAAATAAAGCACCAAAATATCTCGCCCAGCATAATCCAGGAACAAATATAATTGCCCCTATCATAATTCCAAAAAATAAATAAATTGCATGACAAATCTCTTTTTTTATTTTATGATAACGAATCAAGGCAAAAATAATGACAGCCATGCTTATTATAAATATGCCACTAAACAATATTCCCCATCCTGCAGTTCTTACATCACATGAATGCGCTGGTAAAAATTCACTTTTATAAATCGTAAATGGGATTTTCCATTCAACCTGTTCAATCGTTTTACTTCCATTGGTCTTTGAAAATAAAGAGCATATAAATCTTGAAATGTTATTCATATTCTGATAAACATCTGGAAGCTGAACTGTTATCAAATCTGTTGCTCCTTCTCCAATCATTGTATACACAGGATTTTTATGTCTTAACAGATTGATCATATAAGAAGTTGCCCCTACATAACAGGTACCTGATATAGCACCAAGTGCAAGTATTGCAAAACGGCTCATTATCTTTCTTTTTTCACCTGATTGTTTCAATTCTTTTCTCTTTTTTACAACCCAATATACAAAAAATACAATACAAGGTATCCCAAAATATATCAGAGATGAAAATTTTAAATTCAATCCAATTACAATACTTATAAATATCATATAATAACAATACTTTATCAACCTGCCATCTTCACAAAGGGTAAGATACACCAGACAAAATATACATAAAAGGAAAAACTGCCAGAGTAATCCATCAATATAATATGTAAAGAACTGTGAAAAAGCTACAGGATTTAAAGCAAGTAAAATTGAACAGATAATCTTCTGTCCTCTTCTTAAAGAAGTCGTTTCTCCTAAAAATCCACAACTAATAAAGCACGCTGCAATACATGCTAAAATATTAAAACACTTTCCACCTTCAATATTTCCTGTAATAGCATAAATGCATGCAGCAAATATTTCTGCTCCTTTGGGATATGCATCTAACCATGTCTGGGAAAGTACAGCACAAGACGGAATATCAGAAGCTGCATAATCATAAAATGTTACTTTTAAAGGATTCCAACCATTTTTCATAAAAGCAGTCATTGTTTTATGATAGGTATTTCCATCCCATGAAAAGTCAAATGTATGTTCACAGATAACAATTGTTACAATTAAAATCAATATTCCAAATAGAGTTATCCAGATGGTCTTTTTTATGTTCTTATTACTATAAAAGCAAATAACTGAACTGCAGAATACAGAGAATATAAAATTAATTGGTGTTACCGTAATGTTCAAATAAAATAAAGTAGTTGTAATAACTATAGAAAAAAATATTAAATCTATTAAAAATGTTCCCAACTGCAAACAATTATCATTTTTTTCCATGAATTTCTCCTCTATGTAAAAAAAATTACACTGTTCTTAAAAATGCATTATCCTCTGAAACCCAAATTGCCATTTGTTTCTGTCCGGAATATACTCCTTTTATATAATTGATTCCATTATCTTTTAATGAATTTTCAATCACTTTACCTGTATTTTTTTCTCCCACTCTATTATAATCATCCATAAGAATAACAAATGATCCTTTTAAATTCTGTGGTATGAGACTCAAAACATCCACCCTGGCATATTGTTTCATATCACCGCTCAATGGTGCATCTATAAAAATAAAATCAAAGCTTTCTCCCTTAAACCTTTCTTCAAAACCTCGAAACTGTCTAACTTCCTCTGCATCAAGAAATTTTTTCATTTCTCTATCCAATTTTACAATTTCAGTATTAGCAGATACAGCAGTATCCCGTTCAAAAAAGCGAATCCAATCCTCATCATGCTCTACTACATAATGTTTCACATCTGCATATGCAGCCGCATACTGCGTAATCATTTTTGTTGATTGCCCCAGTCCTAATTCCAGAATATTTTTAGGTTTCACTTCATTTAAAATACGATATAAAACATACAATACAGGATAACCAATCGCCCATCTTCCCGGATAAAACGATTTATTTTTCAACCATGCTTCTGTATCTATTGCATTATTGAAAATACATGCCCACAAAATTTCATTCGAGTTTGCAATCATTGTCTGGAAGTCTTTTTCATAACATTTGTAATTATTTTGAGCATCTGTTTTTAGTTCTGAAAGTGTCTGTACTGTTTTATCTATTTGTTCATACTGTTTACTTCCACTTTCTTTCATAAAATTCTGATTCTCTTGTATATGATTCTGCCCCTCTTGTATCACATACTGATTTTCCTGCAATTTATGTTGCAAATCTACTATACTATCCTGATTTTTTTTCATGACTTCCATTAATTTTATTATGTCATCCATCTTTTCTTGTAAAATCACGATTTGCTGCTCTGTATTTTCATTCCATTCAGCCTGTTTCTTTATTAATTTTTTTATACTATTCAGAAATCTTTGAGCAGTATTATACGGCATCGGCAATATACATTTTAACGTCTCTGTAAATTTTTTCACTTTTCTTTACCTCCTGTGGTAAAGCATTATTTTTTCCATTTTTTTTTGATGTTTTTAATCCATATAAAAGGTTTTCTGATAATAACTGCAAGTTTATATGATCTGGATCGTTTAATCTGTTTTAATTCAGCTTTTGCCTTTTTTTGTCCTTTTGTTAATTTATTTATTTTGGTTTTCGCTTTTTTCTGTTCTTCTACCAGTTTTTTTATTTTTTCTTTTAATATTTTTTCATTTTTTACATGTTCGTCAACATCATATTTACTATAAACTATCCAGTTATAAAACAGGCTCTTTTCTATTCCTTCTAAACACTGATACTTATATTTCTCCTCATCTTCAAGCATCCGATATTTTTTTCGCGCCTCATTAAGTACTCCTTCAATCACCTTCATTATGACAGTTTCCTGCTCTATACTTATTTTTGCATTTTGTACTGTATTAAGCATATTAAAATAATTGTAAAACAGACCATATGAATGTATAAATTTCTTATCTGACGTCATAACTGAATTCGCCCGAACCCTTCGCTTAAAATATACAGCAGGGATATGTGCCACTTTTTCCGCCATGAGCATTGTTTTAAATGTAAAACTGTTATCCTCGTGCCAAACTCCTGGCAAATACCATAATTCTTTCTCAACAAAGTACTCTCGCCGAATAAATTGTAAGCATGGAGACTGCCTGTACTCCGCATTTTTTTTCATTTCAACCATCATACTTATTCCATTTTCAACACCGGAATAATCAAATTTTCTTTGATAATATCCTTTATATGCTGGCTTTGTAATTTCTAATTCTTCCGATTCATAAAATGTTGTACCGTCAAAATACAACACATCCAGTCCCTTTTCATCTGAGAAATAATATTATATAAAGTCTCAATGCAATCAGGAACAATGGCGTCGTCGCTATCCATAAAGTATAAATACTGTCCCGTTGCATTTTTTACTGCCTGATTTCTGGCAGCTCCCTGTCCAGCATTTTTTTGTGTATAAACTGCTACTCTTGAATCATTTTGAGCGATTTTTAATAACACCTCTTCTGTTGAATCGATCGAACCGTCATTTACACAAATTACTTCTATCTCATGCAGCGTCTGATTTAAAATACTTTCCAAACAATCTTCAACATAATTTTCAACATTATAGCATGGAATAATTACAGAAACTTTAGGTACAATATCAGCGGATCTTTCTTTTACACATCGAGTCTCAACATTTTTGCGTATTTCCTCTAAATTTTTTTTCCATCCAAAGCCTTCAATTAATCCCTTTAATCTACAAACTTTATTCCAATCTATATACTCTTCTTTTTCTCCACTGAACAGTTGTAATTCTGAAAACTTATCTTCCTGAAATGCCTCCAACAATTTCTGACGAGAAACAACATCAGAATAATTGTAAGAATCATAATTATATAAGCATCCCGAAATAACAGCACTTCGAAATCCTTTTTTTATATAATCATATACATTTTTTTCTACAAGTGTCTTGTACGCACTATAATAGGCTTCCAAAAAACATAATGGTGCCTTATGTTTTTTGCTCTGTAAATTTGTACTCATTCCCCGTCTATAATTTACAAGTGCTTCATCAACATAAGAAATCCTTTCTGATGTACAAACCATAACAAATATAAAATATACATCATTACTGTTCTGGAATGGTTGAAACTGAATGCCACTCTTATCTACAAATTCTTTTTTAAACATTTTTGTCCACGGTGCTGGTGATATAGCATTTAACAGCTGTCCATCTGTATCTCTATAACTAAATGGTAATTCTTTAGGCAATATTTTCGTTTTTAAAAACCATGGTGCCGGCTTTGTTTCTTTTGTTGCATCATCAAAAACCTGACCACCACACAATACAAGATCCGCCTCTGTTCTCTTAGCTTCATTATACATTTTTTCAAGCATCGTTTTTTCAAAAAAATCGTCCGAATCTAAGAAAATAATATATTCACCCACAGCATGTTTCATTCCATTATTTCTTGCAACTCCCGCATACTGGTTCTGCTGTTGAATTATCTTAACCCTGCTATCTGCTTCTTCATATTTATATAGTAATTTTAAAGTTCCGTCTGTTGATCCATCATCCACGCAAATTATTTCAATTTCTTTTAAAGTCTGATTAATCAAACTATCCAGGCATTCCTCTATGTAATTTTCAACATTATACACAGGCATTACAACCGAAACTTTAACATTACAATCCATATTTATTTCTCCCATATTTCCTTTATATTCCATCTTCCTCGTGAATCTAATCTCTCATATACAGATCCCTTGTATATACTTTATCTTCTACTCCTCTTAGTTCTGTTTCCATACGATTTGCCACAATTACAGTACACTTTTCTTTAAACTCCTCTAAATTTTTTACAACTTCATGTCCATAAAATTCACTGACATTTAAAGTCGGCTCATAAATAACAATGGTTTTGTTCGCATTTTCTATACGCTTCATGATTCCCTGAATCGCACTTTTTCTGAAATTATCTGAATTTGCTTTCATAGTAAGGCGGTAAATACCAATAATGTAATCTTCATTTTCAGTTACCCTATCCTGTGCAAGTGACATAATACGATCTGCAACAAAATCTTTTCTCGTCCTGTTTGCCTCAACAATGGCACCTATTATATTTTGTGGCACTCCTTTATAATTTGCTTTCAACTGTTTCGTATCTTTCGGCAGACAATATCCACCATACCCAAAAGACGGATTATTATAATGATTTCCGATACGAGGATCTAATCCAATTCCCTCAATAATCTGAGCAGTATTAAGTCCCTTTATTTCTGCATATGTATCTAACTCATTAAAAAAAGCTACCCTCATAGCAAGATATGTATTGGCAAATAACTTAATAGCCTCTGCCTCTGTAAAATTAGGAAACAGGACAGATACATCTTTTTTTATAGCACCTTCCTGCAGAAGTTCTGCAAATTTATGCGCCATAGCAATGATCCTGTCATTTTCTTTTGGAACACCAACAACAATACGGGACGGATACAGATTATCATACAATGCTCTGCCTTCACGTAAAAATTCCGGTGAAAAAATAATATTCTCTGTATGATATTTTTTTCTGATCCCCTCTGTATATCCAACGGGAATAGTAGATTTAATCACCATAACAGCATCTTTATTGCATTCTAATACCTGCTCAATCACAGATTCCACAGATGATGTGTCAAAGTGATCTTTCACTTCATCATAATTTGTCGGTGTAGAGATAATAACAATTTCAGCGTCTTTATAAGCACTATTTCCATCTGTAGTTGCCTTAAGATTCAGTTCTTTATTTGCAAGATAATCTTCAATCTCTGTATCGACAATCGGCGATTTTTTATGATTGATCAGATCTACTTTTTCCTGAATCACATCTACCGCAACAACCTCATTGTGCTGTGCTAATAGAATTGAATTTGACAATCCCACATATCCTGTCCCTGCAACTGCGATTTTCATATTTATTATGCTTCCTCCATTCTGTGATATCTTTTGTTTATACTAAACTTAACGAAAACACAATTTCTTAATTTTCCCTGGCAGCCACATAATTATCCTGCCCACCTTATATGACCATGAATTACGTATTTTATCCCGTTCTGTCTCTGTTTTTTTCAGTTTCTTCTGCAACTGCTTTACTTCCGTCTGCCGTTCCTTAAGCTGCTGTTCTAACTGCTCTTTTTGTTGTTTGATTTTTTCCAGATCCTTTATTTTCATATTTTGCTGCCTGATTTTTTCATCCTGAACTGATTTTTGTGCACTCCGTTGCACTAACTGCAGATAAGTCTGATACGACAAATACGCACGAAAATCCTCCCTGGAATCGTTAACTAAATGCTTTACGAATTCACAATGCCATTTTGCATAATAAAACTGCTCCTCTCTTTCTTGTATATGAAGGCGCTCTAACCCACCATTTTTCAAGAAATTAAACACTTCTGCAAACGCATCTGCCTCTTTAATATTGCGAAGCAAATACACTGTACTGCTTATTACTTTATTTGCATAACTTTTTTCAGGGAAAACGTTTAACTCTGTTAATTTTTCAGCTACACTTATCCATGCAGTAAATGGCACCAATGGCGATTTTGACAATGTTCCAAACAAACTTTCTTCCTGATTCAGGCGGTAATTGATTAAACCCTCATTTATTGTTGTAATCCGTTCTGCCAATACTAAGGCACATTGTGTAAAATATATATCATTTCCATTTCGAATCGGCTGAAAATCTATATTTATATCTTCAATAAACTGGCGCCGAAACATTTTATTCCATGGCACAGCATTCGTAAAATTAAGAATATACTCCTCATTTGTTTTTCTATTAAACACTTCGCCAGGAATATATTTCATGTTTAAATATCCAGAAGCATTCAATGCCATTTTCTTTGTATCATTAAAATATTTATTAGCTCCACATACACATATATCTGCTTGCAAACCAGATGCTTTTATATACATTTTTTCTAATGCATCTGCCTCAAAAAAATCATCACAGTCCCAAAAGACCAAATACTCCCCCTTGGCATGCTTTTTTCCAAGATTTCTCGCAACTCCAGCATACAAATTTTTCTGTTGTAACACCTGCACCCGGTTATCCTTACTCTGATATTCCTTTAAAATGGAAAAAGATGAATCCGTTGATCCATCATCCACACATATAATCTCAATTTCCTTCAGGGACTGTCCCACAATACTATCGAGACATTCTCTCAAATGTTCTTCTCCATTATACACAGGTACAATTACTGATACTTTTATCATCTATCTCTCCATTTTTATTCTAAATTTTCTGGTCACAAGTTCCTGTATATGCAGTTTTATACTTTTAATATTTTACATAAACATTATAATTATATCAAACAGATGCTCAAAAAGCAATCTGATAATCTCTCTTTTTCTTTTCCTCTTTTATTCTATAATTCTTAATATTATCTTTTAAAAATATTAATTTTATTTTTCTATCTATATATTGTATACTTAATTCACAAAATATTTTAGTATTATCAACCAATCATTCTATGGAGGTTTTTATGTTTCATATACATTCATTTACACCAAAATTTGTAATCTTCGCATGCGTCTTTTTTCTTTATCCCCCCTCTTCCTATACAGTTACTGCATCCACCCATTCCAACTCAGGATTTTCTATTAAACCAGAATCCGTTTCTGACACTGAGATTTCTATTGAATCAGAATCTGTTTCTGACCCTGAGATTTCTATTGAATCAGAATCCATTTCTGACACTGAAATTTCTATTGAATCAGAATCTGTTTCTGACACTGAAATTTCTGAAGAAAATTTCATTACACCTGATATAGAAGTTCTTGAAAACGATGAAATAAATAGCTTTTCTTTTGACGCCGAAACAATGGCATCTACAGAAATGGTATCTGAAAAACATTCAGCTGCATCTGCCGGCTCCCTCTTTGCCAATATCCAGGATGACAGTTTTACGGATGGATATTACATACGAAAAATATACAGTTCCGATATCACATCCGAAAAAAAAACATATACTGTAATCCAGCGTGCACTGAATGAAGCTGCATTATATGCTACTGATTCATCTCCTTATAAAATTGTTATTGAACCAGGCAATTACACCCTCACAAAAAGTCTGCATATTTACAGCAATACCTGTCTTTATATGGAAGGAGTCACTTTTACGCAGCTTTCCAGTGTAAAATCCAATATGTTAAAAATTGGTGATACTGCTGATACCCAGACCGGATATTACTACAAAAACATTACAATTGACGGGGGAGAGATCGGCGGGACTTTCAATGAAAATGGAAATAGTAATACTGCCATCAAAGCTGCACATATAAATAATTTTCTTATGCATGGTATCACACTGTGTAATACTATTGATTCCCACCTGATGGAAATAGCCGGTGTTAATGGTTTTTCCCTTTCTGATTGTCACTTTAAGGACCAAACTGTAAAATCACGGCAATATCTTGAAGCAATACAAATTGATTTTTTAATACCCTCACATTTTTCCGGCTACATTTATGAAGTACTGGCCAATCAGAACATTTCTGTATACAACTGCACATTTTCAGACGTTCCAAGAGGTATTGGCAGTCATACTTCTATTTTAAATCTTCCAATAAACAATCTAACAATTTCGAATAATACGTTCAGTAATCTAAAAAGTGCAGCCATCCAATTGCAGAATTGTATTAACTGTACCATCTCAGACAATACAATCACAAACTGTCCGCGTGGTATCACAATATACAATACACGAAACTATGGAGAAGGTAATTTTCTTGCTTCAACAATTGCAAATGCTGGAGGGATTGCAACCACAATTTCTTCTGATTACATCAAGCCCTCACAGGATCAAAACATTACCATAAAAAATAACTCCATTTCCTGCACTGGTGATGATACTTTCAACCCCGGCTATGAACGAACCGGTATCTTTCTTGCCGGATATAGCTGTTCTGCCCCAACCTCCCCTGTATCTGGTGATATTCTCCCAGCAGGAGATTATTATGTCAGTGGTGTTTCTATTTGCAACAATACCATTTCCACATCTCAATATGGTATTATTTTACAAAACACAAAAAATTCTACCATTTTATCTAACGTTATTTCTTTTAACAGCAACCACTCTCAGTTTGGCATACATTTGAGAAGTAACAGTACGAAAAATATCATAAAAAAAAATATCATAACAGGTTGTAATGGAAATTCTATTTTTATCAATAGTAACAGTTCCTGTCAATCCCTAAGTAATAATAGGATAAAAAATTCCGGATTCTGCGATATTTGTGTTAAAGATTCAACTATTAAGTCCATAAACAGTAATACCTTGACAGCTTCTGGTTCTTACAGCATTTATCTGGAATCTGCCAAAGTAACTACAATCAAAGGGAACAAAATCCATTCTGCAAATTCCTATGGCATAGCTGTGTCCAATGGAAAAGCAGAAAAAATTTACGAAAATACGATTCGTTCATCGGGTAACCACAGCATTGTCATTTTTAATAATGCTTTTGTATCCCGTATTTTTAAAAACAGGATCAGTTCAGGTAATGGATATGGAATAAATATTGGCTCCATTAGAGCCAACTTAAAAATTTCATCTAACACACTAAAAAATTGCCATGATATTCAACTTTATATAAATCCTGAGACTCTTTCAAAAAAAATTGCTATTACCCAAAACACACTTTCAGGTACTTCAAGTGAATTTGGTGTTTTTATAAATTCCGGACGTGTTTCTATTTCAAAAAATACTTTGAAAAATTTTTTAGTTCCAGTACAAATAGCTGGTTCCGCAAAATGTACAATTAAAACCAACACTTTGAAAAAAAACGCAATAAATAAAATACGCATCGTAGATTCCGGACTTTCTAATTCCGACCAGCAATATAAAGTTCCCGGTAAACCGACTTCTTTAAAAGCCAGTTCCATTGGAAGTTCAAAAATTACACTTACCTGGAAAAAAAGTCCTAATGCTGATGGTTATTATATTTATCGCAGCACATCTAAAAATGGAACCTACAAAAAGATTGCAAATATCACAAAATCCAAAGGCACCACATACACAGATAAAAAATTGAAAAAAAACAAAAAATATTACTATAAACTTGTATCATATAAAAAAACCTCCAATAAAAACACTGTTTTTCTCAGTCCAAACAGCAAAATTCTGCCCCAACGAACGAAACATTAATAGCTTTTCTGCAAAAAAATGTTATGATCTTGTCACACTGTAACCCTGGTGGTACACTAGTACTATAATATTATTTACGGAGGTATATTTATGAAAAAGAAACGTTTCTTAAAGACAGCATGCAGTTGTATCCTGGGTGCAACTTTATTGCTGTCATCCACTTCATCATCATATGCATCACAGAATATTCAAGATATCGATTCCATTGCAGATACGGAATCTGAAATGATCGAGGAAGTGGAAACTACTGAAGAAGTGAAGGCAACCGAGGCAGCGGAAATGGTCGAAGCATCTGAAACTACTGAAACATCTGAAACCACCGAAACATCTGAAACCACCGAAACATCTGAAACCACCGAAACATCTGAAACTATCGAGGAATCAGAAACAACGGAATCTATCAAAAAATCAGAGATCACTGATAATTCCGAAATTATGGAACTAACGGAAGATACTGAAATTTCCGAACAACTTGATACTCCAAAAGGAGCTGTTTCCAATGGCTATTATGTTATTAATGTAACCAAAAGTGAAATTTCTTCCACCAGTGCATATATCGCTATACAATCTGCACTAGATGAAGCTCAGGAAAATGCAACAGCAGACTTACCATACAAAGTTATTGTAGATTTCGGAGAATATTCTCTCACACAAGGACTTCGTATTTACAGTAACACTTATCTTTGCCTGACAGGTGTCACCCTTACTCAAAACAAAGGAAGCAACTACAACATGATAAAAGTAGGTGACAGTAATGATACACATTCAGGTTATTATTACCAGAATATAACCATTGATGGCGGTATCTGGGACGAAAATGGCAATAGCAATACTGCCATCAAAATATGTCATACACAGAACATTACTCTGATGAATGCCACATTGAAAAATTGTTCCAATTCCCACCTTATGGAGATTGCCGGCAATAACGGTATC
>ENA-OPEC01001583-OPEC01001583.1-human-gut-metagenome-genome-assembly--contig:-NODE-1583-length-14984-cov-5.339942_pt1 | contig 14984 bp, 9 predicted proteins | sample MGYA00241622_ERZ501507 | MGnify/ENA primary metagenome ERZ501507 (study PRJEB25962, sample SAMEA2042582) | human gut metagenome | biome: human gut; feature: human-associated habitat; material: faeces... | reverse complement strand
TAGTGGATAATGGTATTGTGTGGCCTGATTCGAATGCAGATTACTCCAGCAACATTAAAAAGCTTGCAGGTCTTTTAAGCTGTAACAATTTCAGTTCCTTGAATTTTACTAAGGACTCTGCTGATAATTTTATTAACTGGGGGAATGACATAAAATACTATAAGGTTGACAGTGGAACCCATAAATATGGTTTTGTAATTGGCAACGAATATGTTATTCCACGAAACTATAATCCTAGTACGGATGTGCCATTTGTTTTAAGAGATGATTTTGCTTCTGCATTTATTGCAAATGAAGATGAAACTCAATTTGTCGAAGCAGCTAAAAATGAAAATTTTGACGAGATAGCAGAGTATATCAACTCAGAGAATACAAGCAGGAAAAAAGAAAATGATACTCTTGGAAAGGACGAGTATGCATACTATGACAAGGAGATTTCAAAGGCGATAGTTTTAAGCTATATCATATCGTATGCCGATAAAAGAGACATTATAAATCCGACAGATAGTCTGAACATACTGGATATAGAGCCCGGAACTGTAAAAAATGAGTCTGACGCTTTAAATTATGATAAGCTAAAAAATTGGCTTGGATCAAGATGCCCGGAGAAAAAAAAGGTTACAATAACAAGGGTTACGAGTGCAGAATTTATTGGAAGAATAGAGGATCTCAATAATTATGATATATATGGGACTTGTAGCCGATAATCTGAATTATAGAGATGGTCATACAGTATATAATGATTGGAAAATGGATGGGCTTAAATACTCAAATGTTGGTGACATTGTTGTTATAAATCCGAAAGATGTGGTAAATTATTGGGGATATGATATGCTCAAGAATGGTCATGCGGGATTGCTGGATACTGATTATATAAATGATGGAGAGGCGCTTAATACTCAGCTTACATTAAGAGGAAATGGAAATAATGCTGATTATTTAACTGCTCCAAACACATACAGAGGTTCAGGCAATGATATTACTAAGCAGAAGGTTTCAGAATTGGAGGATTATATAAAGGCGGGCTTTCCTGTCGTCTTTTCAGATGGCTTTTTCAGCAATGATAGCAAGTATAAAAGTGGAATTAATGAGGATTACATTGATAACTGTTCAAATGTTTTTACTCTTTTATGTTATGCAAAAGATAAAGACAATGTTCTTAAAGTGGACAGCAAGGGAAATTTAAAAAAACAGTCAAATGAGACAGCTGACCTTGTTACCTACCTGACTACTGAAAAACCTGAAATATTACTCAAGGAGCAGGAAAAAGTAAAAGATACAGATTATGTTGAGATTAGTAATAATCAGATCACATTGGAATTTTCAATAAACAATGCAGGTGGTGCGGATTCTAAAGCGAGTTTTAATGCACAGCTGTTCTTGGATTCAAATTCTGATGGTAAGTTTTCGACGACCAATGAAGGAATAGCTGCAAATAAAATAAAACTATATTGTGATGGTACTATTGTGAATCCGGTAATGGGTGATGATGGTAAATATATGTATAGTCTGAATGCAGGCAATTATAATTATAAACTGGTTTATGATTTGCCGAATGGATTTGTAGGAGTTATGCCTTGGCAGCTTCGTGTGAGTCAGGCTACAAATAGCTACAGATATGATCAGAAATCCGGATATGTGTATGTCAAAAATTCAAAAGGCAGTCCTACAAAAGTCAAGATTCTTCAGATTAATTCAAAGTTGGAGCATAATGAGGACTTTAGGGGAAATTTTGATATGCAGACGCAGAAGAATGATAGCAATACAAAGTTTCATAAATTACTTAGTCAAGTGAAGGATTTTGACCTGGATATAGAAACAGTTCGTTATGACAACGTACCTAAAATGGATGAGGTATGTGATAAGCTGCAGACATACGATATGCTTGTAATTGGATTTGGTGATTGTTATGATATTGATAATACAAATAATCATCTCGATAAAATAAAAGCATATATCCAGTCAGGAAAACCGGTATTGTTTGCTCATGATACAACGTCATTTTGTAATAATAAAAATGATAATAAATACAATAATGTCTGGGGATATAAGTTTAACTCTATAATTCGTGATACTGTCGGACTGGACAGGTATGGAATCTTGTCAAATGAGTATTTAAAGAAGGGCAATACATTACAGAGTACTGATGAGGATTTTGATAAAGCTGTACAGACTGCCAAAAAGAATAATACTGATATTGCATATGAGCCAAAATCTGATAATTCAGTTATTGTCAGACAGAATCAGGGATTTACTTATGCAGATTTAAATCAGTATCAGTGGAAAGATAATGGTAACGATCATGGCGAGTACAGGCTGTATTCAGGGCTAGATGGTAATGATTTTGAAGCTAAGACTAATAAGGCAGTCAAGGTTAATTCAGGACAGATTACCACATATCCTTTTAAGATTGCTGACGAAATAAATATAGCTACCACTCATAAGCAGTACTACCAGCTGGATATGAATCAGGATGGTGATGGTGATGGTGAGAGTGATATTGTTGTATGGTATACCTTGTCAAACCATGGAATTTATGAGCAGTCTCCAAAGGATGTAAGAAATAATTATTATATTTACACAATGGGAAATGTAACATACTCAGGTGTAGGACATTCCGATTTCTCAAATAATGATGATGAATTGAAACTTTATATAAACACTATGATTGCTGCATATAGTGCATCAGTTCATGAGCCGTCAATTTATCTTAAGGAGAATGCAGATACTGATTCAAATGACATAACTACATTATATGCAACTATTGATGATGCCATTGAAGAAGAAGCAGCTAATAAAGCGGATGCCAGACTAGATGGTGCAGACAGTACGCAGGATGTTTATTTTACGGTAAAGGATTCAAACCTTGTGCGAAATCAGATTGATGAAAAAACTGTTGTTTATTTGGACTTTTATATCGAGGATCCGCAAAAAAATCCAAATGATGAAACGATTGGCACCGGAAATGATAAGATTTACTTAAAGAAGGTGGACTGGGATATCTATACACTGAATAATGATGGAACAGAAAATGAACAGATAAATAACAGTAAAGAAAACAGTCAATTAAATAAGGATCCAAGGGACTTCTTTGAAAATAACAAGACATATAAGGTAAAGGTACCATTGAGTGTTTTACCGGAGGGAGCTAATTCTATAAAGATTTATGCCGTAGGATATAGTAAGATTTACCAGTCACAGGTGAGCGGTGGTTATAAAGAAACTACAACAGCAAAGGCATACAAGACCTTCCAGATACAGCGTGTAGGTCTTGCAGATTTGGATTAGTTTTCAAAGGCTCCTAGCTATCACATACTTTTCGATTAAGCACAATTTATCAAACAGAGACTTATATAAACCATTTATATAGTCTCTGTTTTTTTACTGTTTCTTTATACTTTCTTTATTGAATTATCCGCGCTTATTGATAAAATAGATAGTATGCGCACGATTGCGGATATTTTTGCATTCGTGTATGGGGATAAATTAACCGGAAAGAAAGGAAACGTTTATGAGTAAAATTTTCAAAAATCTGATTCCATACTGGCGATGGATCATATTAATATTTGTTTTTCTCATTGCTCAGGCATACTGTGACCTGGCTTTGCCTGCGTACACATCTGATATCATCGATGTGGGTATCCAGGATCATGGCATTGAGCATATCCTGCCAAAGGAGATTACCTCGGAGGATTATCAGATGGCACAGACATTTATGCTGTCCGATGAGAAAGAGAAATTTACGGATTGTTACGATACAGCAGATACCGAGAACACAAGTGACGGCGATAGTGTGACAAAATACAAGCTGACCGCTGATTCTGACACACTTGATGAGCTGGATGAGGAGCTTTTGGTTCCTCTTGTCATGGCATATCAGGCTTTTTTGTCGGGGGAGCAGATGGATGTGGATGCATCGGCTATCCCTCAGGGAGTAGCACTTGATGATAACATGATAAAGCAGATAAGAAGCAAGGTGCAGGACAAAATCGATGCGGTCGGTTCATCTACATTAAAGTCCATGGGTGTAGCTTTTGCGACAAAGTGTGATGAGAATGCCGGAATTGATGTGGATGCCAACCAGATTGCCTATCTGTGGAAGGCAGGAGTAAAGATGGCAGGCTTTGCAGCAATTATGCTTATAGCAGCATGCGTTGTAGGCTTTGCGGCTTCTAAGGTAGGTGCCGCTGTCGGCAGGGATTTGAGAGAGAAGACCTTTTCAAAGGTTGTGGGCTTTTCAAATGCCGAGATTAACAAATTCTCTACGGCATCGCTGATTACGAGAAGCACGAACGATATACAGCAGATTCAGATGGTTACTACCATGATGCTTCGTATGGTGCTTTACGCGCCAATTGTTGGTATCGGTGGTATCATCAAGGTGGCACAGACCAAATCCGGCATGGAGTGGGTGATTGCGATTGCGGTTGTTGCCATCATGGTTTTTATTTTTACGTTGGTCGGCATTGCTATGCCAAAGTTCAAGATTATGCAGACTCTTGTAGACAAGGTGAATCTTGTTTCGCGTGAGATTCTTACAGGTCTTTCTGTTATCAGGGCGTTTGGCCGTGAAAAAGAGGAAGAAAAGAGGTTTGATGAGGCTAACCGCGAGCTTACACGCACACAGCTTTTTACAAACCGCGTCATGACCTTTATGATGCCCGGTATGTCCATGATCATGTACTGCATCACACTCGGTATCGTGTGGGTTGCAGCAGGCAGAATAGACAAGGGCTCTATGCAGGTAGGTACGATGACTGCGTTTATTACATATGCCATGTTGATTGTCATGTCATTTCTCATGCTCTCAGCCATGTCCATCATGCTTCCGAGAGCCGGTGTTGCGGCAGAGCGTATTGACGAGGTCATAAGGACAAGCAGCACTGTAAATGATCCAAAGGCGCCTGTTACTGAGGCAGACCACAGGGGTGTTATCCGCTTCAATCATGTGGATTTCAGATATCCGGGAGCAAAGGAGGATGTGCTTTCAGATATTGATTTCGTGGCAGAGCCGGGAAAGGTTACAGCTATTATAGGAAGCACGGGCTGTGGAAAGTCGACACTTGTAAACCTGATTCCGCGTTTCTATGATGTGACGGGAGGCTCAATAGAGCTTGACGGACACGATATCAGAGACTACACACTAAGCGAGCTTCGCGAGTCGATAGGCTTTGTTCCGCAGAAGGGTATTCTTTTCTCAGGAACCATCGCCTCAAACCTGCGCTTTGGTAAAGCGGATGCGAGTGATGAGCAGATAAAAAAGGCAGCAGATATTGCACAGGCTTCTGAGTTTATCGAGACAAAGAATGACAGGTATGAAAGCTCAATCGCACAGGGCGGCTCAAACGTGTCAGGAGGTCAGAAGCAGAGGCTTGCCATAGCAAGAGCTATCGCAAAGGATCCTCATATCTATGTGTTTGATGACAGCTTTTCAGCACTCGATATGAAGACTGACGCGCGTCTGCGTGCAGCCTTAGCTGAGGTTACAGAGAATGCTTCCGTCATTATCGTGGCACAGCGTATCAGCACGATTATTCATGCTGACCAGATTCTCGTGCTCGATGACGGTAAAATCGTAGGAAAAGGCACCCACGAGGAGCTTCTTAAAAATTGTGATGTATATATGCAGATTGCACAGTCACAGCTTTCAGCCAAGGAGCTTGGACTTGAGAATAAAGAAACAGATATTGCAACAGACACTTCGGCTATTTCAGGCTTAGATAATGAAAAGGAGGGCATGTAAGATGAGTGAGAATAATAACGAACAGTTCAAGATGCCTCCTAAGAGGCCGAGAGGGCCAATGGGGCATGGCCCCGGAATGGTCACAGAAAAGGCCAGGGATTTCAAGGGCTCTACAAAGAAGCTCATAAAGTATCTCGGCAGATATTGGGCTGCTATCATTGCGGTTATGATATTTGCAGCAGTTTCGACTGTCTTCTCCGTTGCAGGACCGAAGATCATGGGTAAAGCCACCACTGCGCTTGCCGAGGGACTCATGAACAAGATTGCAGGAACAGGCGGCATAGATTTTGATTATATTGCAAAGGTTCTTTTGTTTACGCTGGCTTTATATGTGGTGAGTGCCATCTTTATGTTCGCCCAGGGACTTATCATGACAGGCATCACGCAGAAGACCTGCTACAGGATGCGTAAGGACATCACGAGCAAAATCAACCGTATGCCGATGAAGTATTTCGAGTCAAGGACATATGGTGAAGTACTTTCGCGTATCACAAACGATGTGGACACACTCGGACAGAGCTTGAACCAGAGTATCACACAGATTATTACATCTGTTGCCACTTTGGTCGGTACACTGGTCATGATGCTGTCTATTTCACCTCTCATGACGCTGATTTCACTCGTTATCCTGCCTGTTTCGATGATACTCATTTCGTTTGTCATAAAGCATTCACAGAAATACTTCAGACAGCAGCAGGAGTATCTGGGACATATCAACGGACAGGTCGAGGAGGTGTACGGAGGTCACCTTGTCATAAAGGCATATAATAAAGAGGCAGAGACTGTAAAGACCTTTAAGGAGGCCAACAATGTGCTCTATAAATCCGCTTGGAAATCGCAGTTTCTCTCAGGACTTATGATGCCTATCATGCAGTTTGTAGGAAACTTAGGATATGCGGGAGTTGCCATCTCAGGAGGTATACTTGCCATAAAGAATGTCATCACAATCGGTGATATCCAGGCATTTATACAGTATGTGAAGAATTTCACACAGCCTATCCAGCAGATAGCGCAGGTGGCAAACCAGCTTCAGTCGATGGCGGCTGCATCCGAGCGTGTATTTGAGTTCCTCGAGGAGGAGGAAGAGGATATAACAGTGGAAAATCCTGTAAAGCCAGACCATATCGAGGGAAGTGTAGAGTTTTCGCATGTACACTTTGGTTATAATCCTGACCAGATCATCATCAATGATTTTTCTGCAAAGGTAAAGCCGGGACAGCAGGTTGCTATCGTTGGACCGACAGGAGCGGGAAAGACTACCATGGTCAAGCTTCTTATGAGATTTTATGATGTAAGCTCAGGCGCCATTCTTGTAGACGGACATGATATCAGGGATTACAACAGAGCCGATCTGCGAGATGCATTCGGCATGGTATTGCAGGACACATGGCTCTTTAAGGGCACCATTATGGAAAATATCCGCTACGGCCGTCTGGATGCAACAGATGAGGAGGTCATCGCGGCAGCAAAGGCAGCACATGCGCATCACTTTATCCAGACATTGCCGGGTGGCTACGATATGGAGCTCAATGAGGATGCATCCAATGTGTCACAGGGACAAAAGCAGCTTTTGACAATAGCAAGAGCCATTCTTGCAGACAATCCTATCCTGATCCTTGATGAGGCCACATCCTCTGTCGATACACGTACAGAAATCCGTATCCAGAAGGCACTCGACAATCTGATGAAGGGCAGAACAAGCTTTGTCATCGCCCACAGGCTGTCTACTATCAAGAATGCAGATATGATTCTTGTCATGAAGGACGGAGACATTATCGAGCAGGGTACACATGATGAGCTTCTTGCAAAGAACGGATTTTATGCAGAGCTGTATAATTCACAGTTCGAAGAATAGAGAAAGCACGGGTATCGTGCGGTTTTGCAAATATGCGTGAGGCTGAATGGTTACATAAAATTTTAAAAAAAATACGCTCTCGACAAAATTCGACAAAATGTGTTATCATAAATACATAAAATTTGTTTTGACATGACAGTAATTGGCGGCATAGGAGAGTTTGATGAGTACTTTAAATGTCGCAGTAGCAGACGAAAAGAAAAACATGCAGAGTTTATTAAAGGGCATGGAGTTTTTAGGAACAGCAAGAAGTAGTGATGAAGCATACAGCATGATAAACGGTAATGCCGGTTCTGATGTGATACTTGTGTATGTAAAGAGAGCATCCGGTGACACTGAGCCACTTGATGATACATATATGGAGAAAAAATCTCTTGAGACACAGGTGACGGATATCATTCATGAGATAGGTGTTCCGGCTCATATAAAGGGATATCAGTATCTGAGGACTGCGATAGTGATGTGTGTTGAGGATATGGAGATGCTTAGCTCTATCACAAAGCTTTTGTATCCCACTATTGCAAAGAAGTACAAGACTACCTCAAGCAGGGTGGAGAGAGCCATAAGGCATGCTATCGAGGTGGCATGGAGCAGAGGCAGGATGGATACGATAGACGCCATGTTTGGATACACTGTAAACTATGGTAAAGGCAAGCCTACCAATTCGGAGTTTATTGCCCTGATTACAGACAAAATACGTCTTGGGATGTAAAAATCGTCATTATAGACAAATAAAACCACATTTTGATAAATTTACTAGGCAAAATGTACTCCCGCGTGATATAATATAGTATACATTCTATTGGTTTCAGGATGTATACTATATTTTTTATCAGATTAATCGTTGTTTAAATAACTGTAATCTGGGGGAGGTTTCAGCATGGACAAAATTAAAATATTAATGGCCGCATCAGAGGCAATACCTTATATGAAGACAGGTGGACTTGCTGACGTAGTGGGATCTTTACCAAAATATTTTGACAAGGACAGATATGACGTGAGAGTTATACTTCCGAAGTACAAATGTATGGATGATAAATTACTGCCACAGCTTAAGTTCGTCTGTCATTTTTATGTAAATCTCAACTGGCGCAGGCAGTATGTGGGGATTTTTACATCGCAGTATGATGGTGTGACATATTATTTTGTGGACAATGAGTTTTACTTTGCAGGAGATAAGCCATACAACAATATATACGAGGATGTGGAGAAGTTTGCTTTCTTTTCAAAGGCGGTGCTTGAGGCTTTGCCGGTTATAGATTTTGCCCCGGATGTGATACATTGTAATGACTGGCAGACAGGACTCTTGCCGGTTTTTCTAAAGACAGTATACGGCTCAGACAATTTCTATGCCGGTATCAAGACAGTCTTTACCATTCACAATATGAAGTTTCAAGGGCGTTGGAAGATTAAAGAGGTGGCTGATGTTACAGGACTTCCGGAGCATATTTTTAATTCAGGGGAGCTGGAGTTCTATGGTGAGGCTAATTATTTAAAGGGCGGCATAGTATATGCAGATGAGATTACGACTGTCAGTCCGACATATGCAGATGAAATCTGTACACCTGAGGGCGGAGAGGGCCTGGATGGCCTGATGCTTGAGCGTCGCAGGCATTTGAGAGGCATTGTAAACGGTATAGATTATGATGTCTTTAATCCTATGAAGGATACATATCTGGATAAGCATTTTTCTGTAAGGGAATTGAGTGGAAAGGTCGTTAATAAGCGTCAGCTGCAGGAGAAGTATGGTCTGGCTGTGGATAATGATGTCATGCTGATTGGAATAGTTTCGCGTCTGACAAATCAGAAGGGCTTTGATCTGGTGGCATATGTGATGGAGGAGATGCTTTCCACCATGAATGTACAGTTTATAGTGCAGGGTACAGGAGAGCAGCAGTACGAGGAGATGTTTAATTATTTCCATGGAAGGTATCCGCAGAAGCTTGGAGTATATATCGGCTACTCGGAGGAAAATGCACATGAGATATATGCAGGCTGTGACGCATTTCTCATGCCGTCTCTTTTTGAGCCGTGCGGCTTGAGCCAGCTCATGTCTATGCGATATGGTACGCTGCCTATAGTCAGGGAGACCGGTGGTCTTAAGGACACTGTAGTGCCGTACAATGAGTACGAGAATACGGGCGATGGCTTTTCCTTTGCTAATTATAATGCGCATGATATGCTGCATGTTATCAAATATGCTCTTGATGTGTTTGAAAACCATAAGGACAGATGGCAGGAGATGATGCAGCGCGCCATGAGGCATGATTTCTCATGGAAGGCATCTGCGAAAGAGTATGAGAAGCTTTACGACATGCTGCTTGGCAACTAGTACATCATTCTGAAAATAACAGGCCAATAATTTTCATGAATTTCCAACTATGTTCTTAGAAAGTAAAATACCGGATACATATCTATGATATGATATCCGGTATTTTGTGTTATCGGGTTATATGATTATCAGTAGACAGTGTCTGTTTTACTATCGTATATGTAGTACCTCTCGCCGAGTACTTCCTCGTCGCGTACCTCTGTAGAGTTTACTTCACAGATGAATTCGCTTAGGTTGCAGACATCTATATCGCTATCCAGCGGCATTACCAGAAATTCATGGATACTGCTTGGTATGAGCAGCATATTGCCGCCGAGCTTTTTTGCCAGCGAGCTTAGCACACCCGGGTAGAGTATGGCGGATGCACCGTTTGTCTGCCTGCTGTTTGTAAGGATATACATAGGCAGGCTGTCAAAATCACAGACTGCGCGCATCTGATTGGCATAGCCCGGACATTTTTTGGCAAGAAACTCTGCCATGTTGATTATTGAGCATGGAAGTATCTTTGGGGTATTTTGCATTGAGGCGCGGATTAGTGTTTCTGTATCTATGCCCCAGCGTGACAGAAGGGCATCTGTGACTGTAATGGTGCCAAATTCAGGCAGCTGCGCTCCTACATATACTTCAAATATGATGGCAAAATCCAGATATTTGATATAGGGCATGTCCTTTAGCTGCTTTTGGTTTTTGTCGTAGCTTATGAGCTGGAAAATTATTTTCTCTTTTACCTTGGAAAAATCATCACAGAAGCTTATGTCAAAATCTTCAGTTGGCTTGAAATCATTGTAGGTGGATAAAATTGCATCGAGAATAGAATCAATGGATACACCATCAAGGTACCAATGGTAGTAAGGATTGAGATAAATAGTCGGTGCTATATTGAATTTGGGATTGATAATCACCAATCCGTCGTAGATCATCCCGTTGTTCTTTTTGACAGGATGGATGGTAAGCTTGAAATCATTGTCAAGTCTTGCGGTTATTTCTGTTTCTATAGTATGTAAAAACTCCGTGTATTTCATGAATCTCCTTGCGGAGCATAAAAATATCGGATCTCGTGGAAAAGTAAAACCCACGAAGCAGGGCGCTTCGTGGGTTTTACTCTATCATTGTTTGTTGAAGTTTGCAATATGTATTTTTGTACAATTTTTAGACTTCATTTTTGTGACATCATACAAAATATAGCTGCGTAATCTATTTTTAATCCGATTTGAGCCTCTGCCACAGTGTGTTGTACAAGGTGGCATCCTCGTCATTCAATGCTCTGTATACTTCACAGTTTTTGAGCATATCGGAAGGAGGATTAATCGCCTCATTTTCCTTCGTTTCTGCATCCTGGTTGTCGATGACAGACTGGATAGGTGATGCATAGTATACATATTCAAAGTTGAGCTGTGCCGGCTCATCACTGCAGATATAGTTCAAAAATTCCTGTGCGCCCTCTTTATTCTTGCATGTCTTTGGAATAAACCATGAGTCAATCCAGAGGTTTGAGCCCTCTTTTGGTACGATATAGTCCAGGTTGTCATTTTCAGCCATGGCGGCAGCTGCCTCACCGGAATAGCACACTGCAATTGCCGCATTTTCAGCAACCATCTCATCACAGGTTTCATCCACGTAGTAGGCGAGCACATCACTGCTTTGTTTGTTCAGTATATCAAATGCTTCATCGAGCTTTGCTGTGTCTGTCTCGTTTATCGAGTAGCCAAGTGTGCGAAGGGCGGGAGTAAAGGCATCACGGACAGAATTAATCATAATCATGTTGTCCTTGTATTTGCCGTTCCACAGGCAGTCCCAGGTATTTAGGTCTGATGCATCAGCCATCTTTTTATTGTATAGTATGCCGAGTGTGCCGTAGAAATAAGGCACAGTATACTCATGTGTCGGGTCAAAGGATGCGGACATGTCGATTATATCCTGATTTACATTTTGATAGTTTGGCATTGAGCTGTAGTCTATCTTGTTGACCTCACCCTCACTTATGAGCTTCTCGATGATGTAGTCAGAGGTGCAGATGACATCGTAATCGATGGCACCGGACTTGTACTTTGTGTACATCTCCTCAGGCTCCTCGTATTCCTCGTATTTAATGGTGATTCCGGTTTCCTGCTCGAAGCTGTCGATTACTGATTCATCGATGTATTTACCGTAGTTTAGCACTGTTATGGCATTGTCATTGTTCGTGCTTCCGGCGCTTATCGTAAATACCGAAAAGCAGCCGATTACGAGTACTGCAACAATTGCGATGCTCACACTACGCTTTACGATGCGCAGCTTTTTAGCCCTTGCAGGCTTCTTTGAGGCGCTGACAGGTATCCGGTTTGAGTTGATGTTTACCACAACCAAAAGCAGCAGCACTGTGAAGAAAAGTATGGTTGACAGGGCATACAGCTCCGGCTTTACACCCTTTTTTAGCTCTGTGTAGAGCATGGTTGAGAGTGTGTTTACTCCGGCACCCTTCGTAAAGTAGGTGATGGAGAAGTCATCGAGTGACATTGTGACCGCCATCATAAAGCCGGAGAACACTCCGGGGCTTATTTCAGGCCAGGTGACCTTGAAAAATGCATATAGAGGTGATGCGCCCAGGTCAAGTGCGGCCTCATAGGTGTATTTGTTGGTCTGCTTGAGCTTTGGAAGCACATTGAGTATCACATAAGGGATATTGAACGTGATGTGTGCGATAAGCACTGTCACAAAGCCCAGATTCATGAATTTTACAAACAAAAGCATCATTGAGATACCGGTCACGATATCTGCATTGAGCATCGGGATGTTTGTAGCGCCCAGATAGATTGTCTGGTTACGTTTCTTCATGGCGCTTATACCCATGGCTGCGAGAGTTCCTATTATTGTAGAAATCACAGCTGCAAGCAGCGTAATCTGTAGTGTTGTAGAAAATGCCGACATAATCCGCTCACTCTGAAAGCACTTTATGTACCAGTCGAGCGTGAAGCCTCCCCATTTAACCTTGGATTTGGAGTTGTTGAAGGAGAGTACTATTAATACAACGATAGGTAGATACAGAAACAAAAAAATCAGTCCCATATATACCCTTGATGCTATTTTTTTTACCATAATGCGCTCTGGTCTCCTTCCTTATCAAACAGATTGACGAGTGCCATGCTGATTAATACAAATACCATGAGTACGAGTGAGAGACCGCTTCCTGCGCCCCACTGCGAGCCATGGACGAAATCCTGTTCTATGATATTTCCGATGAGCAGGACCTTGCCGCCACCGAGTATCTGTGAGATGGCAAAGGATGTGAGTGATGGCACGAAAACCATTACGATTCCGCTTATGACACCTGAAACTGTAAGTGGCAGTATAATCTTGAAAAGTATTGTGACTTTGTTTGCACCGAGGTCAAGAGCCGCCTCAATCCAGTCGTTTTTGATTCTGGTCATGGAGTTGTATATAGGCAGCAGCATGAACGGCAGAAAGTCATAGACCATGCCAAGCACGACTGCTCCGGAGGTATTCATGATGTTGAAGCCCGGCAGTCCGAGAGTGGTGAGTATCGAGTTGATGACACCGTTTTTGGACAAAAGCTGCTTCCATGCGAGTATTCGAAGCATAAAGTTCATCCACATAGGAAGCATGAAAACAAATACCACAAAGCTTTGGTTTTTAATCTTTAAGCCGTTTAAAATCATCGCAAGCGGATAGGACAGCACCAGGCATATTATGGTGCATATGATTCCAAGCCGTAGGGATAAAAGCAGTGCCTTGATATTGGTGTGCTGTGCTATTGCAGCCACATATTCAAATGTGAAGCCTCCGTCAGAGCCTTTAAATGCATAGTACACAATCATGAAAAGCGGAAGTATGATAAATCCGATAATCCATATGAGGTACGGCCCTGCGAGCAGCTGTTTCTTTATTTTAGACATCTATCTCCACCGCCTTTTCATCTGAGGACTCAGGCTTGTGCATTACCTGGATATTAAATGGAATCACCTTGATACCCACATGACTTCCGATCTCTACATATTTGGTGGTGTGCACCATCCAGTCGTAGCCGTTAGCCTTTACCTCAAGCTCATAGTGCACTCCCTTGAAGATATTTGACACGACATCGCCCTGCATGTAGCCGTCCTCCGCAGGCACCAGCTCCACATCCTCCGGGCGGATGACTATATCGACAGGCGTGTTCTCACCAAAGCCCTCGTCCACACAAGGCATCTTTACACCGAGTATCTCGACAAGCTTATCCTTTATCATAACACCGTCGATGATATTACTGTGCCCGATAAAGTCAGCGACAAAGGCATTTTCAGGCTCATTGTAAATGTCCTCTGGTGTGCCAATCTGCTGGATATAGCCCTGATTCATGACTACGATGGTGTCAGACATTGTAAGCGCCTCTTCCTGGTCGTGTGTGACGTAGACGAAGGTGATACCGAGCTCATTTTTGAAGCGGATAAGCTCATACTGCATGCTCTGGCGCAGCTTTAAGTCGAGAGCGCCAAGCGGCTCGTCTAACAGCAGTACCTTAGGCTCGTTTACAATAGCTCTTGCAATAGCGATACGCTGCTGTTGTCCGCCGCTTAAGGAAGCAGGAGTACGGTTTTCGAAGCCTTCAAGATTAACAAGTTTTAACGCATAACGAATCTTATCATTGATGTAATTCTGAGATTTTCCTTTAATCTTTAGCCCGAATGCAATATTTTCTGCAATGGTCATATGGGTAAAAAGTGCATATTTCTGGAATACGGTATTCAGCTCTCGTTCATACGGCGGCTTGTCGGTGATATCTTCATTATCAAAGATCACCTTTCCTTCGTCCGCATCCAGGAACCCTCCAAGGATTCGGAGCAGTGTAGTCTTACCACATCCACTTGGTCCAAGCAGGGTTACGAATTCATTTTCATATATGTCCAGATTGATTCCTTTTAACACAACCTGGGTGTCAAAGCTTTTCACAATGTTGCGAAATTCAATTAGTTTTTTCTCTTCCATTTTTCCTCTCCCTTCTCAGATTTTAAAGCCGCAAGGTATCGTTTCATAATCCTCATTCTGCCTTACATTTGCAGCTGCACTTCTCTTTTCTT
>ENA-OPEC01001576-OPEC01001576.1-human-gut-metagenome-genome-assembly--contig:-NODE-1576-length-15044-cov-2.158383_pt1 | contig 15044 bp, 16 predicted proteins | sample MGYA00241622_ERZ501507 | MGnify/ENA primary metagenome ERZ501507 (study PRJEB25962, sample SAMEA2042582) | human gut metagenome | biome: human gut; feature: human-associated habitat; material: faeces... | reverse complement strand
TTATGCCGGTGTTTAATCATCCTGATTATTTTCGGAAATCATTGAGCTCAGCAATTAATCAAGACTATACTGGTGATTATGAAATTATAGTGATTGATAATAATGATCAGACTGATGGACCGACTAGTAACCAATTGATTGTAGAAGAATTTAAAAGTCCTAAGGTCTTGTATTACAAGAATGAAAAAAATATAGGAATGTTAGGTAATTGGAATAGAGGTATTGAATTGGCAAGAGCACCTTTTGTGACTTATTGCCATGATGATGATATGCTATTACCGAGTGCATTATCTAGATTAATGGAGCTTCAAAAAAAAACAGGTGATAAGGCTATATTTTCAGCATTTAACAAAATGGATGATAGGGAAACTATATTTTCCTCAAGCGAATATTTTTCTAAACGTAAATGGGGAATCTTAGTTTCATGTGACTGTTATCCTTATACTTTATTTAATCAATTTATTGGTTCTGCAGGATTTGGCGTGGGATGTTTGTTCTCTAAAAAATGCTTATTGGAAATAGGTGGATATGATCCTGAATTTTATCCGGCGTCAGATTATGCCATGCAGGCTCACTATACATTTCGTTATGGTAGTGTCTATAATTGTATTCCTACATTCAACTATCGTGTGGCTGAAAATGAGTCATTAACAGTTTACGATAAGTTTGCAGAGGTGGATCGGCATTTTAGAAACTGTATGAAAAAACATATCGGTCTTCCCAATTTTGTTCTAAATAGGATTGTAAAGGCAAATTATAATATTTCTAAAATCAAATTTGCTATTCTTTGGGGAAAGAAAGATGTTTCGTTAACTAATAAAATGAGGTTCGATGACAAATTGATAATAATCATAGTAAATAGACTTTTGGAATTTGGGCATTATAAATTAGAACTATAAATTGAAAAACGTTCTATACTTTGAAAACGTAAATAATATTATATACATGATGCAAACGAAATTATTATCTATAATAATCCCTACATATAATATGGAACCATACCTTCGTCATTGTTTGGATTCATTAATTATTGATAAGGGAATGGATGAACTGGAAGTTTTTGTTATTAATGATGGAAGTAAAGATCGTTCATCAAAAATAGCACGCGAATATCAAGATAAATATCCTAATACATTTTATGTAATTGATAAAGTAAATGGGAATTATGGAAGTTGTATAAATAGAGGATTAAAGGAGGCAACCGGGAAATATATAAAAGTTTTGGATGCAGATGACTGCTTTAATGCTAGAGCTTTACAGGATGTTATTCAGCGATTAATGAATATTGATACAGATGTTATATTAACTAATTATGTTATTGTAAGGAATGAAAAAACAGAAAGTTTCTTTTTAAATTATGCAGATGGCCAAGTGGTAAATATTGATAGCGATGTTGTCGAATATTTTAGCATGCATAATGTTATTTATAAACGTTCCCTTCTTAAAAATATGGATTATATCCAGACAGAAGGTATTTCTTATACAGATCAAGAATGGATTTTTTATCCCATGTTGAAAGCCGATTCTGCCGTTTTTTTTAATTTATCTCTTTATCGATATACATTGGGAAGAGAGGGACAAACAATGGACTGGGGTACTCTTTGTCGCAATATAGGAATGATAGAGAATATTGTAATGCAGATGTTAATTCGGTTAACGGATTACAAGAATGATATTTCTGTTTGTAGGAGAAAATATGTCGAGAATGTATTGCAAGTACAGATTGAATTAATCTATAGGGTAGAACTTTTAAGTAAGAGAAAAGAACTTTGTAATATAGAAATATTGAATAAGATTGACAAAATGATTTTTTCTTATAATTTGGATTTCTATAAAAAATTTAGTAACCAAGCCATGTATATGGTATCTTATGTTAAATACTTTCGAAAAGGAATTATTTTTCCTAATAGATTTCGTCATTTGCTATTATTACTACAAAAATTAGAAAACAGTCTTAAAAGATAATGCACTTTTATGAAAATTCTTCATATAAATTATTCAGATAAGTCAGGAGGGGCTGGTATAGCCGCCTATCGGCATAATGAAGCAATGAATAGAATAGGGCTTAATTCCAATATGCTTGTTGTATTGAAAATGACGCGGGATAATACAATTTATGTATTGCGTAAAAACCGAGTACAACTCCAAGTTTTGGATAACTTATATAATTTTCTCCATTCTTTTGTAATTAGAAGATTTAAACCACGTGCTGATTTTTGTTATGCTCTGTTTGGACATAGGGTTGATAAGCATCCTTTGGTGCAACAGGCAGATGCTATATATTTACATTGGATAAATGCTTCTACGTTGAGTATACATGGAATAGAGAGATTATTAAAAACAGGGAAACCAATTTTTTGGTATATGCATGACATGTATCCTTTGACAGGAGGGTGTCATCATGCTTTTCAATGTACAAAGTACGAAACAGAATGTGTTGATTGTGAAACGTTGCAACATTGTAAGTGGGGAGATATCGCACAAAAGCAATTTAGGCAGAAATTGAAACATTGGACGAAATATTCTAATTTAAAAGTCGTTACACCTAGTGAATGGTTGGCAAGCTGTGCTAGGAATAGTACTTTATTTCGTGGGCATGAGGTTTTTGTATGTCCCAATGTGCTAGATACAGATAAATATAAGCCTCTGGATAAAAAAAACGCCAAAGAACTTTTTGGATTAAATTCTAATAAAAAAACAATTCTGTTTGGTGCTGTGAATGTGAATAGTCCCTATAAAGGATGGGAATACTTGAAGGAGTGTATTCGAAAATTGGACAAGGACAAATATGAATGCCTAGTTTTTGGATATGTAGATGAGAAACCCTTTGAGGGCTTGGATATAGATGTTCATTTTACTAGTTATCTGAGTGATGATTATTCGATGATATTGGTATATAATGCTTCCGATGTGTTTGTATCTTCTTCATTGGCGGATAATTATCCGAATGTCATAGTAGAAGCCATGTCTTGTGGAGTGCCCTGTGTCGGATTCGATATTGGTGGTATTCCAGATTTAATTAAACATGAAATTACTGGTTATTTGGCAAAATATAAAAAAAGTTCGGACTTGACAAAAGGTATCGAATGGATATTTGAGGATGCTTCCCGTTATCATCAATTGACTTTGAATGCTAGAAATTTTATTGTAAATCATTGCTCTTATGGCAAAGTACTTACACTTCATCGAGAGTTGGGCAACATACAATAAATACTTTGAAAATGAAATTACGATTAGCCTTGTTCTCAATAATGTTCTAAGATGCTGAAAATTAATATTCCAACTAATAAATAAATGGAACAGAATATTGTTTTAGGTAATAAGAGGAAATTTGTTTTTCATTTTTTATCTTCTCTATTTTTTATTTCAGCTATCTCTCTTTTTGAGATAGGAGGGATTTATTCATTTATAAATGATAAAAGTAAGATAGGGGCATTCATTCAACTTATTAGTATATTTATTGCTTTCCTATTATTTTGGCGAAAGAAATATATCATACCTTTTGATGGGATGATGCGGATAACCTATATCTTTTTTTTAGTTATTTGTACTTTTACTGTTATTAGGGGAATTTGCGATCCTTTGCCCAATTGGAATTTATGGAGCTATTTATTTAATCCGTTCATGCTGTATATGTTTCTGATTCCATTGGTTGTATTATTACCCACTCCTCTAGTTAATTTAGTTTACGTGTCCAAAATATCTAAGTTCTTATTGCCATTTTGTATTTTCTATATAATAACAAACTTTTACGAATTGTTTTCAGTGCAAGAGTTAATGGCAATGAGATCCTATGACTTGATGATAATCGGTCAGAGATCTCAAATACCATCACAGATATTACTTCCTGTCCTATTCTTTTTGCCAATGACTAAAAATAAAGCATATAAATTAGCAGCGGTTATAGTTCTAATTATAGCTACTATAGCCTTGCTGTTGTGGGGAAGGCGGAGCTGTTTTGTTTGTACTTTATTAGTTGCTTTGCCTTTTTTCTATAATATGATTAGAATGCATTGGAAATTGAGTTTATCAATCTTAGGGTCAATAATCATATATTTGGTTGCCCAATGTGATTTGGAATATTTCGTCCAAGAAAATTTTGAAGTATTATATGAGCGATATGATGCTGATACAAGATCCGATACAGAGTGGGATTTTTATAAAGATATGGATTGGAATGATTGGTTGTTAGGAAGAGGAATGTCTGGGACCTATAAAAGTCCTAGTGCAGCAGCAGATGACGTAGCAAATAGATCTCTTATTGAAACAGGATATTTACATCTGATATTGAAGGGAGGAATTTTATTATTGATTCCCTATCTGATTATCCTAATTAATTCGGTATATAAGGGCTTTTTTCAGACAAAGAATAAATATATTCGACTTATAGCTTATTATATTTTTATTAATATTTTATTTTTATATCCAGGAGGGCATACAGGAATGAATCTGCCGTCTTTCATGCTTTGGACTTCTGTCGCCATTTGTCAGACTCGTAGTATTCGCCATTTGACAGACGAAGATATGGAATGTATTTTTAAAATCTGAATACTAATAAAAATGAATAATATTAACAAAATAAGGAGATGAAAATTTCAATAATTACTGTATGCTTTAATGCTGTAGGTGTAATAGAAAAGACCATCCTTTCTGTGATATCCCAAACTTATAATGATGTCGAATATATTATAATAGATGGAGGAAGTACTGATGGAACATTGGATATAGTGAAAAAATATGAGAATTATATAGCATACTGGATTAGTGAACCAGATAGTGGAATATATAACGCTATGAATAAAGGTGTAAAGTATGCCACTGGTCTGTATTGTAATTTTATGAATGCAGGAGATTTTTTTATAAATGAAAAGGTTCTAGAGAATATATTTACAAGTAATCGAAACGAGGATCTTATATCTGGTATCGCACAGATTCCTCAAGGATTTTGGTATCCACCAGAAGAAAAAAATATAAGTCTTTTCTATTTCTTTAAAAAAGGATTTTGTCATCAAGCAACATTTATCAAGCGTCAATTGATGGAAGAATATCCTTATGATGAGGATTTAAAGATATCGGCAGATTTATTATTTTTTATAATGGTTTCTGTTTTTAGAAATGGTACTAGTTATACACGCATAAATGAAATCGTTTGTTTTTATGATACAAATGGCATAAGTAGTAATATGGAAAAAGCGGATGAAGAACGTTGTCGCATTTTGAAATCTGTAGTACCTGCTCGAATATTCAAAGATTATCAATTACTTTATTTATATGATACTCCGCTTCTAAAAATGCTTTTACCTATAATAAATAATTCTTTTTTTGTTAAGTCGTTGTCGTTTTTACGTTTTTTGAAGAAAAAAATCAAAAAAAATATTGAATGGAAATGAATATTTTAATAGACCTGTCATGGATAAGAAAGGGTAATTTATATACAGGTATTGCCAAGTATGCTTATCGTTTTTTGGAATATATAGTGAAGCATCATTTAGAAAAACATTTCATATTATTACTAAACGGGGGAGTAGCGGAAAATGTAAAAGAGATGTTCCCACAAGAATTTCGGCATATTATAGTTTGTAATAAAAAACTTCTGAATATCCCCAAATTTCAATCATTATATATAGCTAGGGAGGTAAAGAACGTTTTTGAAACTCAAAAATTCGATTTAATCTTTTGCCCTCATGGTGATTATGTGAATAGATGGCAATCAAAATCAAAGAAGATTACTACTATTCACGATTTGCAAATGCAGTTAGATGGTAGAGGATTAAGGTTGATGATTATGAAGAAACGAGACGATATGTTAATGAAGTATAGTGAAAGTATTGTGACCATATCTAATTTTTCTAAAGAACAGATACGGATGTTTTATCCTTGGTATACTGGAGAATTAGTTTCGTTGGGAAATAGTATATCTTTCGTTGATGGATATTCTCCTCGATTGATAGAAGATGATTATATATTGTACGTAGGCCGTATATGTAAAATGAAAAATATTGTTACACTGATAAAAGCTTATGCGAGCATTAAGGGTAGCGTAAAGCAAAAGTTAGTGATTGTTGGAACTAAAAATACGTATTGGGAAAAAGAAATCCTCCCTATAATAATATCTGAACAGATTCAAGAACGTATCATATTATACCAAGGTATAACAGAGAAAGATTTAAATAGTTTATACAAATTTGCCAGTCTGTTTGTGTTCCCGTCTTTGAGGGAGGGATTTGGTTTTCCACCATTGGAGGCCGCTGCGATGGGGTGTCCTGTAATATGCTCCACCTCCGATTCTTTACAAGAGGTTACTATGGGGCTGCTTTATTATTACGAACATCCAATGAATGATAAAGAATTGGCGGAAAAGATGATGGAAGTATTGGATAAGTATCCTGATAGAACTCATTTGGAAAAAATTGCAGAAAATTATAAAGCTGTTTATTCAGTAGATGTAGTAGGTAAAAGGATTTATGATTATTTAATTTCAAAAATAGATTAAAGAAATGATAGTAAGAAGTAAAGCTCCTCTTCGTCTGGGTTTAGCAGGAGGTGGAAGCGATGTTTCTCCATATAGTAATATTTACGGTGGACTAATACTTAATGCAACAATTAACCTGTATGCATATTGTACTATTGAGGAAACAGACAATGGTCAGATTGTAATTGATGCTTTTGATTCGCATTGTCATAAAAGCTATTCTTCTGCTAAATTATTGATGATAGATGGTGATGCCAGTCTGATTAAAGGAGTGTATAACAGAATAATTCATGACTATGATTTAGAAGCGAAAAGTTTTAAAATAACAACTTACAATGATGCTCCGGCAGGGTCTGGATTGGGAACATCATCTACAATGGTCGTATGTATTCTGAAGGCTTTCATTGAATGGTTGAGCCTTCCGTTAGGCGATTATGAAACGTCTCGTCTTGCCTATGAAATAGAACGTAAGGATTTGGGGTTGAGTGGTGGTAAGCAGGATCAGTATGCAGCTGCTTTCGGTGGATTTAATTATATGGAATTTTTGCCGAATGACATAGTTATAGTCAATCCGTTGAAAATGAAACGTTGGATTGTGGATGAACTGGAAGCTTCTATGGTTCTGTATTTCACAGGGGCATCGCGTAGTAGTGCTGCCATTATCGATGAACAGAAAAAAAATACGTCTAGTGGGAATCAGACGGCCATAGAAGCGATGCATCGTATCAAACAAAGTGCTGTAGATATGAAATTAGCTTTACTGAAAGGGGATATGGCGGAGTTTGCCCATATAATAGGGCAGGCTTGGGAAGACAAGAAAAAAATGGCAAATGGTATTACTAATCCGACGATTCAAAAAGCGTTTGATGTAGCATTTGCGGCAGGAGCAAAGGCAGGTAAAGTATCAGGAGCTGGAGGAGGTGGATTTATCATGTTTGTAGTAGAGCCGGTAAGAAAGGGTGAAGTGGTGGAATCTTTGCAGAAGCTGGATGGTTTTGTAATGCCATTTCAGTTTAGTGACGGTGGGGCACATGGATGGAAAATATACTCAACAGATAAAGTGTAAACAAAATAAAAAAATGAGATATTTAGATTTGTTGCTTTTACGTTATCCGATGCTTGCGTGTTGCAGAACTGATATTATAGCAGCATTTGAGGTGCTGACGGGATGTTATGTATCGCAAGGTAAGATGTTAGTTTGTGGCAATGGTGGTAGTGCTGCTGATGCCGAACATATTGTAGGCGAACTGATGAAAGGTTTTAAGAATGACCGTCAATTGCAGGATAAAGAAGTTGATAGGTTGATGTCAATTGATGTGGATAGAGGTCGAATATTGGGGCGTCATTTGCAAGGAGCTTTGCCTGCTATTGCGTTAGATGGTCATGTAGCTCTTTCTACTGCTTATATGAATGATTGTGAGCCTTTGTTGTGTTTTGCCCAACAGGTAAATGGGTATGGATGTGAAGATGATGTATTTTTGGGCATTTCCACTTCAGGTAACAGTGAAAATGTTCTTTTCGCAGCTGTTACAGCTAAAGCTAAAGGTATGAAAGTGATAGGATTAACAGGCTCCAAGCATAGTAAGCTTTCTGCTTTATCCGATGTGTGTATTCGGGTTCCTGAAACAGAAACATATAGGATTCAAGAATTGCATTTGCCTGTTTATCACTGTTTATGCTTGATGTTAGAGGAAAAATTTTTTGGGGATGTAAAATGAATTTTAGTTGATTTAGAGGAAATATTTGCTTGCTGTATTTTGAAAAAAGTATTATGGAGGTAATAATATTGGCAGGTGGACTCGGCACAAGGTTGCGGAGTGTGGTTAGTGAGGTTCCTAAATGTATGGCACCAATAGCAGGAAAACCTTTTTTGTGGTATATATTAAAGTATCTCACTAAATATAATGTGAGTAAGGTTATTCTTTCAGTTGGTTATCTTCGGGAAGTGATATTTCAGTGGATTGACAAGGTGAAAGATGATTTTCCTTTTAGTTTTGATTATGCTATAGAAGAGGAGCCGTTAGGTACAGGAGGAGGAATTAAACTGGCTTTGGAGAAAGTGAAGAATGATGATGTAGTAGTATTGAACGGTGATACATTTTTTGATGTGGATTTCGATAATTTGCTCAGCTGCCATAAGAAAGGGAAGAAATCCATTACGTTGGCTTTGAAGCCGATGACTCAGTTTGACCGTTATGGAACTGTGAACTTCAATACTGAAGACAGAACTATAACCCAATTTAATGAGAAACAGTATTGCGAAAAAGGTCTGATAAATGGTGGGGTGTATATAATAAATCGCCAAGCATCCCTTTTTAAAGAGCTTCCAAAGAAGTTTTCATTTGAAATATCAGTACTGGAACCAGAATGTAAAAAGGGACGATTGCAGGGAGTCGTGCAAGAAGGCTATTTCATCGATATTGGAATCCCGGAAGATTATCAGAAGGCAAATAAAGAGTTTCCTTTATATTTTAAAGAAGATAACAGATGAATTTATTGGACATAGATATTACAGGGTATGATACTTTATTACTTGACCGTGATGGGGTGATAAATCGTCTTCGCCCTAATGATTATGTGAAATGTTGGGAGGAATTTGAATTCCTTCCAGGAGTTTTTGAAGCATTGAAAAAATGGACTCCGATCGTTAAGCATATTTTTGTTGTGACAAATCAAAGGGGAGTAGGAAAAGGTGTGATGAGTGAAAATGATTTGTTGGAAATACATCAGAAAATGATTGCAGAAATAGAAAATCATGGGGCAAGAATCGATGGTATCTATTATTGTACAGCACTATCAGAAAAAGATATACGAAGGAAGCCGGGTTGTGGAATGTTTCTGGATATATTGCATGATTTCCCTGATATAGAAAGGGAACGATGTTTGATGATTGGGGATAGTGAAAGCGATGTGATGTTTGCAATGAATAGTGGAATTAGAGGGGTAAAAGTATGAAGGTTTTAATGATTTCTTTCTCTGTCAATGGGGCGATGGGAGATAATTTTAAGATGATAGCGCGAAACTTGTCAAAATTGTGTGAGGTTTCTGTCTTGACGAACAAAAGTGTGAAACCGGAGGATGTCGGAACAGATAGAATTTGTAATGTAAGATTTGATAGAAAGATGATGGTTGACTTTATAAATCCTGTATCTTATTGTAAAATATATAGGTATATAAAGGAAACAGTCTTTGATGTGTGTTTTATATATAGTCCTCATCCAGTAAACCTGTTTATATATAGAATTGTGAGTGGTAAAAGAATAATTATATTTATTCATGATCATGTGTTTCATTCTGGTGTGGGATATTTTGATGCTTGTTTTTTAAAACCTCAATATAGAGATTATTATAATCGTAGTGCTAAAATAATTGTGTCATGCAATTTTGTCAAAAGAGAAATATTAAAACTTGGTCTTATGAAAGATGAAAAAAAGATTGCAGTGAATTATTTAGGTCTATTGGATAATCTTGTATGTGCTAAACGTAAAGCTACTTTAGATATAGATGTATTATTCTTTGGAAGGATAGAATACTATAAAGGACTTGATATATTGGTAGAAGCAGGAAAACAGATGAAGAATGTTAAGTTTGTAATTGCTGGAAAAGGAAATATGACTCAAATATTTGGCATGGATTGTTTGCCATCAAATTTTGAACATCTAAAGGTAAAAAAGTTCTTTCCTCCAATCTTTTGAAACGTCAGAGTGATTTCAATTGGTATGCGGAAATTCCTTTGCTTTCTCAATGGGAACATCGGCAGCTTACTGTAATAGTGGAGGCATTTTTCAATAATGGAGAGGGAAGGCGAAGCAGGCGTTCGTTTTTTTATGAAAAGCCTGTAATAGTAACAAATGTAGGATGTTTTCCTGAATATGTGGAGGATGGTGTAGATGGCATTGTTGTGCCTGCTTTGGATGTTGTGGCTTTACAACAAGCTTTGGAAAAACTTTTGGAAAACACTGAACTGAGAAATACGATGGGTAGAAATGGTTTTAAAAAATTATCAGTGAAATTTTCTAATGACAGAATAACTAAAGAATATATTTCAATATTTAAATCGATATTTAATGGATAAAAAGTAATGATGTTATTGTATAAGATTTTATTTCATTTTAATGCTTTCATTGGTCTAAGATTAATGAAGATGGTTTATAAATTATGGGGAATTAAATTAGAATTTGGGACAAAGGTAACATATCGTAAAGGATTTTCTTTGATTATAGGTAATAAAGGTGAAGTAAAAATCGGAGATAAGGTTTTCTTTAATAATTATTGTTCTCTAAATGCACTTGAAAGTATTACGATTGGTAAGGGAACGATTTTTGGCGAAAATGTTAAAGTATATGATCACAACCATTGTTACAAAGATAGAACACGACTAATTAAAGAACAAGGATATACATCAGCACCAATACATATAGGAGAACATTGTTGGATTGGTAGTAATACAATTATATTGAAAGGAGTGACCATTGGAAATAATGTTGTGGTTGGAGCAAATTGCGTTATATATAAGGATGTGCCATCAGATTGTATTGTGATAAATAAGCAGAATTTAGTGATAAAGAATCAGACCTTATGATTTTTTATCTTAACTATATCCTATACAGTTCTATTATAACAAATGATAGCTGGGAATATTCTGTTTTGCATAAGACTATTATAAAATTCTTGTTTCTTTTTTATTCCTTCCCTTAAAATAAAGATGAAAATATTGCATCTAGGCCAAGTAATTGGCGGATTGGATATCTATATCCGAAATTCGATAATATACGCTGAAGGCGACTATGAGTATATTCTTGTTCATGGTGACAAAGACAACAATAAGCCGATAGAAAAGAATGGAGAAAGAGTGAAAGAGTATGGAATAAGCCTTTATCGGAACTTGAATCTATGGAATGATTTTAAAGCTATAATACAAGCTGTGAGAATAATAAGAAAAGAACAGCCGGATTTGCTTCATTGTCATAGTGCTAAAGGTGGGGTTGTGGGAAGGGTTGCCGGATTCCTAACTAGAAATAAAACTTTTTATACTCCTCATGCTTTCTCGTTTTTAAGTACCCAATCAAGATTAAAAAGAAAAATCTATTTGTTTATAGAACGTTCTACAAAATTGAATGCTTGGCTTTTGGCTTGTTCGGAGTCAGAACGGGCAATGGGTATCAATTTGGTTCATTATCATGAAGACAAAGCCTTGGTATGGAACAATGCAGTACCGGATGCTGTAAATGAATTGGGAAATGATGAAGCCTGATAAATATATTTGTTATATAGGAAGACCTTCCTATCAAAAGAATCCTCTTTTTTTAGTGGAAGTAGTAAAAGATGTACATATTTTGCATCCTGAGGTGAAGTTTGTTTTGTTAGGGGTAGGCTATTATTCACCGGAACTTGATAGAATGAAAACTAAGATTGCTGAATATGCTTTGGAGGAAGTGATAAGTCTTTTTCCTTGGCTTAACCATAGGGAAACATTGGAGTATGTCAATAATTCCCTGTTTTATTTGACGGTGGCTCGATATGAGGGACTGCCGTTGGCGGTAATTGAAGCTATGTCTTTGGGCAAAGCCATTGTTGCGTCTGATGTGGCAGGGAATAAGGACTGTGTGCAAGATGGATATAATGGAAGGCTGATTCCTTTGGAAAAGGGAGCCTTTGTAAAAGCTATATGCGAACTAGTGGAAGATAAAGTAAAAAGAGATTTGTATGGTAATAATTCACGTATTCTTTTTGAACGGGAGTTTTTAATAACAAATCGAATTCAAGAGTTGGAAGCTATTTATCAGTCTGTAAAGTTGTAAATGAAACTTGCATGATTAAGAGAATATTATTAGCTGTTTGTATTGCTATTTTTTATTTACTGCAAGCAGATGCGCAAATCAACTACGGCACCACAGGTCTGATGAATATGCCCACTGCCGACATGCAGCGTGACAAAACCTTTATGGCAGGTGGGAACTGGCTGAATCATCACGCTATCGTTCCCCGTTGGTGGTATGATACATGGAATTACTACATAAACATAACTATTTTCCCTTGGTTGGAAGCCGGGTACTTATGTATGGGGCATAAGGCAGTACCCACGGACTATGGTAATCGTTCGGGCTATTGGGTTCCTTCTACGTATGGTAAATTTATTAATCAGGACCGTTCCTTTCATTTTCGGCTTAGAGTGTGGAAAGAAGGCTGGTGGAAAGAATGGACCCCCCAGATAGTTCTCGGGGCGAATGATGTGATAGGTGATTCATGGAATGGAGGATCGCTGTCCAAACCTTCAGAATTAAATTATGGTAATGGTTTTCTTAACCGCTATTATCTGGCCATAACCAAACATTTTTATTTTGAGAATGTGGGTACATTAGGTGCACACCTGTCATGGATATACAGCAACCGTTTTGATAACAAGTTGAATAATCCGGCTATGGGTGCGAATTTCCGGTTTCATTTGAAGGACAGTGATTCTTGGGTGCATAAAGCCATTAATGGTGTTAATTTAATGGCAGAAGTGGTTCCCGGTTATACGGATGTGAAGGAGGATTTGACTTTTGACCCTGACGGGGCGAAGTACCAGGTAAATCTTGGTATGGAGTACAGCTTCTGGAAAGACTACATCAACGCCGTAGTAGAACTGAACCGTTGCAAGTACTTTTCCGGTGGCTTAGTCTTCAAAATCCATTTAAAATAATAAAAAGCGCTTATTCATAGGAATTTCCAGATAGAATTCGTTTCTTTGCGGTCAGAAACCATAAAATCATCTTTATTATGTCATCCCGCTTTGTAAACCCTTTCACGGATCTCGGCTTCAAGATAATCTTCGGCCAGCCCGCCAGCAAGGATCTGCTGATAATCCTGCTTAACGAACTGCTGTCGGGTGAGCATCACATTGAAGACCTGACGTTTTTGGACAAGGAGGACCGTTCGGAGAATATTCACGACAAGGGCATCATCTATGACCTTTACTGCCGTACCTCTACGGGCGAGTACATCATAGTGGAGATGCAGAATCGTTGGCATAGCCATTTCCTGGACCGTACGCTCTATTATGTGTGCCGTGCGGTGAGCCGCCAGATGGAGAATCCGTCCTCTAAAGAGGTATGTGTTCCCGACACTCCGTTGGAGGGGGATTGCGGTCTGCTCAGGGAAGAAGAGGCTTCTTACGGTCTCCGTTACAGGCTTCCTGCCGTGTACGGCATTTTCCTGATGAATTTCAAGGAGGATGGTCTGGAAAGCAAGTTCCGTACCGACACGGTGGTTTCCGACCGGGACAGCGGTCGTGTGGTGAACCGGAATTTCCGTCAGATTTATCTCCAGTTTCCTTATTTTACGAAGGAACTGGACGAATGTTCTACTTTATCCGATAAACTAATGTATGCACTGAAGAATATGAACAACTGGAACAGAATGCCCGATGCGCTGAAAGAACAGGTTTTCAGCCATCTTGACCGCCTTGCCGCCAAGGCTCACCTGTCTGAGGGTGACCGTATCGCTTATGATAAGGCGGTGGACCGTTATAACGTGAGCCGTATTGTGGAAAATGATATCCGTGAACAGGCTGTCGCGGAAGGAAAAGCGATAGGAAAAGCAATAGGAAAAGCGGAAGGAAAAGCGGAAGGAGAGGCGGAAGGACGTTTGAAGGAGCGTTTGGAAATTGCCCGTAAACTGAAAGAGAACGGTTTTTCCATAGCGGATATTGTCCGGGTTGCCGGACTTTCAGCGGAAGAAATTGATAAGCTGTAACGGTGTGCACGATTGATTGTACTGCTAGGTGATTTGCTTCTGTTTTGTAGAAAGATGAATGGTGGGTAGGGTAAATTAGAATGATGTCAATGTCGGTTCTCTATAGGGCTATCGTATACGATTAGTATGGTAGTCTGTAGATTGAGTAAATTCATTATTGTAAAACCTTTCTACAAAGAAAAACAAATCATACGTAAGGGCATTCTCCATGCAGTTTCCCCCAAAGAAGAAACTGCATGGTGATTGCCACTTTCTTTATTATTTCTCCAAGTACCCGAATACCCCCTCCGCATCGAAACACGGACAAGCCTTCGGGATACTTCCCGGCATATCCCTGTGTCCCCTTTCCCGGTGTCCGGGTATCTGCCGGACGTCCGTCCGCATCCAGCCCGCCCTCATAGCAGATGCCTATGCTGCAACGGTTCCAGGGGCGGCAGTGCGCACCCACTTCCAGAAGCTTGCGGTGCTGGGTCACACTTCCGTCACGACGGATATAAAAATGATACCCCACTGTGCGGAAACCTCGCGTTTTGTGGTCACGGAGCAGTTGCTCGGCGGTGTAATCCCGGGTGGAGCGTGTGGCGCTGCATGACGATATATTTCACGGAAGCGGAGGATGCCATCATCGGGCCGTCCTCTTGAGTGAGGAGAGCACGTTCGTTCGGGATCTCTTCCTCACCGATTATCATAGGGAAAGTTTCTTGAATCATGGTTGAATTGAAATAGGGAATTAAAAATTAAAAAGTGTCATGCGATGGGCCAGGGGGCTTTTTAAAAGAGAGTGGTGCAACTGGTTACGCCCAAGGCGGTGAGCGCTGCTATGGCAGCTTGGATA
>ENA-OPEC01001558-OPEC01001558.1-human-gut-metagenome-genome-assembly--contig:-NODE-1558-length-15159-cov-5.974311_pt1 | contig 15159 bp, 12 predicted proteins | sample MGYA00241622_ERZ501507 | MGnify/ENA primary metagenome ERZ501507 (study PRJEB25962, sample SAMEA2042582) | human gut metagenome | biome: human gut; feature: human-associated habitat; material: faeces... | reverse complement strand
GCTCCTACTACCTGACCTTCGAGCGGTTTGAAAACGGCGTTTCCCAGATGGACAACGACGAGTACTGGCCCGCCGGCGTGGACTTCGCGCTGGCCGGCAAGACCTACGACGAGCTGACCGACGAGGAGAGAGCCAACGTCCGCCTGAACATCTACCGCGACGAGGATGAGGTGCTGATGGCGTATAACGAGCACGTCATCGGCATCCACCAGCCCATCTGGGTCCGCGTCACCAAGGAGCTGGGCGGCGAGAAGGTGAGCCATGTGGTGCGCGCCACCGCAGGCCGCATCATCTTCAACCGCAACATCCCCCAGGATCTGGGCTTCGTGAAGCGCTTTGACGAGGATGGCAAGCCCACCGATAAGTTCTTCGACTACGAGGTCACCGAGACCTGCGGCAAGAAGCTGCTGGGCAAGATCGTGGATCGCACCATCAACCAGTACGGCTTCACCACCGCCGCCGAGGTGCTGGACAACATCAAGGCCACCGGCTACAAGTACTCCACCCGCGGCTCCATCACCATCTCCATCGCGGATATGACGGTGCCTAAGGCCAAGTACGAGCTGATCGACGAGACGGAAAAGCGCGTGGTGGACATCGAAGACCAGTACAACATGGGCTTCATCACCGACGAGGAGCGCTACAAGCTGGTGGTCCGCGAGTGGGAAAAGACCACCGCCGACGTGACCGACGCCCTGACCGCCAACATGAACAAGTACAACCCCATCTTCATGATGGCGGATTCCGGCGCCCGTGGCTCCATGAAGCAGATCCGTCAGCTTACCGGTATGCGCGGCCTGATGGCCAACACCGCCGGTAAGACCATCGAGATCCCCATTAAGGCCAACTTCCGTGAAGGTCTGAGCGTGCTGGAGTACTTTACCTCCAGCCGAGGCGCCCGTAAGGGCCTGGCCGATACCGCTCTGCGTACCGCCGACTCCGGCTACCTGACCCGCCGCATGGTGGACGTCTGTCAGGACGTCATCATCCGCGAGGCGGACTGCGGCGCCCAAAAGGGCATTCTGGTGTCCGAGATCAGCGAGGGCGGTCAGGTCATCGAGAAGTTCTCCGAGCGTATCAAGGGCCGCTTCCCGGTCAACGACATCCTGAAGCCCGGCACCGACGAGGTGCTGATCTCCAAGGATCACATGATGACCGAGAGCGACGCGGCGCTGCTGGAGTCCTTCGACATCCACTCCGCCGAGATCCGCACGGTGCTGACCTGCCGCGCACACAGCGGTATCTGCGCCAAGTGCTACGGCATGAACCTGGCCACCAGCAAGCCTGTTGGCCCCGGTGAGGCCGTCGGCATCATCGCGGCACAGTCCATCGGTGAGCCCGGTACCCAGCTGACCATGCGTACCTTCCATACCGGCGGCGTGGCCGGCGGCGATATCACCCAGGGTCTTCCCCGCGTGGAGGAGCTGTTCGAGGCCCGCAAGCCCAAGAAGATGGCCACCATCGCCGAGATCGGCGGTAAGGTCCGCTTCGAGGAGGCCACCAAGGGCAGTCTGCTGAACATCATCATCACCGCCGACGACGGCGACACCCGTACCTACGCGATGCCGCACACCGGCCTGCTGGTGCAGGATGGCGAGGTCATCGAGAAGGGCCGCCAGCTGCAGGACGGCGCACTGAATCCCCACGACGTGCTGCGCATCCGCGGCGCCTCCGCTGTCCACAACTACCTGATCCAGGAGGTTTTGAAGGTCTACCGTCAGCAGGGCGTGGATATCAACGATAAGCACATTGAGGTCATCGTCCGCCAGATGATGCGCAAGGTCCGCGTGGAGGAGGCGGGGGACACCACCCTGCTGTCCGGCGCCATGGCCGATGTGCTGGAGGTGGAGGATGCCAACGCCGCCGTGCGGCAGCGCATCGCCAACGGCGAGGTCCGCGAGGACGGCGAGCCGCTGCAGGAGGCCACCTGCACCCAGCTGCTGATGGGTATCACCAAGGCCTCTCTGGCCACGGATTCCTTCCTGTCCGCCGCATCCTTCCAGGAGACCACCAAGGTCCTGACCGAGGCCGCCATCAAGGGCAAGGTCGACCATCTGGTGGGTCTGAAGGAGAATGTCATCATCGGTAAGCTCATCCCCGCCGGCGCCGGCCTGACGGCCTACCGCAAGCTGGCCGAGGAGATGGTCCCCGATGTGGAGGAAGAGGAGGAAGCGGTGGAGAATGTCTACGCCGCCTCCGCCGGCCCCGTGGAGGACGAGACGCCTGTCCAGACGGAGGAGCCCTCCGATGGCGACGAGGCGTAACCCATCCCGATCGCGCTGCAAGCGCCCCTCCGCTCCGGCGGAGGGGCGCTTTTTCCGCCGAGAACGGCCTTTTCGTGAAAACGCCGTATTTTCACAGGAAAATTCAGTGAACTACACAAATTTTTGTGGGGTTTCTACTTGACGCACTTTGCGCCCTATGCTATAATTTCAAATTGCGCGGGATTGCCCGCGGGATTTGCTATGCCATGACAGGAGGAGACCATCCGTGGCCGGAGAGCTGACTGCAAAGGAAAAGGTGGTAGGCTTGAAGCAGACACGGAGGGCCGTCTCACAGGGCAGCGCCAAGCGGGTCTATCTGGCCTGCGATGCCGACCCCGCCCTGACGGAGCCGCTGCTGACGCTGTGCCGGGAACACGGCGTGGAGGCGGACTGCTCCCTGACCATGCAGCAGCTGGGCCGAGCCTGCGGCATCGCCGTGCCGGCCTCCGCCGTTGCCATCGTGGCACAATGAGTTTCCAGCCGGAATAAACTCTGTTTGTTCCGTGGAAAATATAGGGAAGCATCCCAAGAAATTTTCGAGAAAGGAGAAACCAAATGCCTACTTTTAACCAGCTGGTCAAGCAGGGCCGGAAGAAGAGCACCTACAAGTCCAATTCTCCCGCCATGCAGAAGGGCCTGAACACGCTGAAGAACAAGGAGACTGACCTCAGCTCCCCTCAGAAGCGCGGCGTTTGCACTGCCGTCAGAACTGCGACCCCCAAGAAGCCCAACTCCGCTCTGCGTAAGATCGCCCGTGTGCGTCTGACCAACGGCTACGAAGTCACCGCTTACATCCCCGGCGTGGGCCACTCCCTGCAGGAGCACTCCGTCGTCATGATCCGCGGTGGCCGTGTCAAGGACCTCCCCGGCGTCCGTTACCACATCATCCGCGGTACTCTGGATACCCAGGGCGTCTCCGGCCGTATGCAGGCCCGCTCCAAGTACGGCGCAAAGCGCCCCAAGAGCAAGTAAAACCTGCAGCTCTGTGCTTTGCCAAAAGGTTTCTCATTATTTTTATAATGTACCTCTTTGGCAGGCCATACAACAGCCGGACAGCGGCTGTTGAGTACCTATGAAATCATATTTTTATGAAGGAGGGAAGCATAGTGCCCAGAAGAGGTAATGTTCCCAAGAGAGAGATCTTGCCCGATCCTATGTACAACTCCGTGCTGGTGACCAAGCTGGTCAACAGCATCATGTTGGACGGTAAAAAGGGCGTCGCTCAGAAGGTCGTTTACGGTGCCTTTGATATCATCAAGGAGAAGACCGAGAAGGATCCTCTGGAAGTATTCACCCAGGCTATGGAGAATATCATGCCCAGCCTGGAAGTCAAAGCCCGCCGTGTCGGCGGCGCCACCTATCAGGTCCCCATGGAGGTTCGTCCCGCCCGTCGTCAGACCCTGGGTCTGCGCTGGCTGACTGCCTACTCCCGCGCCCGCGGTGAGCGTACCATGGCCGAGCGCCTGGCCGGTGAGATCATGGATGCTGCCAACAACACCGGCAGCGCCGTGAAGAAGCGCGAGGATACCCACAAGATGGCCGAATCCAACAAGGCATTCGCCCACTTCCGTTGGTAATCGCAACTACGAATTAAGAAGGAGAACGGTATGCCGAGAAAGGTTACACTGGAAAATACGAGAAATATCGGCATCATGGCCCACATTGATGCAGGAAAGACCACCACGACAGAGCGCATTCTGTACTACACAGGTGTGAACTACAAGTTGGGCGAAACGCACGAGGGTACCGCGACCATGGACTGGATGGAGCAGGAGCAGGAGCGTGGTATCACCATCACCTCCGCCGCTACCACCTGCTACTGGAAGGGCTCCAAGGATCAGTTCCCCCAGACGCGCATCAACATCATTGACACCCCGGGCCACGTGGACTTTACTGTGGAGGTGGAACGTTCTCTGCGCGTGCTGGACGGTTCCGTCACCGTAATGTGTGCCAAGGGCGGCGTGGAGCCCCAGTCCGAGACGGTGTGGCGTCAGGCCGATCACTACCATGTCCCCCGGATGATCTACGTCAACAAGATGGACATCATCGGCGCGGATTTCTATCACGTGCTGGACATGGTGCATGACCGCCTGAAGGCTAACGCTGTCCCCATCCAGCTCCCCATCGGAAAAGAGGATACCTTCCGCGGTATCATCGATCTGGTGGAGATGGATGCCGATGTCTATTACGATCAGCTTGGCAAGGATATGCGCGTCGAGCCTATCCCCGAGGATATGGTCGATCTGGCCAACGAGTATCGTGAAAAGCTGCTGGATGCTGTGTCCATGTTCGACGATGAGATCATGGAGCTGTATCTGGAGGGCAAGGAGGTCCCCACCGATAAGATCCGTACTGCGATCCGCAAGGCGACCTGCGCCGTGGAAATGGTGCCCGTGGTCTGCGGCTCCAGCTACCGGAACAAGGGCGTGCAGAAGCTGCTGGACGCCATCGTGGATTATATGCCCGCCCCCACCGACGTCCCTGCGATCAAGGGCGTCAACCCCAAGACCGACGAGGAGGAGGAGCGCAAGTCCTCTGACGATGAGCCCTTCTCCGCACTGGCCTTCAAGATCATGACCGACCCCTATGTGGGCCGTCTGAGCTTCTTCCGCGTGTACTCCGGTACGCTGACCACCGGTTCCTCTGTCCTCAACGCCACCAAGGGCAAGCGCGAGCGTATGGGCCGCATCCTGCAGATGCACGCCAACCACCGCGAGGACATCGAGACCGTGTACTCCGGCGACATTGCCGCCGTGGTGGGTCTGAAGAACACCACCACCGGCGATACGCTGTGCGATGAGAAGAACCCCATTATTCTGGAGTCCATGGAGTTCCCCGAGCCTGTGATCCGCGTGGCCATCGAGCCCAAGACCAAGGCCGGTCAGGAGAAGATGGGCGTCGCGCTGGCCAAGCTGGCCGAAGAGGATCCCACCTTCCGCACCTACACGGACGAGGAGACGGGTCAGACCATCATTGCCGGTATGGGCGAGCTGCATCTGGAGATCATCGTGGATCGTCTGCTCCGCGAGTTCAAGGTGGAGGCCAACGTGGGCGCACCTCAGGTCGCCTACAAGGAGACCATCCGCAAGGCCGTGGATCAAGAGACCAAGTATGCCCGCCAGTCCGGCGGTAAGGGCCAGTACGGCCATGTCAAGATCCATGTCGAGCCCAATGAGTCCGGCAAGGGCTATGAGTTCGAAAACAAGGTGGTGGGCGGCGCCATCCCCAAGGAGTATATCCCGGCCATCGACGCCGGTATCCAGGGCGCTATGCTGGCCGGCGTTGTGGCGGGTTATCCCGTCGTGGACGTGAAGGTCACGCTGTACGACGGCTCCTACCACGAGGTGGACTCCTCCGAAATGGCGTTTAAGATCGCCGGCTCCATGGCCTTCAAGGAGGCTATGCGCAAGGCTGATCCCACGCTGCTGGAGCCCATCATGAAGGTCTGCGTCATCGTGCCTGACGAGTATATGGGCGACGTCATCGGCGACCTGAACGCTCGCCGCGGCCAGATCCAGGGCTACGAGATGCGCTCCGGCGCCCAGCAGATCGATGCGTTTGTCCCGCTGGCAGAGATGTTTGGCTACGCCACTGACCTGCGCTCCCGCACGCAGGGCCGCGGTCAGTACACCATGGAGCCCAGCCACTATATCGAGCTGCCCAAGAGCCTGCAGGAGAAGCTCATCAGCAAGCGTACCGGACGGGAAAATTTATAAAACCGTAATTAACGATTGATTTTCCCACGCAAATACTGTAAAATGGCAGTGTTAGACTGTTACCGCTGCCCAACACATGATACAAAAAATGTTAAGGAGGATCATTTCAAATGGCTAAGCAGAAATTTGAAAGAACGAAACCCCATGTAAACATCGGTACCATCGGCCATATCGACCATGGTAAGACCACCCTGACCGCCGCTATCACCAAGTATCTGTCCCTGCAGGGCGGCGCCGAGTACACCGATTACTCTTCCATCGATAAGGCTCCCGAGGAGCGCGAGCGCGGTATTACCATCAACACCGCTCACGTTGAGTACGAGACCGCCAAGCGTCACTATGCTCACGTTGACTGCCCGGGCCACGCCGACTATATCAAGAACATGATCACCGGTGCTGCTCAGATGGACGGCGCCATCCTGGTCATCGCTGCCTCCGACGGCCCCATGGCTCAGACTCGTGAGCACCTGCTGCTGGCCCGTCAGGTGAACGTGCCCTCCGTGCTGGTCTTCCTGAACAAGTGCGATCAGGTCGACGATGAGGAGCTGCTGGAGCTGGTGGAGATGGAAGTCCGCGAGCTGCTGGACTTCTACGGCTTCCCTGGCGACGAGACCCCCATCATCCGTGGTTCCGCTCTGAACGCTCTGGTTTCCGAGTCCACCGATCCCAACGCTCCCGAGTATGCCTGCATCAAGGAGCTGATGGACGCTGTTGACACCTGGATCCCCACCCCCGACCGCAAGGAGGATATGCCCTTCCTGATGCCCGTTGAGGACGTGTTCACCATCTCCGGCCGTGGTACCGTTGCTACCGGCCGTGTGGAGCGTGGCATTCTGAACCTGAACGAGAAGGTCGAGATCGTCGGTCTGTCCGATGAGAAGCGCGAGACCACCGTTACCGGTATCGAGATGTTCCACAAGCTGCTGGACTACGCTGAGGCCGGCGACAACATCGGCGCTCTGCTGCGTGGTGTTGCGAAGACCGAGATCGAGCGCGGTCAGGTTCTGTCCAAGCCCGGTTCCATCCATCCCCACACCAAGTTCACCGGTCAGGTCTACGTTCTGACCAAGGACGAGGGTGGCCGTCATACCCCCTTCTTCAACAACTATCGTCCCCAGTTCTACTTCCGTACTACCGACGTGACCGGCGTCATCACTCTGCCCGAGGGCGTTGAGATGTGCATGCCCGGCGATAACGTCGACATGAAGGTTGAGCTGATCACCCCCATCGCTATCGAGAACGGTCTGCGTTTCGCTATTCGTGAGGGTGGCCGTACCGTCGGTTCCGGCGTCGTCATCGCCGTCGAGGCGTAATTTCCGACCGAGGGAAACGGATCAGATGATCTAAAAAGAGAGACACGCACGAGCGTGTCTCTCTTTTTGCGTATATCGTCCATGTGTGGGGTGCACACCTGCCGCTGCAGTGCGGCGTGTGGACGTTGGCTTCCGCGTCTACTTTTTGGGAAATGCCAGCACAGCCTGGAACCCGTTCTCGCCGGTGGCGATGATGTCGCCGCCTACCAGTCGGTCACCGCAGAGGAACAGGTTGGCCTGCACACCGTCCGGGAAGCCCGGATAGTTGGCCACGGTGTAGGTAAAGCGGCGGACGGCTTGCCCGGCGCAGTCGGCGAAGGGGAGCCCCTGCTTGGCCTGCAAGGTCAGATATTCGCCCCATTGGGGCGCCAGTTCCTCCGGGAGCTGGAGGTCCAGCGTCTCGATGGGCTCCGGCGATACCTGCCAGCCGAGCTCCTGCAAGTAGGCCACCCGCTGTTCATTGGTGGAAAGCATGGTCTCCTCCTGATGTGCGCCGCCGAAGCAGCCAGCCAGCAGTAGGGACATACCCGTGACGAGTAACAGTGCGGCGGCAGCCAGCAGGCACCTCCGGCGGGAAAAGCGCATATGGATCACATACAAAAACATCACCTCTCACCAATTTTATATTTGTATTTCGGCGGGGATATGCTACAATCAGAAAAATGAAGGAGAGGGGGCGGCGGCATGGAGCGTCTGGACAAGGCGCTGGCCGGTACAGGCCGGTGGTCACGGCGGGAGGTCAAGCTGCTGGTGCGGCAGGGGCAGGTACGGGTCAACGGTATGGCGGCGGTGTCCGCAGAGGAAAAGATCGATCCGGAAACGGCGGTCATCACGGTGGGCGGCGAGTCCATTCGGCTGCAAAAATTCACCTATGTGATGCTGCACAAGCCGGCGGGCGTGCTGACCGCCACGGAGGACCGGCGGCAGGCGACGGTGCTGGAGCTGCTGCCCGCGGAGCTGCGGCGGCGCGGCCTCGCCCCGGTAGGGCGGCTGGACAAGGACACGGAGGGGCTGCTGCTCCTGACGGATGACGGCGAGCTGGCTCACCGGCTGTTGAGTCCTAAGCACCATGTGGACAAGCGGTACTATGCGCGAGTGGACGGGGCGCTGGGCCCGGAGGATGTGGCGGCCTTCGCATCGGGCATGACGCTGGGCGACGGTCTGGAGTGCCTGCCGGCGGGTCTGGAGCCGCTGGAGCCCGGCGCGTGCATCGTGACGCTGCGGGAGGGCAAGTTCCATCAGGTCAAGCGGATGCTGGCGGCACGGGGCGCGCCGGTGCTGTACCTGAAACGGCTGTCCATGGGGCCGCTGGTGCTGGACGAAGCCTTGCCGGTCGGCGCGTTCCGGGAACTGACGGCGGCGGAAACGGCGACGCTGCGCGCGGCGGCGGGATTGTGATTTCTTAGACATATCAGCAAAAAACAAGGCAGATTTTTTGTGAAAAAAAGAAAAAAATACTTGCAAAACCGTCATAGTGACGATATAATAGGAGCATCAGCTTGACAGATTGCACAAAATACCTATGCGTGGTTCGCAGGAGGAAGTCGTTATGTCGGGAGGAATTTTTCAGAATGTGGTACTGCAATTCAAGGAGACGACGGATCGTACCATCGGCGTCATTGACGCGGACGGTACGGTGATCGCCTGCAGCGAGCTGACGGGTATCGGTAAGAAGTGGAGCAAGTATGTGGAGCCCATTGCCGCGGCGGAGGGCGCCTGTATTACGTTGGAGGGCCGCACCTTCAAGGCGCTGCCCAGCTGGGGCCCCCACTTCGACTACGCGGTCTTTGCCAGCGGCGACGACAGCATGAGCCGCACCGTGTGCTCCATGGCCGCCGTGTCTCTGAACGCGGCCAAGAGCTATTACGAGGAGAAGCACGACAAGGGCTCCTTCATCAAGAACATTATTTCGGATAATATCCTCATCAGCGACATCTATATGCGCGCCAAGGAGCTGCACGTGGCGGCGGAGACGGCGCGCGGCGTGTTTGTGATCCGCCCTGTGGATGAGCGGCTGGAGACGGTGCCTGTGGACGTGATCCAGGGCCTGTTCCCTGACCGGCAGAATGACTTCGTCATCAGCGTGGGCGAGCAGGATGTGGCGCTCATCCACCAGATGGACGAGAACGCCAGTGCCAAGGATCTGGAGGCAGTGGCCCAGCGCATCGAGGAGGCCCTGCGGGTGGACGGCGAGAGCAGCGTGTTCGTGGGCATCGGCACACTGGCACTGCACCTGCGGGATCTGGCCAAGAGCTACAAGGAGGCACAGATCGCCATCGAGGTGGGCAAGGTCTTCGACACCGAGCGCTACGTTATCAACTACGAGAATCTGGGCATCGGCCGCCTGATCTACCAGCTGCCTACCACCCTGTGCGAGATGTTCTTGCAGGAGGTTTTTAAGAAGAACCCCATCGACGCGCTGGATCAGGAGACGCTGTTCACCATCTACAAGTTCTTTGAGAACAACCTGAACGTGTCGGAGACGGCGCGGAAGCTGTTCGTCCACCGGAACACGCTGGTGTACCGGCTGGAGAAGATCAAGAAGCTGACGGGGCTGGATCTGCGGGAGTTCGACGACGCCATCACGTTCAAGGTCGCGCTGATGGTCAAGAAGTATCTGACCAGCCGCGGCATCGACGCATAAGCTGAATAAGGTTACATAAAACAACACCTGCCGCGAGGCAGGTGTTGTTTTATGTAAAGCACGATGGAGGCGGGGAAGCCGCCGCAGGGTGGGCGGAAACGTAAAAAGTGCCTGGCGGGGTGTGTGAAAAAGCACAAATATAGAGAGACTGCATCGACATAAGGCGAATTAAGGAAATATTCATATCTTTCCTGTTGCCATTTTGTAACCATTTATATATAATGGGAATGACAGCCGAAAACGGCCACAAGATGTTGCATTTTGACGAACAGGAGCAGAACTATGATCCGTTTGATAGAAGCAGAAAAAACATACGACAACGGGACGCACGCCCTAAACGGCGTGTCCTTTACCGTGGATGACGGGGAATTTGTGTTCCTCGTGGGGCCCTCCGGCTCCGGTAAGTCCACCATTATCAAGCTGCTGACCGGCGAGGTGGTGCCAACGGCGGGCCGCGTTATGGTCAACGGGTTTTCCATGAGCCGCATCTCCGAGCGTCAGATCCCCTATATGCGCCGTACCATCGGCGTGATCTTTCAGGATTTCCGGCTGATCGGCAACAAGACGGTATACGACAATCTGGCGCTGGCCATGCGGGCTGTGGGCGCATCCCCGCGGGCGCTGCGGGAGCGTATCCCCTATGTGTTGGAGCTGGTGGGATTGGCGGACAAGGAGAACCGCTATCCCGATGAGCTGTCCGGCGGCGAGCAGCAGCGCGTTGCCATTGCCCGGGCGCTGGTGAATAACCCCAGCACCATCGTGGCGGATGAGCCCACCGGCAATCTGGACCCCGCCCGCTCTCTGGAGATCATGACCCTGCTGGAGCGCATCAACGCGCTGGGCACCACGGTCATCGTCGTGACCCATGAGCGGGGACTGGTGAACCATTTCAACAAGCGGATCATTCTGCTCAACGAGGGCCGTGTCATCGGCGACGGCATGGGCAGCTACGAGGTATGAGCATGAAACATAACTTCAAGTTTTTTATCAAGGAGGGCGCGGGAAATATGTTTTCCCACGGCTTCATGTCCTTTGCCGCCGTGGGCGTCACCGTGGCGTGTCTGCTGATCATGGGTACCTTTACACTGGTGGCCTACAACGCCAACGAGAATCTGGCGGATCTCCAGCAGGAGAATGCGGTGCTGGCGTTTGTGGACGATTCACTGACGGAGAGGGAGGCCAAAGCACTGCAGACAAAGCTGGAAAAGGTGGACAACGTGGCGGACTGCACGTTCATGTCCCGCGACGAGGCTAAGGAGAACTATATCGAGAAGTACGACGGCGACGAGCTGTACGGCGACCTGCCGGCAGATGTGTTCCGGCACCGATATGTCATCCATGTCACCGACCCGGATCGCATCATGGAGACGAAAACAGCGGTGGAGCAGGTACCCGGCATCGCCAAGGCCCGTGCCGATCAGGCGGTGGCGGAGGGCTTTACCACCGCCCGGAACGTGGCGGGCATCATCAGCATCGCCCTGATCGCCATTTTGCTGTTGGTGTCGGTGTTCATCATCAGCAACACCATCAAGCTGACCACCTTTGACCGGCGGGATGAGATCGCCATCATGAAGATGGTGGGCGCCACCAACGGGTTTATCCGCTGGCCCTTTGTCTATGAGGGTATCCTGCTGGGCCTGTTCAGCGCCGTCATCGCCTTTGGCCTGCAATGGCTGCTGTACGCCGCCGTGGCGCAGGGCATCGGAGACTCTGATACCCTGCAGATCCTGACGGTGGTGCCGTTTTTGAAGATATGGGAGCCGGTGGCGCTGGTATTTTTGGGCGTCGGTATTCTGGTGGGCGTGGGCGGCAGCCTGACGGCCATCCGCCGGTTCCTGCGGGTGTAAGCGGGGAAGGAGCACGAGCATGAGAAAAGGGAAGCGACTTTTGTGCGGCGCGCTGGCGCTGCTGATGGTGCTGTCGCTGCTGACGGCAGGCGCGGTCCAGCAGGCGTATGCTGCGGCGGCGAGCCAGCAAAGCGAGGAGCAGAAGAAAGAGGAGGAGCAGAAAAAGGCCGAGGAGCAGAAGCAGCGTCAGGCGGAAATGGACGAGCTGGAGAAGCAGAAGCAGGAGAAGAAAAAGAATCTGGAGGAGCTGCGCAAGCAGATCGCGGAGGCCAAGTCCAAGAAAGAGGACGTGATGGGCACCAAGAATCTGCTGGACCAGCAGAACCAGATCTTGATGGAGCAGATCGACGATACCAAGCAGCAGATCGACCTGTACGCCCAGCAGATCGAGACGTATCAGGAGATGGAGGAGGAGCAGTACAGCCTCTTTTGTCAGCAGGTACGCAGCGAGGAGGAGCGGGGCAGCCTGTCCTACTGGTCGGTGCTGTTTAAGGCTACCAGCATTGCGGACCTGCTGAACCGGCTGGAGTTTGTCAACGAGGTGGCGGAGTATGACCGGAATCTCATCGAGGCCATCCGCCAGACGCGGGAGAATATCAAGACGGACAAGGCCGCCATGGAGGAGCAGGAGGCACTGCTGTCCCAGCAGCAGGATGAGCTGCAAAAGCAGGTGGACGATGCGGCGGCGCTGATCGCCGAGTATGCCTCCACCCAGCAGGGCTACGAGGCACTGGCGGCAGCGGAGGAAAAGGAAGCCAAGGAGATCGAGGCAAAGATCAAGAAGCTGCTGGAGACCTCCGACTATTACACCGAGACGGTCATCGCCAAGGACGTGTACTTCGGCGACTGATCCTTAACGGACAATTGACAAAAACCGAGGCTACGGCGGGGCTTCCCGCCGTAGTCCTCGTGCTATTCTGTATTTTTTGGGGAGAGAAACGACTATGAGCATCGACAAGAAAAAACCGGATACCAGCCCGGCTGACGGCGTCAACACCGCCGCGGACGAGGCCACGGATCTGGATGCGGTCATGCGCAAGTATGACCGCGAATCCGCTACCCGCCTGTGGGAGGGCACGCCCCAGCTGATCATCCGCATCCTCATGGCCGTGTTCGGTCTGTTCTGCATCGGCATGACCCTGTTTTCCAAGGATATGCCCGAGGTGCGCCTGACCCTGTTCGTGGGCTGCATCATCATCATCGGCTTCCTGACCTACCCTGCCAGCAAGCACCATGTAAAGGTCAACTACCTGCCATGGTACGATGTGGTGCTGATGGTGATAGGCGCGTCCTGCTTCTTCTACTTCGCGCTGAACGCCATGACGCTGGTGCGCCTGTCCACCCGTATCGAGACGGTCCACGTCATCATCGGCGTGGTGGGTATCCTGATCCTGATGGAGCTGTGCCGCCGCTGCGTGGGTCTGCCCATTCTGTGCGTGGCCGGCGTGCTGATCGTGTACGCGTTCATCAACCAGCTGAGCTATGCCGGTGCGGTGAACGGCGCCACGCTGTATGACGCGCTGAAAACCATCATCTACAAGCTGTTCTATACCACCAGCGGCGTTATCGGCACACCCATCAACGTGTGCTATACCTACATTGTTCTGTTTATCATCTTCGGCGCGTTCCTGGAGCGCACCGGCATCGCCAACTTCTTCATCAGCTTCGCCAACCGCATCGCCGGCTGGTCCAGCGGCGGCCCGGCCAAGGTGGCTGTTATCAGCTCCGCCCTGTGCGGCATGGTGTCCGGCTCCTCCGTGGGCAACACCGTGACCACCGGCTCCTTCACCATCCCCATGATGAAAAAGACCGGCTATAAGCCGGAGTTCGCGGGCGCCGTGGAAGCGGCAGCCTCCACCGGCGGTCAGATCATGCCCCCCATCATGGGCGCGGCGGCGTTCCTGATGGCCGAGTACATGAAGCTGCCCTACGCGCAGGTGGCGGTGAAGGCCATCCTGCCCGCCATCCTGTATTTCACCGGCATCTTTATCGCCGTCCATCTGGAGGCCAAAAAGCTGGGGCTGAAGGGTGTGCCCCGTGAGGAGCTGCCCAAGTGGAAGCTGCTGGCTCGTGACTGCTATCTGATCATCCCCCTGATCCTGCTGGTGTGGCTGGTGTCCTCCGGCAGCAAGACCATGTCCCACTCCGCGGCGTACTCCATTCTGGCGGCCATCGCCGTGGGCTTCGTGAACTTCTTCCTGCAGGGCAAGCGCGGCGAGGGCGTCGCGGAGCCTCAGTCCGCCGGCAAGGCGCTGGGCAGCGCCGGCAAGCGCTCCTTCTTCTCCGCGGTGGAGTCTCTGGAAGCCGGCTCCCGCGGCGCTATCACCGTGGCCGTGGCATGCAGCATGGCGGGCATCATCGCCGGCTGCATCACCGTTACCGGTCTGGCGTCTATCCTCATCAACGCCATCGTTCAGCTGGCGGGCAACGCCACCATCATCGGCCTGGTGCTGACCATGCTGTGCTGCATCGTGCTGGGCATGGGCGTGCCCACCACCGCCAACTACTGCATCATGGCCTCCACCTGCGCGCCGATCCTGATCCAGCTGGGCTTCCCCGTGGTGGCGGCGCACTTCTTCGTGTTCTACTTCGGCATCGTGGCGGACATCACGCCGCCCGTGGCGCTGGCGGCCTACGCCGGCTCCGCCATCGCCAAGTCCAACCCCATGAAAACGGGTATCAACGCAACAAAGCTGGCGATCGCGGCCTTCATCGTGCCGTATATCTTCGCGTACAGCCCGGCGCTACTGTTTGAGAACATCAGCGGCTGGTGGGAGGTGGCACAGATCACCGCCAGTGCGCTGCTGGGTATCTTCGCCATCGCCGCGTCCCTCAACGGCTTCCTGTACAAGAAGATCCACTGGGTGCTGCGGCTGGTGCTGGCCATCGGCGGTCTGGGCATGATGATCCCCGGCACGCTGACCGACGTGGTGGGCCTGGCGCTGGTGGCGGCGGTCATCGTCTACCAGAAGCTCAGCGCAAAGAAGAACAGCGCTCCCCAGGGCATCGAATAACAGCTGAGACTGTCGAAAAAGCCCGCCATTGCGAGCCGCTTCGCGCCGCGAAGCAAGTGCCCTTGGGGTACCCCTCGGAATGACAGGGGTGAGGTTTATCGACACGCTGAGACCTCTCTGGAAACAGAGAGGTCTTATCTTTTGTAGAGGAGCGGTATCGCGCTGGCAATGTCCCTGGGCTATCCCAGTGCCGACTACGGCGCAGCGTCCGGCGACCGGAACAGCAGTGCCATCATCAACGCGGAAAAGTGGGCGGCAACACAGGCCATCATCTGGGAGCTGATCTGCGAATACCGCAACGCCTACACCTACGACGATTGGGGATACAGCCCGTTCTATGGCTGTGTGGATACGAGCCGCT
>ENA-OPEC01001539-OPEC01001539.1-human-gut-metagenome-genome-assembly--contig:-NODE-1539-length-15306-cov-3.394990_pt1 | contig 15306 bp, 19 predicted proteins | sample MGYA00241622_ERZ501507 | MGnify/ENA primary metagenome ERZ501507 (study PRJEB25962, sample SAMEA2042582) | human gut metagenome | biome: human gut; feature: human-associated habitat; material: faeces... | reverse complement strand
CACTTATTCCAAGTAATATGTAAATCATTGTATATATGCCATCAATATTAAATGTTAAATATGGTTCTGTAATTTCTTTTTCATAAAAATCTTTAATCATGTCAAGTAGTACAGGCACAATTATATATATTGCACTTATAAAAGATGAGAAACAGGCGGAAGTAGCAGATACAATCATAGTAGAAACAGAATCTAAAATAATAAATAGAGTGCTAATATTACGAAAATTCGCTTTCAATAAAGTGTATTCTTTTTGCAATTCTGCCATGTTTCCTTCTTTTATTGCATGAAGTAAATATACTGCACTTTTCTTTACAGCGGTATCAATTTTTACGCTTAATGAGCGCTTATTGCAACTAAAGATTGGTTCATCCAACGATTTTTTGAAAATTTTATAAATTTCAGACTTTGTTTCTTTCATAATTCACCTTTTTTTGTGAGTTTTCCGTATTTTTTAGTTTGCACCAGTTACTACTTCTCCGATGTAATATGTTTCCCCATCCACATAATAGAGCTTTCCCTTCTCCATATTCGGGAACACATCGGCAAACGACTTATCAGTATCGACGAAGTCCGACTCATCTGTTACATATTTTCCCCTGCTGCTCTGTTTCAATTGTCGAATATGCCCGCCGTTCTTCTTGAACTCTTCAAAGGTATAGGCTCCGACGACATTCTTGTCTACCCAGCATTTCAACTGCATTTTACCGTTGTTCATAGACTCGAAGTGCTCATTTGCAAAAGCAATCAGCATAGGCCAAGCCGAATCAATAGCCAAAAAGCGGTAGGCAAAGTTCTCATCCTTCATGGCTTCAACTTTTGAATTTCGGACAAACGGAGAAGGAATACAAATGTCGTATCTATTCCCATCTGTGCCATCGAACATACCGTACATAAAGTATTGATATTCCATCATGTTCTCCCTATCGACTTTATTTATCCGACTTCGCCGCATTGCACTTCTTGCACAGCATCTGCAGGTTGTCGTCTGTGGTATGCCCGCCCTTGCTCCAAGGAATGATGTGGTCACCTTCCATATCCTCAAAGGCGTACTCGGTGTTGATGCCTGCCTTCTTGGTCACATCATCATCCAGTACAAGTTTTTGATGTAAGATTCCAGAGCGTTGCCAACGTGTTTGATTTTCCATGATTTTTTGATAGGTGTCGAGGTTCCTAAAAAGCCTTCTGACATATTCTTCTGTGTCACACTCACATGTCTTGTACGGGATTTGTAGCAAGTACAGACCGTGGTCAACGCAATATTGCACTTTCATTAAATCGTGCTTTTTCTGCATCTGGAATGCCTTTTCTCCGCCGAAAACACTTCTTGGTTTGTAGTGCTGAATCCCGTTGAATTCAATCACGGCAATTAGTTTATCGTCTTGGTAAATGGTAAAGTCAAACCGTAGCGGATGTTTGTCTTTCAAATCCTTGAGACTTTCCTGTTGCTTATATGTAACACCAAGTTCATCCAAAACAGCCTTGACTTTTCGCTCTCCTTTTGACGCTTTTGCGCAAGTCGGACATTCTGTTCCACCCGATGTTCGATGATTGATGGAAGCTGTGTACTCATTGCCACAGAACGGACAATTCCAAATAGCCTTGTGGTGTGTATGCGCCGATATTTGGTTTACAGGAACACTGTTTTTATCAGAATATTCCCTTGCTATTTTGGGATATAAGGTCTGCAAATCATTTTTTCCTGTGGCAACCTTCTGCCCCGAACAATATGGACACTTATGTCCTCTGATATTGACATTGATGGGGCTTTGATATGATAATCCGCACTTGTTGCATACCCACCAAGCTTTATATCCACTTCCGTACCGGTAATCTGATGGACCATTCACATTTCTTGAATAATCCCATTCTTTCGCGATTTCCGGATAAACCGTTTGTAGGTCGTTATATCCTTTAAGTAACGCTTGCCCTGAGCAATAAGGACATCCGTAATTTTTACTTGTTTTGTTATTTAGAGATTGTAGATATGAATGTCCCTTCGAGCAAAGAAAATAGTATTTTTTGTTTGTCCTTGGAAGCACTTCTGATGGCAGCACAATGTTTTTGGAATAATCCCATTCGGATGCAGCTTCCGGGTATAAAGTAGCAAAATCATTAACTCCGGGCATAACCTTTTTCCCCTCGCAATACGGGCATCCGCATCGTATTTTTGGATTTATATGATTGCCCGCGTTTTGAAAAAACGAGCCATGTTCTCGGCATATAATTTCTACCTTTGTCACGGAATTCTTATATTCTACTTTTGAGTAATCATAAGTATTACCATGAATTTGTTTTGCTCTAGCGATAAAATCTTCTGTTGTCATTGTTTTTCCAATCCTAAATAAAAAGCCGCCATTGCATTCGTTACAATGGCGGCTATATTTAAGTTTCCATCAATTTCAAATTCAACGCTCTTTCAATTCTTTCATAAGACTGATTATCCAAACATCCCATTCAGTAGGGGAATCGTTCTCTTTTTGATTTCTGAACATCTTCAGAAATCAGTGATATATACGCTTCGAGATAGTTAATGTTATTGCTGTATGTATTATTTAGTTTTACAATTGCTTCTTTATATTCTTCTATATTGCTTAGTGTTGCTTTTGCCAACCCTCCGTGAAGAAGTTCCTGTTGCGAATTTGCGATTTGTGTATCAGTTCCTAGCATAGTATTTGGAAGTTCTTTAACATGGTCTAACAAACATTTGTATTCGTAGAGTTTATTTAACAAATCCGCATAATTATCAAAATAATTTGATATGAATTCTGCTTGTGCTTGAGGAAACAAAAATTTTGCTTGTAAGGATTTGTCGTGTAAAAACTCAACACCTGATAAAAAAGCAACTTTGTCTGTTTGTTCTGCCTTATCCTTAAAAACATTTGACATTTTATAAAAGTCTGTTGAGTTTGTAAAAAGGAATGCAACAAAATCAACCGCGATATAGTCGATATCTTTTCCACTGTCTATAAGATGCAGATTGTTTTCGCATAGTATGTGAATATGTGAAAGAAGTCGATAGCATTCGAATCTTCTGTCAAACAGTTCTTGCTTGTTGGATATAGAGATTTGCTGTTTCGTAAGTTCTATGCTTCTTATTCCAAATACAAGTGATAAAAGAACGCCCATCAAAGTTGCAACCATAGATAATATTTCAAGCATAGTCATTTTTCTTTTTGCAATAAGCGCGGTCGGATTTTCTATCAAAATCATTCAAAAACCCGACCGCATTTTGTCCATCATTTCAACAGTTCGTACTTAAACATCTTCTCGGTGATATGGCTCTTATAGTATGCTTTCAGCATAGTGCGCAGAGTGTCCAGATATCCATTCAGAACGGGATAATCGTAAACTGTTTTCTTGCTCTTGCCAGTACCAACAGTCTTGGAAGTATTCAATTCTTTCGTAATTTGATATACGCCATAAGTAAGCCGACTATCATAATTTTCGGTTTTCTTTGCCTCATCCAGAATATTATTCCAGAGCGCAACAAGGGCTTTCTCATCTGCATCCAAAGTCATCTTTGCAAGGTCTGCGGATGCTACCGTATCGCCATTCGTTGTATCAAAGCAGAGTTCGTTACGGTAGTATCTGCCATCGGAACCGTCAAAAGACAAGCACTTGTTCTGGTTGGACAGACAGGTGTAGAGCAAACACGATTTCAGGAACTCAGAGTCATGTGTATAAGCATCGCCGCCATCAGAGGATGTAGCATAAACATCTTAAGTGCCGCATTTTTTACCTTTACTTTTATAATATTGGGTATTTATTATTTTTGGTGGGATTCCTTACGGAAATAGGTGGTCTACTAATTTATGCAAAAACAATCCCTTCGTTTTTGGCAACAAATTTACATTTGCCAGATGAATACGAGTTGCCATTTGTATCGTAATATCCATCTGCTTTACCGTTGTGTGAGCCGCTGGTTCCTTGCATTACATGAGTTCGTTTACCAACAAGAAACACACAGCCGGGAAAGTTACGCTTCGGATTTCGGTATTCCGGATGATGTTCTTTTACCTTTAGTTTGTAAACGTCATTAGGTTGGCGTTGACGGAACTCTTCCAAACTGTCAGTAGTCTGCTCAATGGCTTTGTGGCGATTTGTTGCCACCTTTTTACCGTTGAGCGTGTACACACGACTCATATTTTCTTTGTGAAGTGCTCTTCTATCGTGACGACGAAATTGTTTAAGCTCATACGGCACATGACTATTGATGCTACTATCACAAACATCGTTAGGTAAAACGGAACAAGCAATACAGTACGCATCTAGCCAGTGGTCTTTACTTACGCTGTGTGCTGTACGATAGTCATAGGTGTTCTTTCCTGTCGTAACGAAAAAGTGCTTTGGAAAAAGAAAACTCAATCCTTTTGTCAGTGCCAGTATGATTTGATTCAATACACTTAACGCACCGTACTTTTTATTGAGCCCTGTTTTCTTTTTAGCGAGCTTTTCTTGCCATGCTGTTTCTTTATGTACGAGGTCGTGATGTTTTGTACACAAACCAACAATATTATCAATGGTGTTGCTGCCGTTTTTATGTTGCGGCACTACATGGTGGTAATGGTCAATCGTGTTTTTGCAAAACAAGCAATGATGTTCCTGCATTTCAGAAACAGCTTCTTCGAGGCTTACCTTTTGATAGAGTGGACCTTGTTGATATTGCCATTTCTGAATATTGGGATTGTCCAGTCGCATAAACGCAAATTTATTAACCTCAAGCACAACATCGCTGATAGGAAGAAACTTCTGAATTTTCTTCACCAAGTTAATGTGTGTCTGCAGCAACTGATTTGCGGTAGGTGTAAGCCAGCCTTCTGGTCTTGTGCGATTGTTGAACTTTGCTTCTTTGTTCTTTATGCCGATGCAAAGGGCTTCTTTCTCGCAACCCGGAAGATGGCGCTTGATAACACCAATTTCTTTTGCACGTTTGCTGACGCTGCCATTTTGAGCAGTATCATGCTTTACGCATTTCTTGGAAATAGTGCCATTAGCTTTTGCTCTCCGTTGACGGCGGCAGCGTCTGCCGTTGGTGCGTCTTGCGCGGCGAGAGTCTTTGCGCTTTTTCATCAACTTGGGAATTTCCTTGTTACGGGTTTCCAGATGTGCAGTAAAGACAGCCGTGCCGTCTGCTTTGACAACAGCAACGCCGATATTGGTTCTACCGGGGTCAATGCCTAAATATAGAGGCTGCACTACATCGTTAGTTTTATACAACAGTTGAATGGTAAACGGTTTTGATGCTACGACTCGTGCTTTCTGCTCTTTAAGCAGATGGCGTACATGTCCACAGCGAGTCGTAGGCATCAAAGGCTTACCGTCTTTATTAAGCACATACACAGTGGACATATACGCCACCTCCTTTACGATAAGTCTCCCCTGCCGAAGCAGGAGGTTGTGTTTCCCTTGGCTAGATGACGCCTTCGCATGGTTGTAAGCTGGGAAAACCGTACAAGTGCAGCTCGTCATCTTGATGTACAAAAGTACATCCGCCTGTGATATTGAAGGAACTTAGTGGAATGGGGCCATTCCACTAAAATTCTTCAATATCCATTTCGGCGTACCATTTGCGTATGAGCTCATCCGGCAAGACCGCCGCTGCCTTGTCAAGTACATAGCGCAGAAGGTCAAGGTCAGTGACAGCATCAGGCGTATAGCCGAGGACACGGTTCATCTTTTGATAGTCTCTCGTCTTGATGATGTGTTCTCTGACCTCATCCCATAAGGATGCTTTGAGAGGCTTGCTGTAGATTCCCTGAATGCAATATACCGTGTGTCCATCGGCATCCTGCTTCTCGCCGGTTACTGCCTTTACGCCTTTGCAATATGTATGGAGGAGACGCATGGCATATTCTTTTGCTTCAAGGCAATTTGCGTATAGGGTTTGGCTGTTTTCGTCGAAAGAGAAGTATTTGCTGTTGCCATCATCAGCAAGCTGCATAGAAAGGCTTCTGAACGTGAAATAGTTGTCCTTCTTTTCGAGTTGCTCTTTGGTTGCTGCAGTAGGAATTTGGATGGCATCATCTTGCATCCACATGGGGGTTACATTGCTGTCGTTCAAGATAATGATATGACGGCTGTCATCGTTTTCATCTCGAATGGTGGTATTTACTTGTGCAATCCATTCTTCGGGCTCGGACCAAGTGTCACCGGCATATACCATCGTTGTAATGTCTGGATGCTCTTTATTGGGGAGCTCGGCATCTACCAAGTTGAAAACCCGGTCAAAGAGCCAGCCGGAAACATTGATGGCAGAGCATTGAGTCTCGAATAAAGGAACTTGTGCGTATACCGATGCGTATACCGTTTTTCCGTTCTTTTCGTCGATGGCAAGTGCAAAGTGGTTGAAGTCATCGATGGATAAGCCCAGTTTCTCGGCGACTGTTTTGAGGTCAAATTCGCGAGAACGCTTGTTACCTCTGAATACGATTTTTGCGGTCATTTTTTACACTCCTTTTGAAGTTAACGTAAACAAAAAGCAGACTCATCAGAAGACGAATCTGCTCACAGGACTATGAATTGTGCGAAAGAAACCTTTTGGGTTTAATGGTATCTATCGTACAACCATAATTTTATTCAGTTCGCAAGGATTAGCAATAAAAATTTAAGGGGCGAGTACAATGCCGTAGCATTGTTCCTCACCCCTAATGACTGATTTTGTCGTTGTCCGCAACCGACAGGTCCTGTTACCTCTGGATACGATTTTTGCAGTCATTTTTTACAACGCTCCTTTTCTGTGTATATGCAAAAAGGCGAACCTCCCGATTGGGAAACCCGCCTTAGAGCGGAAATGTGAATGGTAGCGCCACATTGGTGTATGGTATCTATGAATATTGAAGGCAGAGTACCCATCTATAACCGTTATATTTAGGTGGGGGTGAATGCCGCTTCTAAGAAGAGATTTCGATAGGTAATACTTGCAGAATATTGCGAACTGACGATAATTATATATGGGATGGCACTATCCACGCCAAATCGAAGGGAGGTGAAACCATGCACAGTGCTACTCAAATTTGTGTGAAACCAAACAACGAATTTTACGCTTGCTTTGCCACTATCACGATGCTTGCAAACAACTTGCGAAACGCTACTTTGTATCGTGTCCGACAGGTTCTCACAATGGTGGAGAAACCTTTCGATAAGCTCACAGCAAACGAATTGGAAGTGTATAACGAAATTGCTTTTGCACTTCCGTTAATGGGCGAAAAATATAAAATGCCGGTTAAGGGCAAGCAATTCTTGAATTACTATTTCTTAAACGCCTTGCTTACAGCAACCAATAACCCCGACTATTTTGCTGTAGGTTTGCCAAAGCAAACAGCCCAGCAGGTGCTAAAAGAAGTCGTTAGAGACATGAAGGGCTTTTATGCAGGTATCCGTGCTCACAAGAAGAACCCGTCCTCTTTTACAGGAAAACCCAAATTGCCGGGCTATGGTGAAAAAGGAAGCTATCATACAGCTATTTTCACCAATCAGGATTGTGTTATTTATCCAGTGAAAAACAAGCCCGGCTGCCATGAGGTGAAGTTTCCCGGCATCAAGAAACGGATGTTTATTTCCGATATGCCTATTCGTGGTCGCCTAATGCAAGTGACTGTTACGCCAAACCACGGGAATTTTATCTTGTCGTTCATCTTTGATGATGGGCAAGAAAAGCCGGTAACAAAGCCGCCTCACCGTATGGTTGGTATTGACCTTGGAGTAGATAACACTGCAGCTATTACGAACAATTTAGGCTTGCCTTGCCTTTTGTTCAAGGGCGGCGTTATGAAGTCCATCAACCAACTGTACAACAAAAAAATGGCAGTAATTCAGTCGGAACAGACGAAAGGTACAAACAAAAAGTTTGTGATGACGGACGAAGCTCATCGCTTGTGCGTTTGGCGCAACCATCGTATTGACGATGCCGTCAATAAAATCGGAAGCAGCATCATTGCTTGGTGCTGCGACAACAATATTGACACTATCGTTATCGGACATAATACTCACTGGAAGCAAAACGCCAATATGGGAAAGAAGAACAATCAGGCCTTTGTGCAAATTCCGCTGTATAAGTTGATTAAGAACATTACCTATCGTGCCGAACGATGCGGTATTCGAGTCATTGTGCGAGAGGAATCCTATACTTCAAAGGCTTCTTTTTTAGATAATGACCCTATCCCTACATACGGTGAGATTAAAGAACCTACATTCAGCGGAAAGCGCATCAAGCGCGGTTTGTACAAAGCGGCGAATGGCACCGTCATCAATGCAGACTTGAACGGCAGCGCTAACATTTTGCGCAAGGAGTTCTCTGATGTTTTTGCACCCCATCAGCCTGATTTCCGTAATGTGGTTATTATTCGTCATCCGGATTTAGAGAACACCAAACGCAACCGTGAAAAGCAGTTGGCTAAACCTAAAACTATCAGCAAGGCGAAAATTAAGCGTTTGAAAGCAAAAGGCAAAATGTAATCCCTCTGGGATAGAGCTTGTGGATAGCTTTGAGCCCTTACCCTTTAGTTTCGTCTGCTCCAGAAGCCCCGCCTATAAGGACGGTGCGGAGCAGCGTACTTTAGGCAGGGTAATTCACCGTTAACATACTATGGTATTCAGCTCGCAATGGTTGTCAATTCGTCCTTTGAGAGACTTTCTCGTATAGTCCGACGAGGTAGCTTGGGTCTTCAGCTCAGATTCCAGTTTCAAAATCGAATAGAGCGTCGTAGACACATGAATTTTTGAGCTTTTGAAAGGCTTCCTGTGTGAAAATATTTTCTTGTTCTGCTAAAAGTTCGGCAGCATAATTTATAGCGTATGTTGCGCATTGCTTTTTTCGCTATAACTCACTTCATTTTTCATTGGTTTACTCCTTATATAAGTTTGTGATTTTTATTATATCATTTTTATTATAAAAAAGCGGACGTTCGCATAAGAACATCCGCTTTTAATTAGCAGTAGTTGTCAACTTTTCCCGACGGCAACAATCGCCGCAATCATATCTCCGGAAACGAGAAATAGAACGAAAAGTGCCGCTGCACCGACTGCTGTTATTGTGAATGCAAGTCGAAAGAATTTCTGCTGGTCATCGTAATAGTAGATTGACGCTTTCTGATAGGCGAGCGCCATTGCAACAATGACCACCAGAAACAGTACCACCACAATGACTAACATAGCTTTACTGACCGTTCTGCACAGGAGGCTTAGGCTGGCTCATGCCGTTGCTATCCTGCGGCTGAACCGGAGCCTGCTGCGGGTATGTAGGTTGTTGCGGAGCTTGCTGGTAACTCTGCTGAGGGTACACCGGCTGCTGAGGCTGCTGATACTGCGTATTGGGGTTTTGGTAGCTGACATTCTGGTTCGGCTGATAATCCGGCGGCTGGGTGTAGACAGTCTGGGTGTTAGCTGCCGTAGCCTTGCGCTCATCGTACTTGTTCTTCAACTGGTCATAGGAATAACCATCTTGCGGTACGCCGAGATACTGATACTGACCAAAGCCCAGAATCATGTTGAAGATAGGATTGACCAGTACAAGACCGATGGTAAAGCCAACGCCTTGACCAAAAGAAACGGCCTTCTTGTACTGCGTGACAATTGTGATGACAAGGTTGGCGAGGATGAGTAGTTGACCGAGAAGCGGTACAAACGCCAGTGCTGCCAACACAATTGGGACAAGGAACAGCCAGCCGTTACCCCAGTAAATCTTAAACTCGATGTACTGTTTGTAGAACGGTACGATGGCCGCCCAGCCGGGTTGCCCGGCTTTTGTGAAGATTTTCCAATTGGCGATGATGGAGATGACGAAATACGCCACAACCAGCAGCCAAAAGGTGCCGAGAATGCCGAAAATGGCATTCAGAGCCGCAGTTTCTGAATACGACATGTGAATTCCTCCTTTGCATGTCTATGGGAAAATATATCTAAAGCCGGTCGGCTTTAGTCCTCTTGAGTGGCAGCAGCTTTGCGTTCTTCCAATTTTGCCTTTGCAATGGCTGCCAGGCGTTTGCCGCTCTCAACCATAATAGCGCGGCGCTCTGCCGACATTTGGACGGGAGCACGGAGCTTTACCCACTTCTTGGGCAATTCTGCTTCTACGCAATCCTCCATGTCGACGGTCAGCTTAACATCATCGGGATATTCGGCTGCCAAGTTGCGCAATTCCTGCATGCGCGACCGATTACGAGTATAGTAGGATGCTTTTTTCTCGGCATCACAAAAATTGATGACCGTCTCGCGCTCATATGCCGCATCAGAGCTGATAGGCGTTTCATTGATAGGTTTCATGTCTGCCTCCTCAATCGATAAGAACCGCTTTTTTCGGAGCACTGTCCGGAACCAAGTTACAGGCATACGCCCAGCGCGGCAGCATAACACGACCACGCACGGTTACAACAGTAAGTTCCCTTGCGGAAGGCTGTTCGAATTCGGACGGCTCTAAGGCGCTGCGTGTGAGCAGGATAGCGTCGTCATCTATATCCTCAAGCATTCGTTTCAGTTCTTTGACTGTCATTAGTGGCTCCTCCCTTCAAAACAGTATCCAGCGCTTGCAAAAACAATGTTGATTCCGTATTGTAGATACCGCGTCCATTGATTGCAGTGATTTCATAGCGTTCGACAAGGAATAAGCTCTCCTCGCCAATGAATCCTTGCGGCCAAGGAACGCCATAGTACGCAAACGGGCTGTTGTTAGTTGCATATCCGATAATCATATATTTCTGCTCCGGCTGTTCCCGAACAGAAAGAACAGTACCAAGCGGCAAAGCATCTTTCAAAGACGGTTCCGAAGCGGCTTGTTGTGTACGAAGAATTTTCAAATGGGTACACCTCCCCTATCTAAAAGTGTACGCAACTCGCACAAATGTGCAACAAAAAAAGCGGCCACCCTCGAAAGGGTGACCGCATAGTCAGATGTTATTCTTGAGCTGCGGCAACTTTGAAGTCAAAGAGCTGCTTGTTGGTAGCGCAGGAAAGTGTGCTGATTTCCGAGCGGTTTTCGAAGATATCCGTTTCGGGAACCATTTTGCCATAGTTCCTGTCAACGAACACCACATGAGGAGTCGTATCGTTTTCTTTGCGAGGCGCAAGGCTGGCACCGGCATACCATTCTGTTTCGTCCTCACCCTGCTCATCATAGAGACAGATGAAAGGAGCGGGAACATCGGGAGTCGGGAGCGTCAGCGAAGCAACCTGCATCTCATCGCTTTTGGCAGCTACGCAGATGTCAATAGGCGGGTTTCCATTGCTGTAATTCCACTTGGGGTAAGACTGAGCTTTGATGGTAGTTCCCCCGTTGTTCACTTCGATACCAAGTGCAACGATGTCAAATGTGATACCGAGCTTCTCTTTCAGCTCTTCGGGCGAGATAGTCATAATGTGACCATATTCATCTTTGATAAAAATGTTCATGGTTTACATCTCCTTCTTTTTGGTGGGTATTTATTATTTTTGGTGGGATTCTTAACGAAAATAGGTTGTCTCTCATTTTCGTTAGTAGATGTAATCGCCGTTTTGCAGCGATTTTTGGATGTCGCGGATTTCTTCTGTGCTCAGCTTCACATTCCCGATAGGTGTGCAGTCATTGCCGAGATAGTCGGAATCCGTTACGATGCAAGCATAGCCGAGTTCGTTGAGCCTATAGAGAAATGCGTTCTTGAGAGACGCATCCAGAGCGGTCTCAATGAGAGAAACGCCGGGAAGGTCTGTATAAGGGTCTTTGACTATCTTCCACTCGAAAGTATCTGTGTCACAGTAGCCAGCTACATAGACATGCGGCGGAGCTTCCTGCTTCAGGTTATAGTCTTTCAAATGGTTGAGGTCTGTGGCTCGTTTCATGCTGAATGCCTCCGACAAGGCGTAATTGACTTTGCCGTTGACCATAATACAGACGATGCGTCCACCATCTTCATCAAGTCCTTCAAACCCTACAATAAGAGAATCAGAGAGTTTGAAAGTGATGACTTTAGTATCCAGCAGCTTGCGGATAAAGATAATGGCAGTGATGATGTACTCGTCTTGACGAACATACTCTTTGAACATCACTCGACATCCTTCCTCTCGGCAAGCGCACTGCGAACCTCATCGATAGCGTTGGCAATCGTTTCGTTTTCCATCTGGGTCATCCGTTCAAACAGGTTAGACCAGTCGATGGCATTGTAGACTTTGTGGATGAAAGCGTCGTAGGTTCCGGCAGTTTTCATGGCTTCGATTTCTTCATTGTAGCAGCCGGAATCTTCCAGCACGAACTGAATGTCATCGGTGGGGTTAACCTTGATTGTTGCTTCGTTCTCGTTCATAAGGGATACTTCCTTTCTGTTTATACGCAAAAAGGCGAACTGCCCAAATTGGGAAGTCCGCCTAAAGCGTAATGTTAAGTGTGCGAAGGGCAGGATGCCTTTTCGATAACTGTTATCTATCGTACATTTCCCATTTTATGCGATTCGCACATTCGTGCAACAAAAAAATGCCGCCACCCAAAAGGATGACGGCAGATAAGATTAGATTTCGGCGCAGAATGCTGCAAGACGCTGCCAAAGCAAGTAGTTGTCGTAGCTCATGCGAACCTTGTCAGGTACGCCGGATACCAGATACCACTTGTGGGCGGTAGATTTGATGTGAGAAATACGCTGCTGTTCGCTGCGGGTAAACGTCTGGCTATACAGTCTGCGACGGCGACCACTATTCCAGCGAGAGCCTTCCATCGTCTCACAAATCAGTGCGTAGCACAAATTGTTCTGCACTTCATCGTGCGTCATTTCGACCATGACATCCATCAGCGAGCACCTCTCTTTTCCCGTGCGGTATGGAGCATGTCAATGGCACGCTCCAGAGAGGCATCGTCGTCAGCCAGATAGCGGACCTGCTGGATAGAACCGAGCTTCGGGTATTCCGACAGGACATAGGTGCCGACAGGCTGCGTCACCGTACCCTTGGCATAGTCGATAGCCATGTTGTTGGCAGGGACAGCCAGACGGCGGATGCGGTCGCATTCCTTTGCATAATTCAGCGGGCAGGCAGTTCCGATGGGAGTTTTGCCATCAATACCCGTGACAGTCACGAGGTATGCCTTGATGGTTTTTGACTCGGAAGTCTCCTGCTCGTTGTAGTATTTGTAAGCCATGTACGCCGGGGTGTTTCTCTTGATTACCTCGGATTCACGACCCATGTAGGTGCCGCATTCGCGGGCAAACCAGAGAAATGTCTGAGGCTTGCCGGTCTTTGCAACTTCCTTTGCTGCCTGTTTGATACGCGCTTCATCGATTTTGTAATCTCGTGCGTAGTGCTTGACGGTATCCTTTACGACTGCCTTGAGACAATCGCAAATCGCGACATTGTTATTTTCGTTTTTCATTGGGACTCCTCCCTATTAGTCCGCCATGACCTTAGAAACATTCATGTCATAGCGGTGGTATTTGTTGATGTAATCGAAAATGGTGTTGACTTGCGCTTTGGTTGCAGTGCGAGTCTCATCCATATCGAGGAATGTATTGCCCATCGAAGGATTCCGAATCGCAATCCAGCCGCGCTTGTACAGGTAGTCGAGACCCTTGCCGCTCCAGTCATACGCCATATCGAGAACTTCATGGTCAGAAAGACCGAACGCTTTACGATTGCGCATAATGATACGACCGGCAAGAGCTGCGTGCTCACCAAACTCACAAGCATACCAAGTGCCATCAGGAGCAATTAGCCCGTATTCGGTCAGGCTATGCTTGATGGGCATATCATTGATATAACGGCTGTAAAGATGCTGACGGCGCTCAACAGAAGACCCCTTCATATTCTCATCAATCCAGTTCGAGAGTTTTGCCCAAAAACCGGTCTTATAGAAATCAGGAGCAGACTCTTGTTCGGATAGCGGTTCGCCGTTGAATTCTGCCACAAGGTCAGGACGGTTGAGCAACCACGCACCATTGTTAAAGGCATCGGTGTAACCCGCATCGCCAATAACATAGTCCTTGATGCTGTCATAGCTATAATCGATATAATGACGCTCTACATCCTTACAAAGCGTATCATAATCGAATGACATAGCGAAACGGTCGATGTACTTGAGTGGATGCACAATCATATCCTCACGAATCTGACTGACCAGCATCTTGCGCTGAAGTTCTTCGACCTTTTGACCCAAAGGGCGCACCTTTGTGTTGTCATCGACAAGCTCGAACTCATTGATACCAACGAGCTTCTTACGCCCTTCAATGATGTCTTGACAGACACGGCGCTTTTCTTCTTTGTCGCCGCCTTCCATGCAGGAGAATAACAATTCTTCACACTTTTTATACGGCTTGTTCATGTTCCAGAACCAGTCGCGGGCAACATTGGTGAGAAACTCACCGTCTATGGAAAAATTAAGCCGTTCACTCATTTAGATTTCTCCTTGTTTATGCTTTTTCACCAAAAACGGTAGAAAGACCGTCCAAAATGAATCTGCACTGTTCTGTCATGGTTTTGCCGGTTTCGTCTGTGCCATTCAGGTCAGGATTCGAGGAGTAGAACATTAGCCTTTCTTCCAGCTCACGAACGACGGCGCTGCGATATTCGTTATCGAACAGATGTTCGGCAATATCCTTCGTGCTTTCCACGCCTTCGTTATCGTGCCACTCATAGGGGTCGTCCATCAGACGAAAGCGGTCCAATGTATCTGCAATAGCAGAAATACTGATATCTTTCATTATGGTTACCTCGCTTTTTTGATTTTTAGCCGTTGTCTCGATAGAATCGGTCACACTCTTCCTCAGTCAGAACTACGCCAAAATATGCGACGCGCTTGACGGTGGTTTCCCACACGCGTAGGGTGCGTGGCATAGGCTGAACGACCCACGAATGAGAGCGCCAAAGCCCATCTTCGGAAAGAGCATAGCCCGTTGCAATGAAGCAGCGACCTCTGTTGGCATCCCAAAGATTAGCAGAATTGCAATGACACTGACACGGTTCTCCTTTTCGCATGTAGCTGCTGCCATAGAAGAACTGACCACGGTCGAGAATTTTCTGCGCGTCCTCGTCATAAGTGGTCATGCAGACTTCGTCTCCTCCGAAGGTAAGAATATGGTCATGCAGTTTCTTCATTGTCTCTAAGACTTCTTTGGAGAAGCCAGATGTGCCGTGATAGACTTGATTCTCGCCGAGCCAAGCCTTCCAGTCTTCGCTCATGGGATTCCATTTGACAGGTGCAGGCATCTGGTTTGCGGTGAAAATGGGGTGCTTAGAACTGTTCCAGCCTTTCATGCGGCATCCTCCTCTTCTTTCAAAAGTTTATCGATTTTGCTTTTCATGGTTTTGCGCTGCTTGCCTTGCGGCTTATAGCGGCTCATTCCTTTTGAGTCCAAA
>ENA-OPEC01001525-OPEC01001525.1-human-gut-metagenome-genome-assembly--contig:-NODE-1525-length-15439-cov-3.697803_pt1 | contig 15439 bp, 12 predicted proteins | sample MGYA00241622_ERZ501507 | MGnify/ENA primary metagenome ERZ501507 (study PRJEB25962, sample SAMEA2042582) | human gut metagenome | biome: human gut; feature: human-associated habitat; material: faeces... | reverse complement strand
GCTTTCAAAAGTGGCACTTTTAGACTCCGTTTTAGGCCGTTTTGGAGTGCAACGGGATAGGTTTTGCAGCCCAAAAGTGCCACTTTTGGCGTCTAACGGAGCCTCCGTTGCAATGTAACGAGGCCTAAAACGCCTCCTAAAACGGTCTTTTTTATCACAAAACAAAATAAGTCTCTCATTATCAACACTTTAGCTCAAAACCGTCTAAAAAGTCCTATTTTCGCGTTTTTGAGAGCGAATAAAGTTTTGAATGAAAATACATCGAGTTTTCGAGAGATATTTGTAAAGATTCTTAACTATTTGATTATCGGATAAACACATAGAAAAGTTTGCCGTTATCTGCTGACTGTAATTCATTGATGAGCTTTCGCAAATCGCAAATATAGATTCAAGAGGGTGTATCCAAATACTGATGCATCCTCTTGATGATTATAATTAAAAGAGTGGAAAATCAATAACCGTATCGCCGACGGATGCTCGAAACATAGTTAACTGTTTCCGAACCGCGCATATAACCATGCTTCACAACCGGGTCCTGATAATATTCCGGACTGCTAAGTAGCAAGACATACTGCGAGACAACCGCCCAACTGTAAGGGCTTTCGCCGTTCTTGCGGGCCAAAGCCATCGCATCGCGCACATGACCAGGACCGGCATTATATGCGGCAAGGGCAAAATTGATGCGCTCGTAGTTGTTGGGTACATCGCGGAACGACTGCATTAAGCTGCCCATGAAGCGTGCGCCCACCGCAATATTCTTCTCAGGATGGAATATTTCCTCTCGCGACAGACCGAAACGGGCGGCCGTCGACGGCATAAGCTGCATCAGTCCGCACGCTCCTGCCCATGACCTTGCCTGAGAATCAAAGCACGACTCCTGATAACATTGAGCCGCGAGCAAATGCCAATCAACGCCCGCGACAGGCGCGTATTGGCGGAAATAAGAGTCATAATTGGACATTATGCCCCGGCTTTTATCGAGAACCGGCGCATAGACACGGCGCGTAACGCTCGCTGCCGACAAGAGATAATCCTCACGTTTGCGCGTCTGCTCGAGCATTTCGGGCCGATACCATTTGTCTAAAGCACCGGCCAGCGACACATTATCTTTGACAACAGCCCATTGGATGTTCCGTTTCTTGTCCGAGGCACCGCAATAACGCAATCCCTTATCGGCCTTTGAGCCTTTCGGCAGCATCACCGCAACCACGTCGCCGTAACCTTCTTTCAACTTGCGCACCATCTCTGCGCTGTCCCTACATAGTTCCACACGCAGCGTAACGCCAATCTCTCGCGCGAAATTCTCACACATCATATACTGCACACCCATTCCGTGGCCGTGATAATCGTAATAGGTGTCGGGACCGGAAATAGTAAGGGCAATCATCTCTCCCGAACCGATAATATCGTCGAGAGAATACTTGCCGTTGCTGGCCTGCTGCTCTTCGCCCACAACGGTGCCCCAGGGCGTAACCTCAGGCTTCCGCTTGTCGACACAGGCAAGCATGGCAAGCGACATGATTGTTATAAAAATATAGTTTTTATTCAGTAATTGCATAATTCTGGTACAAAAGTATAACAATTCTTGGACAATAGAAAGAAAATGAGTACTTTTGCCGAACATTTTTAACGATATTAAAACTATGTTACGTATAGCAGTACAGTCAAAAGGCCGTCTCTACGACGACACCATGAACCTGCTCGCAGAGGCAGACATCAAAGTGCCGTCGAGCAAGAGAACGCTCCTCGTCCAGTCTTCAAACTTCCCGCTCGAAGTGTTGTATCTACGGGATGATGATATTCCACAGAGCGTCGCAAACGGTGTTGCCGACATAGGCGTTGTTGGCGAAAACGAGTTTGTAGAACGTGGCGAAGACGCACAGATAATCTCTCGTCTCGGCTTCAGCAAGTGCCGTCTGTCGCTGGCTATTCCAAAGAAAATCAACTATTCAGGATTAAATTGGTTCAACGACAAGAAAATCGCCACATCATATCCGAACATCTTGCGTTCGTTTATGAACAAGAATAACATCAAGGCCGACATCCATGTAATCAACGGTAGTGTTGAAATCAGTCCGGGAATAGGTCTCGCCGATGGTATTTTCGACATCGTAAGTTCAGGGTCTACGCTCGTGAGCAACAACCTTTCCGAGGTTGAGGTGGTCATGAACAGTGAGGCACTGCTCATCGGCAACTGGCGCATGAATGAGGAGAAGCATCAGATTCTGAATGAGATTCTGTTCCGTTTCGAGGCTGTGAAGCAGGCTGAGGACAAGAAATATGTACGGATGAACGCTCCAAAGGCAAGACTGCAAGAGATTATCAATGTACTGCCGGGCTTGAAGAGTCCGACTATCATACCGCTTGCCGACGAGGAATGGTGCTCCATCCACACGGTTCTCGACCAGAAACGCTTCTGGGAGATAATCGGTAAACTGAAAGAAATGGGTGCGCAGGGTATTCTTGTAACCCCGATAGAAAAGATGATTTTATAACGCAAGACCCGCTTCTTGCATCAGAATAAGACAGCATGAATATTATAAGGTATCCGGAAAAGGCCGAGTGGACATCCATCGTGGAGCGTCCTCACTTGGATGTTTCGCAGTTGAACGCCACAGTATCGGGCATTCTCGAGGACGTTAAGTGTCATGGCGACGAGGCCGTGATACGCTATGAAGCGAAGTTCGACCATGCCAGCCTCGTCTCCCTTGCCGTAACCGAGCAGGAAATAGAGGAGGCTTGCAATCTTGTCAATAAGGATTTGCACGACGCGCTCGTACTTGCCCACGACAACATCTATAAGTTTCATGCCTCGCAACAGTTTGAAAGCAAGAAGATTGAGACGGCGAAAGGCGTTACTTGCTGGCAGAAAAGCGTGCCGATAGAGAAGGTTGGCCTGTATATTCCGGGAGGAACGGCTCCGCTGTTTTCCACGGTACTGATGCTCGCCACGCCGGCTAAGATTGCCGGATGCAAGGAGATTGTGCTATGCACACCGCCTAACAAAGAGGGCAAAGTGAACCCGGCTATTCTCGTTGCGGCCAAGATTGCCGGTGTGAACCGAATCTTCAAGACCGGAGGAGTGCAGGCGATAGGTGCTATGGCCTACGGAACGGAAAGCATCCCGAAGGTTTATAAAATCTTTGGACCGGGCAATCAGTATGTCATGGCAGCCAAACAGCAGGTCAGCCTGCACGATGTAGCCATAGATATGCCGGCCGGCCCGTCGGAAGTGTGCGTCATCGCCGATGCAAACAGCAACGCTACGTTCGTGGCAGCCGACCTTTTGAGTCAGGCCGAGCATGGTATCGACTCGCAAGTATTCCTGATTTCAACTTCGGAAGAGATGATTGCGAAGGTTCAAAGCGAGGTGGAAAGACAGTTAGACCTGCTTCCGCGCAAGGAGATTGCAGCCAAGACGCTCGAGAACTCGACGATGGTACTCGTGAAAGACAGCGAAGAGGCGATGGAACTGAGCAACGCCTACGCACCCGAGCATCTTATTATAGCTACCGATGACTATGAAGTGCTTGCAGGAAAGGTGGTAAACGCCGGCTCGGTGTTCCTCGGAAAATACGCTTGCGAGAGTGCGGGCGACTATGCAAGCGGCACAAACCACACCCTGCCGACGCACAGCTTCGCGTTGGAATATAGCGGGGTGAACCTCGACAGCTATAACCGCAAAATCACATTCCAGCATCTCACAGAGGATGGAATACGCAGCATAGGCCACGCTGTGGAGGTAATGGCTGCCAACGAACAGCTCGATGCACACAAGAACGCCATGACCGTAAGAATAGAAGAGATAAACAAGTAATTTCCAATCATCGGATTATGAAACCATTAAACGAACTTATCCGTCCCAACATACAGGCTCTTTCGCCATACAGCAGCGCACGCAACGAATATAGCGGACACGAGGCTCACGTGTTTCTCGATGCCAACGAGTGTCCTTACAACAAGCCGTTCAACCGCTATCCGGATCCGTTGCAAATTGAACTGAAAAAGGAATTGGCCAAGATTAAGGGGGTGGGCATCGAACAAATCTTCTTGGGTAACGGCTCGGACGAGGCCATCGACCTGCCCTATCGCATTTTCTGCACGCCGGGAAAGGATAATGCTGTGGCTATCGGACCGACATACGGAATGTATAAGGTGTGCGCCGACATCAACGATGTGGAATACCGCACGGTGCTGCTCGATGAAGGTTTCAAACTCAATGCAGCCAAACTGCTCGCAGCCTGCGATGATAATACTAAACTGATTTGGCTCTGCTCGCCCAACAACCCGACTGGCAACAACCTCAACCGCGAGGAGATAGAGAAGGTCCTGAAAGGATTCGGCGGCATAGTTATCGTGGACGAGGCTTACTCCGATTTCTCTCAAGAGAGACCTTTCCGACTCGAACTCGATAAATATCCTAACCTTATCGTGCTCAACACATTCAGCAAGGCGTGGGGAAGTGCGGCAATAAGACTCGGAATGGCATTCGCCGGCAAGAAGATTATCGACTTATTTAATAAGGTGAAGTATCCTTATAACGTAAACCTGCTTACGCAAGAGCAGGCGTTGAAGATACTGAAACAGCGTTTCGAGATTGGAGGGTGGATTCGCCTCATCAACCAAGAGCGCACGAGAATGATATCGGCATTCATGGATTTGCCTATCTGCGAGCGAGTATATCCCACAAACGCCAACTTCTTCCTTGCCAAGATGACCGACGCACCGACCATTTACAACTACTTAGTGGATAAAGGTATCATTGTGAGAAACCGCCATCGTGTGGAGCTTTGTGCCAACTGCTTGCGCATAACGATAGGCAACAAGAGCGAGAACGACGAGCTTTTGGCGGCTTTAAGACAATATTAGATTTATGATTAAGACGGATTTGCATGATAAAAGTTGTCCTGCAACTCCGTCTTAATTATTCAACAAGCCTGTCTTTATAAACTTCCGCCATCCGAATAAGATAAGAAATACATTATTTATTCAACAAAACGAGTAAGTTCTTACTATATTCTTTTTATTTTTAGTAACTTTGCAGCCAATTATTTAACATATTATGGATTGGCTAATTAATTTATTCACAACTCAAGACTCAGTAGCCCACATCGTGCTACTCTACTCTATCGTGATTGCGGTAGGTGTTTATTTGGGAAAAATCAAGATTGGCGGAATCTCGCTCGGAGTAACATTCGTGCTCTTCGCAGGCATCGTTGCCGGACATATCGGCTTCACCGGTCCGACGGCAACACTCACGTTCCTGCAAGATTTCGGTCTGATTTTGTTCGTATTCATGATTGGTCTGCAAGTTGGCCCAGGCTTTTTCGAGAGCTTCGGCAAGGCAGGAATAAAGCTGAATATGCTGTCTATTCTCGCCGTTCTGCTGAATGTAGGAGTCATGTTCGCTTGCTACTATCTGTTCTTCGACACATCCAATGTCAATAATCTGCCGATGATGGTAGGTACTCTCTATGGTGCCGTAACGAATACGCCGGGACTTGGTGCCGCAAACGAGGCTCTTTCGTCTGTATTCAGCAACGGTTCCGCACCGACAATCGCGTCCGGTTATGCCTGCGCATACCCTCTCGGTGTGCTCGGTATCATTGGTGCGACACTGGCAATAAAGTACTTATGCCACGTAGACTTCGAGGAAGAGGAAGAGCAACTGAGCGATGCAGAGGCAGAAAACCCGCACGCCAAGCCACATACAATGCACTTACGCGTTGCGAATTCATACATTACAGGTCGCAATCTCATGCAAATATCCGAGTTCTTAAACCGCGACATTGTTTGCACGCGTGTCCGCCACGAAGGCATTGTGTCCATTCCGAACCGCAACACAGTGTTCGAGATGGACGATGAAGTCCTGATTGTGTGCGCTGAAGCCGATGCTGAAGCCATAAAGGCATTCATCGGTCCGGAGATTGAGGCAGAATGGATAGAGGACGACCAAAAGCAGCCGATGGTTTCACGCCGAATCATAGTAACAAACACATCGATGAACGGTAAGACTCTCGGCAAGATGCATTTCTCAAGTGTCTATGGTGTCAACGTAACACGCATCACCCGTCAGGGCATGGACCTCTTCGCAAGCCGCAACCACCACTTCCACGTGGGCGATAAGATTATGGTTGTAGGTCCGGAGGATAACGTCAACCGCGTGGCTGAGCTTATGGGTAACTCCGTTAAGCGCCTCGATGCACCTAATATCGCAACAATATTTGTCGGAATCATTGTCGGCATCCTCTTCGGAAGCCTTCCTTTGGCAATCCCAGGTATGCCGGTTCCATTGAAATTAGGTCTTGCCGGCGGTCCGCTGATTATAGCAATCCTCATCGGGCGCTATGGTTATCGCATGAAACTCGTAACCTATACCACGACATCTGCCAATATGATGTTGCGCGAAATAGGTCTTGTTTTGTTCCTTGCATCCGTAGGTATCAAGGCCGGAGCAGGCTTCTGGGAGACCGTAGTGCAGGGCGATGGACTGAAATATGTAGGCTGCGGTTTCCTCATCACGATCATTCCGATTTTGATTGTCGGTACGATAGCACGCCTGAAATATAAGTTCAACTACTTCACCATTATGGGTATGCTTGCCGGAACATATACCGATCCGCCAGCATTGGCTTACGCCAACTCTGTGTGCAACCGTGAAGCACCGGCCGTAGGTTACTCTACCGTTTATCCGTTGAGTATGTTCATGCGCATCTTCACCGCACAGATAATCGTCCTCTTCTTCTGCGGAGCATGACATAATGACGGGCAATAAAGGCCTATATGCCAGGAGTCGAGGAATAACTATTATCCCGCGAAAGCATATAAAAAGGGGAATGAGACGCGAAAATGCTGTCTCATTCCCCTTTTTGTATTCTCCGACAAGTGCCTATTTACCTTAATACGACCTACCACTTCCATCCTATTACATAGCCATTCACGAAGAATAAAAACTTGAAAAGCATCAGTACAGAACAATACAGAAGCCTTGTACAAATTGTACAGAGCCTTTGTACTATTTGTACAAGGCCTTTGTAGCAACAGTACAAGACGTTTGTAGTAATAGTACAAAGGCCATGTACTAATACTATTTGCGCCTTTACGCCATTATTCCATCCAAACCTTATGGGCAAATAAGACTATTTAATCCGTCACATGGAAGTTGCCCGAGCAATAATCAGCGGCTGAGACATCGAAATAAGCATTGTTTTCGCGGGCATATTTAATCAGCGAAGCAAAGACTTTATCTATGCAAAGGAGTTGCGGATTGCCTATTAATATTAAATGTTCGCGCGCGCGAGTCATCGCAACATTCAACTTTCGGTCTATCGAGATGCCCCCGTCATCGAACACATTAGATACGAGGAAATTCAACTGATACTGACGTTGTATCGTAAAACCATAAATAATGATGTCGCGCTGGCTACCCTGAAAACGCTCAACGGTGTCGATAGTGATGTCATGCAATACGGAAATACTGTAATTATCAATGGCTTTACGCACGGTAGCAATCTGATTGCGATAAGGAACGATGACACCAATGGTTGAAGTAACATCGAATGAGACACTACGCATACGGTAAGCCTGCACAACTGTAGCCGCAATCATCTCAGCCTCAACGCGATTCACCTTATCCGAATCAATATGTCCGGGCGATGACGGAGCAGCAAGAAACACTACACGACGTGTGGACAGCAACTCCGAAATGCCATTATCACAATCTACATGGAGCGGAAGCGGCACCTCCTGATGCGGACACGGCACCACAGCAAGGCGGTTTTCGTAAAAGAAAATATTAGGGAACATCGCAATATCGCGGTGCATCCTCCCCTGACGGGTAAGCATATAGACATAACGCGGGTCGTCTTTGTACTTCCTCAACAACCGTTCAAACAACGACAAACGGCAATCCGTGAGATTAATCCCCAACAGCTCGGGTTCCGTAACGGCCGACTCATCGGCGGTCTGTTGCACAACGGCGGGCAACTGCTTGTGGTCGCCAATGAAAACAAACTTCTTTATTGCTTCCGTTCCATTGCATTGCGCACTCATCAAGCCCACGAGATGCGGCTCAAGTATCTGCGAAGCCTCATCCACCACTGCTATGTCGAAGCTCTTTATTGAGAACAATGCTGCCGAACCGTTAAGCGACGAGGTCGTTCCGCAGAACACGCGCGTGTTCTTTATCAATTCCTTTATCGCGCCCAAGTCCTTACATTGAGCCGTTCTATTCTCAATCAGATTATCACGATAAGCCGGCGAGCACATCAGTTCACTGCCGATACGTATGAAATCGATGCCCGCCTCACGCAGTTTGCTGCATATCTCGTCCACCGCATAATTGGTATATGCCGTCAAAAGAATACAGGAATCGCCCGACGCGAGTTCCTCACGCACGATGTTGAGCATACCAAAAGACGTCTTGCCCGTACCCGGAGGACCGATAACGAGAAACATCTCGCTTGCCTGCTTAGCCCGAAGCACAAGGTCGTTGAACGCTCCATAGTCGCCCGCAAGCACCTTCGTCGTGTCTGTTTCCGGCTCGCGCTGTGTGAGGATAAGGTCTCTCCGCCGTTTGGAAGCAGTGAGAAAGGCCTGCATTCCTGAGTAAAGCGAACTGTAAGACGACTCAAAGAAGTCGCGTTCCACAGCCCAACGCACGCTATCCGGCTTATGAAAAACCTTGTCGCCCATCTGAATATTGCGCAACCGGACGGTTATCCCGATGGGCGTAATGTCGGAAAGTGTACCACGGAACACCATCTGCGCGCACACATCCGGGACTTTACCGACAGCGTATGGATAGAGAACGACTATATCGCCCATGCGGAAGTTCGACATATCCGTATCCACATCGCCGTCGAAAAGCAACACTACACTCTCCACGGAATCGCCGTTATGCACCAGCCTATCGATTGTCATCCTATCGTAGATATTGCCCGAAGCCTTCTTCTCCTCCAAAGAGTTGAGCCATTTGGCCGCAAACCCGGAATCATCCTTCGTCTTATTACCAATCTTCGACAGCAGATGCTCCATCGCAATGAAGCGCAAGAAGCGCAGATAATAGGCCTGCTCCAACGGCGATGCATTGCGCACAGGCTGCAAAAGTTCCTCTATCTGCGGACAAACATATTCATTCCACAATTTGCCCGATACTCCTTTTTCATTCAGGTCATCGGCCGTTAGTGTCTTAAGCACGCCCATTCCGTTGTAGGCAAAGTCGATTTCCTGCCGTGCAATCTCGTTGCGCAACCTCATCGCACGATAGAGTATAGTCGGAGAAACGCCCAGTCGAAGCAGTCCTCTTGCGTATTTGGAATACAGCAGAAACACGTTCTTCAACTTGTCGCTGCGCATATTGAACCCATAACGCATCAAGGCGCGATACAACATCAACTGCGCATAGTGCGACTCGCGCGCTTTCGGAACGTTCGGATTATAATGCGGCGAGGTGAAAGGCACGAAATCGCCCTTGCCAGACTTCTGTTCTATTATCACCGAACCACCGGTTTGCAGGAAGTCCATACGCCCCTGTATGCCAAGCGTTTCGCAGAAGAACGACGGTTCGAGTACCACGCCCTCCTTGTCATAACCCTCCACCTCCGCGGGAAGGTCCTCTCCTATCAGCCTACAGATATTCTCCTTCTGCCTTCGGGCCTCGTTATGGAAGTCGGCGGGAATGTCGACGGCCAGCATTCGCACGGAGTTCTTCGAGAAAAAGTCCTTTATACTCTCGGCGTATGACTTGTTTTCGCCCTTGATGGTCTCGTCGAGGAACTGTCCGGCAAGGCTACCGAGAAGCATGGGAGCGGTTGACCGCATGGGCTTAAGCCTGTTGAGCAGTCCCACCAACGGCGAGTCGGCATAGGTTTCCATACACGAGGCGATTGTCGAAACATCCACAAGAAAGTCGGGTTCCACCACAATCACTTCCGGATAATATACATCGTCTATCTTTCTGATACTCACAATGTTGAGCACCATACCCACTCTGATGATGTCGCGCAGATAAGACCAGTCGCCTTGCAGCAAGAAACCATTGCTTTCATCATAGCATATACGCAGCACGCCATCGGCTCCGTCGGCCCGCGCCGTAATATAAGAATCATCCCAAGACTCCACAATCACACGCTGAAGCCGCTCGTCGAATCGCCCCCAAGCAATCTCCCTGTCTGCGGCGGGATAGAGTTTGCGCAACGCCATAGGCACATGAGCGCCATCACATAGAGCAGATATGAATTGGCACACGGCCTTAAGGTCGTGCGGAAACGATTCTGTGAGTTCTTTGTCAGTAAAAGTAGTTTTGTCTTTCGGTGTCGGAAAGAGAATTTTTCGTGTGGCATTAACGCGCCGCGCCATATCGAAAGACATCCGCGATTCCTTTATCAGATAATCGACCTTAGCGAACAACCCCGTGAAAGCCAGGCGGTTGTCAACAAGTTTTTGGTCGACGAGTACACGAAACACGTTGCGCATCACGGCATATTTATCTCGGATAGGTGTCTCGTTGGCGCACATATCCGCCAAATCCTTGAAAAACGCGTCGGCCGATATATAATAATAGGAGTTCTTTGTATGCATAATATTTCGCATTTATGTCATTTTCAAATTCTCAAGCTACAAAGTTAGTGATAATTATCTTAACGTAAAGCGGGTTGAGGAATTAAATGCAAATCTACATAGCCGCAGCATTTTCCATCCATATCATACTGCACATTTTCAAACATTTGTGCATTATTGTGCTTTATAGAAAATAAATCATGCACATAAAATTCCGTTTTGTGCATTTTTCAATTTAATTATTTGTCTGTCAAGTAAAAAAAACGTAAATTTGCGAGCAATTATTAAAACTGAATTTATTATAAAACAAGTATTTTATATGGGGTTAAAAATCATCGTACTTGCCAAGCAAGTACCCGACACGAGAAACGTCGGTAAGGACGCAATGACTGCGGAGGGCACGGTAAACCGCGCAGCACTGCCCGCAATCTTCAATCCTGAAGACTTGAACGCTTTGGAACAGGCATTGCGTTTGAAAGAACAGAATCCCGGTTCAACAGTTGGGATATTGACAATGGGTCCTCCACGGGCTGCGGAAATCATACGCCAGGGACTTTATCGTGGTGCTGACACGGGCTGGTTGCTTACCGACCGCCTCTTTGCCGGTGCCGATACGCTGGCCACTTCATACGCACTGGCTACTGCAATCAAGAAGATTGGAGGCGCAGACATCATCATCGGAGGCCGTCAGGCCATCGACGGCGACACGGCTCAGGTGGGTCCTCAGGTGGCTCAGAAACTGGGGCTGTCGCAGGTTACGTATGCCGAAGAGATTGAAAAGTGCGAGAATGGTAAGCTCACCATACGCCGTCACATCGACGGAGGCGTTGAGGTTGTTGAAGCTCCGATGCCTATCGTTATCACCGTCAACGGCAGTGCAGCACCTTGCCGTCCGTGCAACGCTAAGTTGGTGATGAAGTACAAACGTGCCACAGTGCCGTTGGAGCGCACGGAAGATATGCCATACAAGAATCTTTATGACGAGCGCCCTTATCTGACCCTCAACCAATGGTCGGTAGCCGATGTTGACGGAGACCCGCAGCAGTGTGGTCTGTCAGGCTCACCTACAAAGGTAAAGGCAGTGAAGAACATCGTGTTCCAGGCTAAAGAGGCTAAGACTCTCACCGGCAATGACTGTGACATTGAAGGTCTTATAAAAGAATTGCTGGAGGAAAAGATAATCGGATAAATAATTAAGGTTATGAGGTCATAAGTTTTTTTAAGATCGTAAGGTGATAACGCATTATATATCATTACAGGATATTTCACCCAAAGACCTGAAAGCGAAGCGACCCATAACCTTAAAACCTAAAAAAATATGAACAACGTTTTTGTATATTGCGAAATAGAAGGCACTCAGGTGATGGAGGTATCACAGGAGTTGCTCACAAAAGGCCGCAAACTGGCAAACGAACTCGACGTGGAACTGCACGCCATCGCAGCCGGAACAGGCATCAAAGGTGCTGTGGAAGAGCAGATACTGCCGTATGGCGTTGACAAGCTCTTCGTGTTCGACGGTAAGGATCTCTATCCTTACACATCGGCTCCGCACACAGAAATTCTCGTAAACCTCTTCAAAGAGGAACAACCGCAGATATGTCTTATGGGCGCAACAGTTATCGGACGCGACCTCGGTCCGCGCGTTTCGTCTTCGCTCACAAGCGGATTGACAGCGGATTGTACCCAACTTGAAATCGGCGACTTTGATGATAAGAAGGCAGGAAAGCACTATGACAACCTGCTTTATCAGATTCGTCCGGCTTTCGGTGGTAACATCGTGGCTACGATTGTGAATCCGGAGCATCGTCCTCAGATGGCAACCGTGCGCTCAGGCGTAATGCAAAAGGCTGTATATGAAGGTGAATGCCGCAAGGAAGTAGTCTATCCGGAGGTATCAAAATATGTCAGTGACGAGGCTTATATCGTTAAAGTGTTGAGCCGTCAGGTAGAACAGGCAAAGCATAACCTGAAAGGTGCGCCTATCGTTGTAGCCGGTGGCTATGGCGTTGGCAGCAAGGAGGGCTTCGATTTGCTGTTCAAACTGGCTAAGGAACTCCACGGAGAGGTTGGCGCAAGCCGTGCCGCTGTTGATGCAGGTTGGGCTGATCACGACCGTCAGATAGGTCAGACAGGTGTCACCGTACATCCGAAAGTGTACATAGCCTGTGGTATCAGCGGTCAGATTCAGCACATAGCAGGTATGCAGGACTCGGGAATCATCATCTCTGTGAACAGCGATCCTGATGCTCCTATCAACAAAATTGCCGACTATGTGATTGTCGGTACTGTCGAGGAGGTTGTCCCGAAACTGATAAAATATTATAAGCAGAATAGTAAGTAAGGCCTCACCCCCGCCCCCTCTCCAAGAGAGAGGGGAGTGATATGCATTGAAGTCAAAAAAAATAATGACATCCCTTCTCTAACGGGTAATTGACTTTATATAGGAGCATGAAATGGTGAATAGAAAGGAACAGTGTTTTGACTACATGACGTCATCGCCCGACAGATACAACATCTTGAAAAAAAATTGCGCGAGAGAACCGCATGAAGATGACAGATGCAGAGACTATTCCCTGGGAGACATTGAGGGATTTTCCAAAACCGTTTCATTTTCGCCGGCAACATATCATTGGGGATTTTATTGTTGATTTTGTTTGCTTTGAACGGCAACTGGTAATAGAGGTTGATGGTGGCTATCATTCCGAGCCACACCAGCAAGACGAAGACCTCAGCAGGACCGAAAGTCTTGGCAGAATGGGGTTCGACGTGATCCGATTCACCAATGAACAGGTAATAGAAAATCAACAAGAGGTTATAAGAGAGATAAAAGAAATATTGTATAACGAATAAAAAAGACCTCATGCCGCCGACCCTTTTAACAGAGGTTTCAACGCGGACAGCTTTCATTAATACAAAAAGTCAAGGAAAGCATATTACTCCCCTCTCTCTTGGAGAGGGGTCGGGGGTGAGGCTTTAATTATCATGGCAAACTATTATACAGACCATCCGGAACTTGAGTTCCACCTCAGCCATCCGCTCATGAAGCGCGTGGTGGATCTTCGTGAGAAAGACTACGCAGACAAAGAGCAGTTTGAAGATGCTCCCGTAGACTACGAGGACGCGATAGAGAATTACAAACAGATACTGGAAATAACGGGCGATATCGCTGCTAACGTGCTGGCTCCTAACTCTGAAGACGTTGACCTTGAAGGTCCGCACTTGGAAAACGGACGCATGATTTACGCATCGAAGACTTACGAGAACCTTGACGTTACTCGTAAAGCTGGACTTTGGGGCATTTCAATGCCTCGTCGCTACGGCGGTCTGAACCTGCCGAACACTACGTTCTCTATGCTCAGCGAGCTTATCGCGGCTGCCGATGCGGGCTTCCAAAACGTATGGAGCCTTCAGAGTTGCATCGATACGCTGTATGAATTCGGCTCAGAAGAGCAGCGCAAGAAGTACATCCCACGCATCTGCGCAGGCGAGACCATGTCTATGGACCTTACCGAACCGGACGCAGGTTCTGACCTTCAGCGCGTGATGCTCAAGGCTACATACGACAAGGAGAACGATTGCTGGAGACTGAACGGCGTGAAGCGTTTCATCACCAACGGCGATTCTGACATCCATCTCGTGCTGGCACGCTCTGAGGAGGGCACACACGACGGCCGCGGACTGTCTATGTTCATCTATGACAAGCGCGACGGAGGCGTTGATGTGCGTCATATTGAACACAAACTCGGTATTCACGGCTCACCAACCTGCGAGCTTACCTACAAGAACGCAAAGGCTGAGCTTTGCGGAAGCACCCGTTTGGGACTTATCAAATACGTAATGGCACTGATGAACGGTGCGCGTCTCGGCAGCGCCGCACAGTCGGTAGGCGTTGAGCAGGAGGCTTACAACGAGGCTTTAGCTTACGCAAAGGAGCGTGCGCAGTTTGGTGAGAAGATTATAAACTTCCCTGCTGTGTATGATATGCTCTCCCGCATGAAGGCAAAACTCGATGCAGGACGTTCTCTTCTGTATCAGACAGCACGCTATGTCGACATCTACAAGTGTTTGGAAGACATCGCACGCGACCGTAAACTGACACCCGAAGAAATACACCCGCCTGGCCGATGCGTTCACGCCGTTGGCAAAGGGTATGAACTCAGAATATGCCAACCAGAACGCTTACGATGCAATCTCGGTACACGGCGGTTCGGGCTTCATCATGGAGTACAAGTGCCAGCGTCTGTATCGCGACGCACGTATCTTCTCTATTTACGAGGGTACGACACAGCTTCAGGTGGTTGCAGCCATCCGTTATATCACCAACGGCACATACCTCTCTATCATCAAAGAGATGCTCGACAACGCCGTTGCTCCTGAGCTTCAAGGCCTGAAAGAGCGCACCGCTGCCCTCGTTGAGAAGCTCGAAGAGGCTGTTGCGAAGGTCAAGGAAGCCAACAACCAGTGCGTTCAGGACTTCCTTGCACGCCGCTTGTACGAGATGACAGCTGATGTTATCATGTCGCTGCTCATCCTCGACGACGCTACCCGTGCGCCGGAGCTGTTCACCAAGAGCGCAAACGTATATGTACGCCACGCCGAGGCAGAGGTAAACGCTCACCACAACTTCATTATGAACTTCCGTGCTGAGGACATCGAGTTCTACAAGGCGCAGGAGAACGCAGCCGCAGAGGCATAAATTATCTTAATATTATATACATCAGATATTGAGAGTATATATATAATAATGTGTTGGCACATCCGCAACAGCGTGGTGTGCCAACACTTTTTTGGTTCATCCGACATTTCGAGTGATAGTATGAATTAAAAAAGAAGAAAACCGCTGAACAAATTGTATATTTGAATAACGACCAACAAATGT